>Ga0307509_10000374_pt1 | contig 75492 bp, 49 predicted proteins | sample 10_EM_MG_FD_202245 | JGI IMG/M metagenome (GOLD analysis project Ga0307509, IMG submission 202245) | Populus trichocarpa ectomycorrhiza microbial communities from riparian zone in the Pacific Northwest, United States - 10_EM | ecosystem: Host-associated > Plants > Roots > Unclassified | place...
CCTCGCTGGACCTCGCTGGACCTCGCTGGACCTCGCTGGACCTCGCTGGACCTCGCTGGACCTCGCTGGACCTCGCTGGACCTCGCTGGACCTCGCTGGACCTCGCTGGACCTCGCTGGACCTCGCTCGACCTCGCTGGACCTCGCTCGACCTCGCTGGACCTCGCTGGACCTCGCTGGACCTCGCTCGACCTCGCTGGACCTCGCTCGACCTCGCTGGACCTCGCTGGACCTCGCTCGACCTCGCTGGACCTCGCTCGACCTCGGTCGGCCTCGACTTTGAAGTTTTGCGTCGGCCGCCGATCGGGCTTACAGCTCCGCGACGCGCGGATACACTGCGCGGCCTATGCGTAGCCCACCGGCGATCCTCCTTGCCTTCGCGTTGTCCTGCTCGCACCCGCAGCCCGCACCCACGCCGGCGAGTCCTGCGCGCACCGCCGAGCGCGGCTGGATCGAGCGCAGCAATCAGAACGCGCAGCTCCTGCTGCAGGTGATGTCCCAGTTCCAGCCGGAGTCCGCAGCGCGGCAGGGCATCACGGGCCTCGACGATCGCATCTCGGACTTCACGCCGGGCCACCAGCAGCGCCAGCGCGATGCGATTCGCCAGGTCCAGACCGAGTTGGAGCACCGGCTCGCCGGCGAGAGCGACGCCCTGGTCGCGCAGGATCTGCAGATCCTCATCGACGCGGCTCGACGGCAGATCAAGGGCAGCGAGCTGAGCGACAAGCTCGAAGTGCCGTATTACAATCTGTCGCGGCTGGTGTTCGGCAGCATGCGGTCGCTGCTCGATCCGCAGATCGCGGCGGAGCGACGACCGGCCGCGCTGGTGCGGCTGCGCAAGTACTTCGGCATGGACGGCAGCCAGCCCTCGCTGGTACAGCTCGCCGAGGCCGAGACCCGCGACGGCCTGAACAAGGGCCTGCTCGCGCCCGCCCGGATCGAGACCGAGAACGATCTCGAGACCTCCGAGCCGCTGCTCGCCGGGGTCGACAAGCTGTTCAAGGAATTCCACATCGCGGGGGCGGAGCCGGCGCTCGCCGAGATGCACAAGCAACTCGAGGAGTATCTCCACTTCGTGCGCACCGAGGTGCTGCCCAGGTCGCGCGACGACTTCCGCTTGCCGCCCGAGCTCTACGCGTTCAACCTCGAACAAGTCGGCGTCGACATCGCGCCCGCTGAGCTCGCGCAGCGCGCGCACAAAGCATTCGTCGAGATCCAGGACGAGATGCAGAACACGGCCCGCAAGATCGCGCAGCAGCGCGGCTTACCGTCGCCCGACTACCACGACGTGATCAAGGAGTTGAAGAAAGCGCAGATCCCCGACGATCAGGTGCTCGAGTTCTACAACCGGCGGCTCGCGCAGATCGAGGGCATCATCCGCACGCAGCGGCTCGTGACGCTACCGACGCGGCCGGCTCGCATCCGGCTCGGCACCCCCGCCGAGAATGCCCAGCAGCCCGCGCCGCACATGTCGCCGCCACGGCTGATCGCCAACACCGGCGAACAGGGCGAGTTCGTGCTGCCGCTCTCGGTGCCGGGCAAGACCACCCAGAAGTACGACGACTTCAACTACGACGCGGCGGCGTGGACGCTGACCGCGCACGAGGCCCGCCCCGGGCACGAGCTGCAGTTCTCGCGAATGGTGGAGACCGGCGTATCGCTGGCACGGGCAATCTTCGCGTTCAACAGCGTCAATGCCGAGGGCTGGGGACTCTACTCGGAGGCGATCACCCTGCCGTTCATGCCGCTCGACGGACAGCTGGTCAGCCTCCAGCTGCGGCTGCAGCGCGCCGCCCGCGCGTTCCTCGATCCCGAGCTGCAGATCCCCGGCAAGTGGACGCCGGAATCGGCGCGTGCGTTCCTGCAGAAAGAAGTCGGCCTGTCGCCCGCGTTCGCAACCGAGGAGGTCGACCGCTTCACGTTCCGCTCGCCAGCCCAGGCGACTGCCTACTTCTACGGCTACACGCGGCTGCTCGAGCTACGCGACGCGGCGCAGAAGCAGCTCGGCAGCCGGTTCGATCAGCTCACGTTCCACGACCTGATCCTGGCGCAGGGCCTGCTGCCGCCGGACCTGATGCGCAAAGCGATCCTGTCCGAGCTGCATTGATCCGACCCGGCCGACCCGGCCGACCCGGCCGACCCGGCCGACCCGGCCGACCCGGCCGACCCGGCTGCATTGGTCTGAGCCCGCTGACCCGCGCGGTGGTCCGGGAACGAGATAAAAGAGACACCGTCCCCATCAAGTCCGCGTCTTCGTTGTGTCCGGTTGTCCGGGAACGAGACAAAAGAGACACCGTCCCCATCAAGTCCGCGGCATTGATCTGAGCCCGCTGAGCTGCGCGGTGGTCCGGGAACGAGACAAAAGAGACACCGTCCCCATCAAGTCCGCGTCTTCGTTGTGTCCGGTTGTCCGGGAACGAGACAAAAGAGACACCGTCCCCATCACGTCGGTCCCCATCACGTCGAGGGCAATGATGTGTGTCGACGTTTAGAAGGTCTACGATCACGCCGTTGACCGCCCATTGATCGACAGGTCTTCACTCAGTGGTGATCGGGTTCCTTCTTGTCATCGCCACGAGGCGCCTCGCCGCGCTGGGAAGGCGGGGCGTGGTCGGCCGGGGTCTTGCGTTCCGGCGCCGAACGCGACGGAGCGGGCGCCGCGGGCGCCGGGCGCTGGGGTGCCGGCTGCGCAGGCGTGTGCTCGGCGGGAGCCCGTGGTGCGGGCTGCGCCGGCTCGACGCGCGGCCTCGGCGTGGGCTGCGCGGGCGCATGCTCGACCGGGGGCCGCGGCGCGACGTGCACAGGCTCAGGCGCCTTGGGAGCCGGTGCGGTAGGCGCAGGCGCGGCCGGGCGGTTCTGCTCGACTCGATTCGGCGCCGCGCGATTCGGTTCCGCCGGGCGGACCGACTCCACGGGGCGGGCCGACTCCGTATGATTCGGCGCCGCGCGATTCGGCTCGCCCGGTCGGTTCGGCTCCGCGTGATTCGGCGCCGCGCGATTCGGCTCGCCCGGTCGGTTCGGCTCCGCGTGATTCGGCGCCGCGCGATTCGGCTCGCCCGGTCGGTTCGGCTCCGCGTGATTCGGCGCCGCGCGATTCGGCTCCGCCGGTCGGGCCGGTTCGGCGCGATTCGGCGCTGCGCGATTCGGCTCGCCCGGTCGGTTCGGCTCCGCGCGATTCGGCGCGCCCGGATGCTGCCCGCCAGCCTGCACGCGCGCGGTGACCTGCGCCTTGATCTGCGGATGCGTCTCGATCACCTTGACCTGCGCCGCGTGAATCCTCGCATCGCTCTCGATGCGGCGCTGATTCTGCGTCTCGAACGTCACCTGATGATCGCGAGCGCGGGTGACCTGCGCGCGGGCCTCGATCGGAGTCCAGCGGCCGACCGTGCGCGCTTCCACTCTCACCGGCCTCGCCGTGACATGACGCTCGCGGAGCAGCGCGGCCGGCGGCCCCACGACGACCTTCACGTTGCTGATCGTCGAGTAGTGCTCCATCGGGCGCGCGTCGCGATGGATCTCGACGACGCGAGCCCGTGGCTCGTAATAGCGGGTGACGTTGGCGTCGAGCACGTGCTCCGCACCGCAGTAGTGCCAGGCGTCGACCGGCGGCCGCCACCCGGCACGCACGACCACGTCCGGCGCAAGCGGCGCCCAGCCGAAGTCGGTACCGGTCTGCCGCCACTCGACCCACGCCGGGCCCCACCGCGTGTCAGGCATCCAGTACCACCGGCCGTAGTGATTCGAGTACGCCCAGCGACCGTAGTGAGACGTCGCCCAGGCGTGCGGCTCACTCGACACCCAGACAAAGCCGACCCTCGTGTATTGCCAGTGGCCCGCTGTGTACGGCACGTAGTTGGCGGTCTCGGGCACGAATACGCGGCCCACGTCGGGCTCATCGACCCACATCCCGTAGGGCGACAGCTCATCGTAAAACACGTCCACCGACTCCACGGGATCGCCGGGAGCCACCGAGTCGTAGGAGTCGACGCCGACATTCACACCGACGTCGAGGCTCACCCCGGGCTGCGCGACCGCCATGGCGGGTATCGCGGCGAGAAACGCCGCCAAGCAAAGCTTGCCAATTGTCATGCGCGCCCAATGAGCAAGCGGCGCGCCACGTCAATCGGGCGTGGCTGCACGCGCTCGACGTGCGCGAGCGCCACGGCGGGCGCAGGCGCTCGCGGCGTTTACAGCCCGAGTCGGACCGCCAACCACAGCCCGCCCAGCAGCACCGCCGCGATGCCCGCCATCAGCGGCACGCCGGGCACGAAGTAGGGAAACGCCATCAGTCCCAGCCCCACGATCATCTGCGGCACCCGCTGTAGCCGCTTGCCGTAGCCGAACACGACGAACCCGATCGAGCTCACGATCAGCGACGCGATGAGCGAGCCCGCTTCGATGTCCATCGCACTAGCGTAGCAGACCGCCGCCGCCGGCTCGATGTGGGCTCGCTCCCCGTGCGAAGTTCGCTGGCGGCGCCGATCAATCGCAGGCGTCGACGGTCCACGCAGGGAGCGGCAAGCCGGTGCTCGGAGCAGCCGTCTCGGTCGTGGTCACGCACTCGCCCGCCGCGGCAACGAAGCCGTGATCCGCCGGATGGGTCGAGATGCTCCACGAGCCCACGTCCGCGCGGAGCCGGTCGTCCCCCCGCGCGGATCTCAGCGCAGCGCCGGATTGATCGGAGGCAGGATCGGCACCACGCACCGTCTCGGCGTCTGGTGTTCGCACAAGCGTAACGAGCGGCTATCGGCGCCGTGACACGCCGGGCCTAAAACATTGTCGCATGGGTTGGTAGCCAAGAAGATCCGCGCGACGCGACGCGCGGTCGCCAGTCGTGAATGGTTCCGCCGGCTTGTCGGCGCATAGGGGGGCGGAAATCCTCTATGGATCGAGGCGGAACAGGGACCTTGACCGTAGGTCAAGGAGTCCCTGTGTAGCGTGCCGGCCAACAGCCTTTACCCACGTAGGCACAGAACAGGAGATATGGATGCGTAGATTCTGCATGCAGATCACGGCGGCGCTCTGGATCCTCACTGCCGGCGCCGTCCAGGCCGACCCTGGATTGCCCCTCGGGGGCGTATTTGCCGAGCAGCGATCGGTGACGCTTGCACCGATCGTGTTCGCGCCGAGATCAGGCGCGGCCGAGCAGACCCAGACCGTCACCGGGGTGCTGCAGACCGGCGCGCGCGACTGGACCTACCTGCCGGTCGAGATCCCGGCCGGCGTGCGCGAGCTCGCGGTGTCGTATCAGTACGACAAACCCGCCGTGCCGGCGGGCGACCGCACCAACTCGCTCGACATCGGCGTGTTCGACGAGTCGGGCATCGGGCTCGGTAACGCCCGCGGGTTTCGCGGCTGGTCGGGCGGGTTTCGCACGAGCTTCGCGATCAGCGCGAGCGACGCCACCCCTGGCTACCTGCCCGGCCCGATCCACCCCGGACGCTGGCATCTGGTGTTCGGCCCCTACGCGGTGGCGCCGCAGGGGATGAGCTGGACGGTCACCGTGACGGTGCGCTACGGCGCGCCCGGCACGCCTTTCCGCCCGAGCTACGCACCCGAGAGCGCGCCCGGACGCGGCGTCGCCTGGTACCGCGGCGACATGCACCTGCACACCGTGCATTCGGATGGCCGGCGCTTGCCGGAGGAGGTGGCGGCGGGTGCGCGCGCGGCGGGACTCGATTTCATCGTCTCCACCGAGCACAACACCAGCAGCGCACACGGCATCTGGGGCAATCACGCCGCCAGTGACCTCCTGATCCTGAACGGCGAGGAGATCACGACGCGCAATGGCCACATGCTCGCGCTCGGCCTCACCCGCGGCGAGTGGGTGGACTGGCGGTATCGCTCCGACGACGATGCGCTACCCGGGTTCCTTCATCAGATCCATGCCGCGGGCGCGCTCGCGGTAGCGGCGCACCCGTACTGCCCGTTCGTCGGTTGCTCGTGGAAGTTCGGCTACGACGAGCTCGACGCGATCGAGGTCTGGAACGGTCCGTGGACCTTGGACGACGAAGTGGCACTCTCCACCTGGGACAACCTGCTGATCGCGAATGTGAGCAATCGGCACTGGGTCCCCGCGCTCGGCAACAGCGACGCGCACAGCGTGCCCCAGGTCATCGGGCTGCCGCAGAGCGTGGTGCTCGCCAGCCGCCTCGAGCGCGGCGCGCTGCTCGACGGCATCAAGCGCGGCCGGCTATGGATCGCGGAGTCGCAGGCAATCGGCCTGACGTTCACCGCGTCGGCCGGAGGCCGGACCGCCGGTATCGGCGAGCGCCTCGCGGTCGGCGAGGACGACGCCGTCACGGTGACCCTGAACGTCACCGGCGCACCCGGCGCGGTGGTCCGGCTGTTCACCGATGAAGGCCAGATCTTCCAGACCACGCTTCCGGCCGCCGGTCCCGGCTTGGTCCTCTGGACGACCAAGCCGCGGGTCTCGCGGTTCGTGCGGGCCGAGGTCCGCCGCGTCCAGGACAACCCGGCGCTGCCCACGACGATGGTCGCGCTGACCAACCCGATCTTCCTGGGTCGCTGAGCTACACGGCAACGATCCTCGAGCGCTGCGTTCGCGCCCCCTATCGATCGAGGCTCACGGCCCCTGGAGGACGCAGCTCCGGATGGCGCTTCACCCAGGCATCGACATCCGCGAGATCGGGCACGGCCTCGGGCCCCGCGGCGGCGAGCTCGGCGCGCCCGATGTCCAGCAGGGCCTGGACCCGCGTGCGATCGCCGCCGCTATCCCACGTCGCGCGCGCGACCACGTAGCGGGTGTAGCCGCGGAGCCGCGGCGACACGGCGTCCATGTGGCTGGTGATCGGCGCGAGCGCCGCCAGCGCGCGCGCCGGCTGATGGAGCTCGAGCGCCGCGCACGCCAGGTTGATGCGTGCCACGGGCAACCACTCGCCGATATCCTGTGCGTTCTCGAGCTCCGGAATCAGTCGCTCGTACACGGTGATCGCCTCTCGCCAGTGCGACTGGGCGAATACCATCCCGGCGAGCGCGGAGTGCACCTTCACCACGCTATCGTGATGCGGCCCGTACACCTTGGTGAAGATCGCCTCGGCGTGATGGAGTTGCTCGGCGGCCTCCGCGTAGCGTCCCATGTGCGCGAGCGTGTTGCCCAGCCCGGCCAGTTGATCGGCGTACGACGGATGATCGGGGCCCACCACGCGAGCCCCGACGGCGACCGCGCGGCGATCGAACGCGAGGGCCTCCTCGTCGTGGTGCTCGGCGCGCAGCGCGCGCGCCAGATCGCTGAGGTTGTTGGCGACGTGCGGATGATCGGGGCCGAGCGCGATCTCGCGGATCGCCAGCGCGCGCCGCAGATCCTGCACGGCGAGCTCGATATGGCCGTCGTCGACATGGGCATTGCCGAGCGCATGCAACTCGCGCGCGACCAGGGGGTGCTCCGGCCCGAGCAAGCGTTCGAAGATCGCCAGGGCCCGCTCGAACAGCGCCACGGCGCGCGCCGGGTGACCCTGTGCCAGCGTCGCCATGCCGAGGCCGTGAGCCGCGCGCGCCGCGGCGGGATGATCCGGACCGTGCACGCGCTCGGCGAGCGCCAGGGCCTTGGTGAAGTGCGGCACCGCCACGTCGAGCTTGCTCTTCCGGAACGCGATGCCGCCGAGCACCTGCTCGAGCTCGAGCTCGAGATCCGCGCTGCCGCCCACCCGCACGATCGCCGCGGCCGCAAATGGCGCGAGCGCGATGGCACGCGCGTAGTCGGCCTTGTCTTGCCCGATCAGCGACACCATCGCGATCCGCGCGCGCGCGGCGATCTCGTCATGCCGGCCGGCCTCGGCCGCCAGCATCGCCGCCTCGAGCGTGGGCTCGGCATGCGCCGCATCGCCGACCTGGACCTCGAGCACGCCCTGGAGATACTCCGCCTCCGCTTCGAACGGCCGATACCCGAGCGCGCGCGCCTCGGCGGCGAGCGGCCGCGCGAGCGCCAGGCCCGCGGCGTACGCCCCCGTGTCGAGCTTGGCGTGGGCGGCGGCGAACCGAGGCGCGAGCGCGGCGAGCCGGTCACGGGTCGCCGCATCGCGCGGTGGAGAGATCACCTGGAGTAGCTCCGTGATGTGCGCGCACGTGGCGACATCGGTCAAGCCAGCGGTCGCCTCCACCGCATGCGTGACGGCCGCGATATCGGCCATGGCGAGCGTGTCGATCAGCGCGGCTGCCTCCTGTCGCCGCCGCTCGAGGCACGTCATCCGCAGGTCGAGCATCGACTCGGTCTGCTCGCCGAGGATGCGCGTCGCCCGACAGGTCGCCGTATGGGACTCCGTCCAGCGCTGCGCATACTGATCGAGCGTCGCGAGGGCCTGGTGAAGCGCCGCCGCCGCGAACGGCGCACCGGTCGCGGTGAACGCCGCGGAGATCGCCGCGCGCCGCGCGGGAGACCACGTGAGCGCGTACGCTGCAGCCGCGCCGGTGCATCGCTGATCGGGCTCCGCGAGCCGGTGCGAGCCCCACCACACCACGGCGACCACCGCCGCGATCACGGCGGCGCCGATCGCGGCGATCCAGCGCACCGAGCGGTCGCGCGGGGCCAGCTCGGCCAGCAGCGCGTCGACCGAGGCAAACCGGGCCGCCGGGTCGGCGAGCACGCCGCGCGATAGCGCCGCGCGGACCCGTCGAGGCAACCGCAACGAGCCCACCAGCTCTCGCAGCTGGGTTGCACGTGCAACCGCATCGAGCGCCGCGATGTCGCTCGGCCGCTTGCCGTGCAGCGCCGTCAACACCGCGATACAGAAGCTGAATTGATCACTCCGCTCATCAGCGGGCGCACCGTCGTAGAGCTCCGGCGCCATGTAGTATGGTGTCCCCACCAGCGCGCCGCGCACGGTCAACCCGCTCTGCGCCCCCATCAGCTCGGCGACGATCGGCGCGTCGGCATCCGCCGGCTCGGTCGACGTCGACGTCGGATCGAACGCCGGTCGGACCGGCAGCGAACGCTCGCGGACCCCCGCCGCCCGCGCGAGCCCGAAGTCGCCGACGCACACCCGGCCGTCGTTGCCGATCAGCACGTTCTCCGGCTTGAAGTCGCGATGCACGATCCCCGCCGCGTGCGCCGCGGCGAGCCCCCGGCCCGCCGCGCGAAACACCTCCAGCACCTCGGCCGGCGGCCGCGGCGTCGCCAGCCAGCGCGACAGCGTCTCGCCGTCGACGTATTCCATCGCGATGAAGATCTGATCGCCGAACGCGCCGACGTCGTACACCGCGGCCACATTGGGATGCGCGAGCCGCGCCATCGCCTGGGCCTCGCGCCGTAGCCGCTCCTGCATGCGCTGGTCGCCCCAGCGCCGCAGCACCTTGACCGCCACCATCCGGCCCAGCTCCGGATCGTGGGCGGCATACACCGCACCCATGCCACCCGCGCCAACCTCGCGGTCGATGATGTAGCGTCCGACCTGCGCTCCCGCGGCCAGCACCGACGCGACCGGCGCCGGCCGGCGCGAGGGCCCGGCGGGCGCCGGTGTCGCACTGCGCTCGAGCAACGACAGCGCCTCGCGGCAGGTGTCGCATCGCCCGGTATGGCGCTGCACGATCGATCGGAGCGGCGGCTCCGCGCGCCCGTCCACGAAGTCGATCAGCGTCTCGATCGCAAGGCATCCGCCCGACATGCCCTGGCCGGCGTCCATCGCAACCAACCTAGCATCGATCGTCATCGAGTCATGCCGAAGCTCTCGATGCCGATCCCCTGTCGCGCCGCATCGTGCAGCCCGTCCGTTATCGTTGTCTATTCCGCCGCAACCCTGGGCCGCGCGCAGCTGTCCTATGTCGCGCTTGCGATCCCGACGACGCGACAGCTCCAGATCACCTGGCGCGGACCTTGACGACGACTCGACTTCGCAGCACTGAACACCGAGCTGCAGAATCACAGACCCTGCGGCCCATTCATGCGCAGCGCCGATCGTCGCAGCCACCAGCTTCCGGGTCGTTTGACTGGTGGTCTCGTCGATTCACGCTGCATCGCGCGACCCGCCTCCCAGCACGCCCCCGCGCGGACGCGCAGAACGCTCGGGCAGCGCTCGCGTACGCAGCGAACCGCACACAAGGTGTACTAATGTGATTAGATCATCGGATGCAGCGCTTGGTCGTCTGGCTGGGGTTGGCGACGGCCTGTCACAAGCCGGTCGGGCGACGACCGGCGCAGCGTCGGCGGCCCAGGCGAAGCAAGCCTCGTGGTGGTGCAGGGCGCCGCGTACTGGTCGAGATGCGCATGGGGCATGCCGGTGGGATGGCGTGCAGTGTCAGGTGTACGCACACGCCGAGCTGTGGCCGAAGCCGGGATCGAGCAGACGGAGACGCCGGCCGAGCGGGCCGGATCAGCGATCGCGGAGCAGCATCATGAGCCGCACCACGCTCGCAGCCGCGTTGCGCTTGCTGACGTAGGTGTGGTTACAAGACACGGTCGGGCCGCGATCGACGATGGCGAGCGAGCCCGGGCGGCACGGGACGCGAAAGTACACCTGGCCCCGGCGGCGGTAGTGAAGCTCGGCGCCCGGCACGCTCGCCGGCGATAGATCGAGCGCCAGCTCGACGGGATGGTCGTCGTGGATCCGGTCGTGATGCGCGAGCAGGTAGTCGCCGGGCCCGAGCCGGAGCGCACGCACCTCGGCCAGTGCGAGCGCGCGGCCTGTCGTGCGCGCCGCGATCTCGATCAGCGCGCCGAACAGCTCGGGCTCCTGCGGATCCGCGAGCACGCCGTAGCTGCCGCGATCGAGGAGCGCGTAGCGCGCGTAGCCCGCGCGATCGAGGCGCGTGCGGATCTCGCCAGCACGTGACGGGCCGACGACATCGTCGACGACGACCGCGGTGCGTCCGCCGAACAGCTGTTCGACCGTCGTCACGGATAGAACCAGCCGGCCAGCGAGAGCCGCAGCCCGCTCAGCACCTCGCGGACCTGATGGAGCGACAGCGTGCTGACCTCGAACACGACCAGCCGGTTCGGCGCGGGCTCGATCAGCCCGGCGCTCTCGGTGGCGACCAGCTCGCCGTGCTCGGCGCGGCACGCGAACAGCTCCAGCTCGCCGCCAGTCGGGGGCTCGGGGGACGGCAAATAATACGCGTAGGCGATCACGCGCCCGAGATCGTCTTGATGATCGGCGTGCGGCAACAGGTAGTGTCCGACGCGATAGGCATACGCGCGCATGTCGGCGCGGCCAACCTGCCGGCCGGTGATCCGCGACAAGGCGGGGCCGAGCACGCTCGCGAACGACGCGCGAAGCTCGCGGAGCTCCGGCGTGGTCGGTTCCGGCGCGGATGCCTCGAACGCGAAGATGTCGCCCTCGTAGCGATGGACCGGCTCCTCCTCGAGGATCGCGAGCAGCTCCGGCAGCCGGTTGCCGGGGACAAGATCGTCGAACACCAGGTGCGAGAACGGCTGCGCCGCGCGCCAGACGCGCGCGAGCTCGGCTTCGTCGCTCCAGCCAGGCCCGAGTTGCCACATCGCGCGATCCTACCCCGCGCTTGGGACGGCCGCGCCCCCCGCGAGCTGGAACACCTCGGTGAGCGCCTCCGAGATCGGGCTGCCGTCGGGGTTGGTCTCCATGATGTCGCGCATGAACGCCCACCACCGGCGACACACCGCCGTGTCGGCGATGGCGTTCCAGCGCTCGACCGATTCGAGCTCGACGTACGCGAACAGCACGCTGCGCGCTGGGTCGAGGAAGATCGAATACGAGCCGACGCCGTGCGCGCGCAGCGTGGCGGCCAGCTCGGGCCAGATCGCGTCGTGGCGGCGGCGATACTCGTCATGCGCCGTCGGGTGGACTTTCATCGCGAACGCCTTGCGGACCATGGATCGCTCCTGGCCCGAGGGTAGCGCGCGCACCCGTGGGGCGATAGCCACGCGCCCGCGGATCCAGGAGCGGCTACAGCGTGTTGCCGTAGTCGTACATCTTGTCGCGATAGATCGTGTGGTAATGGGTCTTGCCCTGGATGACGATGCCGCCCTGGCACGCGACCTCGATCCACACACGGGGGCCGTCGATCCGCATGTAGGTACCGCTGACGTCGACGTCCGGGCTGGAGGACGAGCCGGCCCACGCGACGTAGGTGTCCTGGTACGCGGTCGCCGACGTGTAGTCGGTGACCAGGCTCGACGAGATCGTGGCGTCGAAGTCCGAGACCCACGCCTCGATCGCGGCGGTCACCAGCGCCTGCTGCGTGCTCGACAGTGACGACACGAGCACGCCGGTTCGATTGGTGCCGGTCGGGAACTTCGCCTTCGAGGCGGTCGACGACCCGGTCGCATACTCGACGGGACCGACGACCACATCCGAGAACGTTCCGCTCAGGTGCGAGCTGGAGACGTCGGTCGATGACATCGATTGGAAGATCGCGACCATCGCGTTACCCTCGTCCGTCAGCGGCTCGTACGTGACGCCGTTGAGCGTGAACGCCGCCTTTGGCTCGACGCCGAGGTGGTTCGGCGTTGGATAGCCGACGCCACCGACAAACGTGATGTTGTAGGCCATGTGATGGCCGCCGAACATGATGGCCCAGTTGGCGGTCGTCGAGGGCGTTCCGAACACCGCGACGTAGTACAGCCCCGCGCCGTAGCCGCCGCCGCCGCCGTTGGCGGCGAGGTAATCGTCCGCCGCGCGCACCCCCGTGAGATCGGTGGTGTCCGTGAGCACCGCGGCCATCAACTCGAGCGCCGCGGCCTGGCTGGTCGAGCTGAGCGAGCCCATCTTGATGCCGGCACGGGTGACCATGCCGGTCGGCAAGTTCGACCACCTCGTGCGAGACGCGGTGTCGGTGAGCGCGGGATTTGCAGTCGTGCGCTCGGTGCTCGACAGCGTGGCGAGGAAGCCGTTGGCCTGGCATACCGCCTTGTCGAGCGCGGTGGTCGCGCTCGTACAATCGACCCCAGACGACGCCGCGTCGCTACCGGACGCGGCGTCCGCCGTACTCGTACTCGTGCTGGTATCGGTTCCGCTGCATGCGGCCACAGCAAACAACATCATTGCAGACACAGTTTTCATGACGACTCCTCCAGAGTTAGAACGTATCGCGAGACACTCAGAGGCTCTCGCGCGCGGCCCATGCCACGGTGCGCAGCGAGCGACCTCGCCGCGACCAAGCGAATGACAACACCACCAAGCCAGCCAGTCCGACCGCGAGCCATACCCCGTGGCGCGCCGCACGATCGAGCACGGCGGACAGCGGGGTCGTCACGCCGGACAGGCGCTCGAACAGCCACACGGCAGAGGCGGCCATGGCGATCGCCGCGGCGCCGCGGCGCAGCACCGCGTAGCCCCGCCGGCGCGCCAGCATCATCAGCGAGGGCACGGTCAGCGCGATGATCACGAGCTGCATCGCCTCGACGCCGAGGTTGAAGCCGAGCAAGGCGAGCACGAGCGAGGGCGTGTCGAACCCGAAACCGGACAGCGCCGTCGCGAATGCGAGGCCGTGAATGAGCCCGAACCCGCCGGCGATCAGCGGCTCCTTGCCGGCGAACACCGGGCGCCAGGCGTGGATCGCCGAGACCAGGATCGATATCGCGATCGCGGACTCGACAAAGCGCGTCGGCAACGCCAGACCGGCCACGGCGCCGAGCGCGAGCGTCAACGAGTGGCCGAGCGTGAACGCGGTCGCGATCCCCGCGGTGCGCAGCAGGCCGCGCCGCGCCGTCGCCGCGGTCGACCACGCACGCCGCGCATGTGCGAGCGGCGCGACGACGAGCAACATCAACAAGAACATCAGATGATCGGTGCCCTCGCGGATGTGGTCGAGCCCGAGGTGAAAGGCCGCGATCAGGCTGGTGCGCCGGTCGCCCGCGGTGCGGTCCACGGTGAGCCGCCGCTGCTGATAGTGCAGCGTACCGACGAGCGTCGGTGAATCACCGAGCACGGCATTCTGCAGATCGCGCCGCACGAACACGTAGACATTGCCGTTGACGACGGTCCGCAGCACGAGCTCGTCAGCGAGCTCGAACCAGCGCGCGCTCGCACCGCGCGGCGGCGTGAACCGCAGCGCGAACACCATCGCCGGGCCGGCCTCTTGTTGCTGGACCGACACGGTGCCGACCTCGAGCCCGAAGGGTCGGCCCGAGCGATCCCGCAGCGCGACGCTGCCGCGAACGTCGGCCGCGAGCTCCTCGCGTGGTGCCGCCGTCAGCTGCTCGATCGACTGGCGGCGCGCCAGGGCGAGCTGAAACATCGGCACGGAGAGCTCGACCTCGACCGCTTGCTCGCCGACGTCCAAGAAGATCACCTCGCCCCGAACGTCGTGTGCCGCGGCGCGACGACTCAACCCCAGCCCGACGAGCAGCGCGACCATGGCCAGATCGCGGCTGTGTAGCCATTTGTTGGATTGCACCGATAACCTTCATCGCGCAGCGAACAACGTCGCCGACTCGCGATGGACACACCGTAGCTCTAGTTTAACGCTCCAGACGTTGAATGAAATCAGTTGAAATATACACCACGACCGGCGTGCGAGCTCTCACGCTCGTTCGCTGACTCCATAAGCACCTTGCACTGCCACATAACAAATCACCGGATCTGCGCTCGAAGCCGCGAGGCCGCAGCGGGCACCGCCCTCAGTAGATCTTGTAAGGTCGGCGACCCCTCAGGTGCCTCAGGTGCCTCAGGTGCCTCAGGTGGTCGATACGGTCGTCGCGACCTTCGTCGCGACCTTCCGGCCTGCGTAGATCTTGTAACGTCGGCGACCTCTCAGGTGGGTGATGCGGTCGTCGCGACCTTCCGGCGGGGTGCCGTCGGTGTTGTTCGCAACACGCGCTGACATGCGAGACAACGCGGCCGCAGTCGCGGTGTACGATATAGCGACACCGGCTGTACGATGCGGAGACACAACTTGATGGCCGTCACGGTCCCCTCGGAGGTCAGGTCGACCGTGCTCGGGACCGACGAGCTCGACCGATCGCGACCCACCCCGACCACGAATGCGCGAACCGCGTGGTCATCGCCAGCACCTGGGCGGGCGGCGGGTGTTGAATCTCGAGAGCGACAACGCAGCAGTGCCCATGACTCGACAGGTGCTTATAGCAACATGCAGAGACAGGTTGATTCCCTCTTGCAGAGGCAGCGGGTGCCGGCGTCGCACTCACTCGTGCCCGGCGTGCAAACCGCCCGTTGCTTGCCCGGGCACCTCACATCGCCGTCCCGGGCCGACGATCTCACCCGGTCGAACAGATGTCGCCAGTCGGGCTGATCGCTCGACGGCGGGTGCTGGTCACGGCAGCTGCTTGGTGACGCGGCCATTCGCGTCGAGGAACTGCAACACCGGATCGCCGGTCGCCGGCACGCTGATGATCACGCGATCGCGGCCCTGCGCATCCTTCAGCCGCATCGCCGCCGCGTGATCCTCGGTGCGACCGAAGCTACCCCGCGGCTGAGCGTCCGGGTGCGTGGTCCGGAACCGGGCAAGCGCCGCCTGTTGCTGCTCGGGCGGCAGCGCCTTGGTATGCTCGAGCAGCGTCACCAGCTCCGTGATGTCCCAGGTCGGCCGGTCGGTCACGGTCACGATCGAATGGCGCTGGTCGGCATTTTGCTGGCTCTCGAGGACCATGGTCTGATCCTGCATGTACTGGTCGAAGCTGAGGTGGCCATAGTTTGACACGTTGCCATTGCCGTCCTTTGCGCCGCCAAAGATCAGGCCACCATTCTCGGTGCCCTCGTCGTTCAAGAACACGATCCCGGCGGTCTTGCGGTAGTCCGGGAGATGCTCGACCCCCTTGAGATAGAGACCCGGTGAACGCGCCTTGTTGGTGATCACCATGCGCGGCGTGCCATCGGCCTCGACAATGTTGATCCGCTGCACGGTGAGCTCGTCGTAGTGCGAAGATGCGGGCGGTCCGGAGAATCCCGCGAGGACGACCACGGCGAACACCGCCGTGAGCACACCGGAATATACGACAAGGACGCGTTGACCGAAGGGGCTTGAACGGCGTGTGATGGAGTGTGTCATGGAAGCCTGCTGTGGTGAGTGGTACTGACTGGTCTTGAGAGTTGCTGTGATCGGTGGCGGGACTGCCGACCGGGCGCGGTCGTCGGCATCAGGACGCGGCCGTCGGCAGTAGGGGCTGCCGTGGGATGGTGAGCGCTGCGGTCGTTCGTGGCGGCCTCGCCCGTGACGCGCGCGGCCGTCGCACGTGCGGCGATCACGGCTTGGACGCGTCGATCGTGCGTACCGCGTGGCCGGCTTCGTCGAGTAGCTCGATGGACGGCTCACCCTGCTCCGACACGCGGAGGCGCAACCGAGGTCGGCCTTGCGGGTCGTTCAGCACGACCTTCGCGCTGCCCTGCTCGGTGCCGAGGTACGCGCGGCGGTAGCCGCGGTGCCCCAGCGCCTCGTGGCGCTGGAACAGCGCGTCGCGCTCGCTCGGTGGGAGGCGCTCCGCCTCCTCGTTGAGGCGGAGCAGGTCCTCGACCGAGAATACCTTGTAGCTCGGCCGATCCACGATGGTCACGCCGGCGTTCGCGTGGTCGTCGCCGTCATCGAGCAGGAGCTGGAGCACCTGGTCCTGGCGAAACCGGTCGAACGTGAGCGACAGCGCGGCGGTCACCTTGCCCGCCTGGTTCACGAGACCGCGCTGGACCAGGCCACCGTTCTCCGTCCCTTCGTCATCGACGAACAGGATGCCGGCGGCGTCGCGCCGATTCGGGCGTGGGATCTCCTTGCCGCGCACGAAACAGCCTGGGAACCGCGCCCGGCTGGAGATGATCATGCGCGGCGTGCCGTCCGGCTCGATCACGTTGAGCCGGCCGACCGTGAGCTCGTCGAGCGTGTTCGGCACAGCCGCGGCCCCAGCGAGCGGCGCTGGACCACGCAACAGGACGACCAGCGCGATCGCGCCACCACTCGCGAGCAGGGACCCGAAGGCGATGGCCCGGAGACGACGGAGCTGGCGCTGGAGCAACAATAGCGATGGCGAGTCGGTGCTCGCGACGTCTGACATGCATGCCCGCAGTGCAGCCGTCACGCCATCCCCTGTCGCGCGCCAGGTACGCGATCTGCCGTCGCGCGCGATCAGTAGCATGCGTGCTGTGACGCGTCCCGGGACCGCGCGGCACACCCCAACTGCCACACCCAGGAGGCGCTTCGACCGAGAGCGCCCGCGACGTCAGCGGGCCCGCCACAACCACGAACACCCATCTCCTGGCGCGCGACCCAAAAGATCGCCTTGTCGCCGTGACCCGCGACAACCTGTAGATCGCCTTGTCGCCGTGACCCGCGACAACCTGTGCGGAATCGTCGCTCGAAGACTCACAACCTCCGAGGTGCGCATCGCGCACGCGCATGGCAGTCACCAGTGCAGCGGATCGGCGCGCTGCGGAAACCCGTCCCCTCGCGGTTCATTGCCGATCCACAAGCGGTGCGACGCCGGGATCACGAGTGCGCGGTCGATCGCGGTAACACCAACCGCGATCGGCGTGCAGAACAGGGGCACCGGCGCGCCGCGCGCCGCCAGCCGTGACAGGAAGCTCGGATCCTCGGTGTCGCCGTGGATCGCCGCCGCGCACAGCGAGTAGCGGCCCGGCGGCACGCCCATGAGGTGTGCCGCGCTGGCATCGTGCACCGAGGTCCACTCGACGAACGCGCCGGGGCGGCGGGCCACCTCACCCGGCCAGCCGATCTCGAACGCGCGGAAGTCGCTGGGCGCATAGTCGCCGGGCGCCAGCATCACGTAGCTGCTCTCGATCGGGCGCGCGAGCTCGTCGCTTGGACGCACGGTCAGCTGCGCCGCGCCGGGAGGCAGCTCGAGCGCAACCGCGGCGGGCTGCGATGACACGGCGACCGCCCGCGCGCCGCAGCGTTCGACATCCCCCCGGTTGACGCAGAACGCGGCGATGTACCTGCCGTGGGGGATCCGCTCGCTGGCGAACCGACCCTGCGCGGTCGATCGCAGGACGATCGGTGGCGATCCCGGGCTGCCCTCGGCAACCAGCGAGATCGTTGCCCTCGGCGGCGCGCTACCCGACAGCGCGCCCCACGGCGACAGCACGAGCTCGACGGAATCGCCGCTCGTGCGGACCACACCCGGTGAGCGCCCGAGCGCCGGGTGCTCGGCGGCAAACCACACGTGTACGTGATCCGCGACCGCGATCGCGGCGATCCCGCGCGCGTCGCTGACCGCGATCGCGGTGGCTCGTTCGCGCTCGGCGTACGCCGACTGCGCGCCCAGCAGGTGTACCGCGTTGGAATGAAACTGTGTCGCGGCGACGATCGTGGCGCCCGTGACCGGCGCCCCTCCGCGATCGTGGACCGCGACCTGGACGACCCGCGTGGCCTGCTCGGTGGACGGCATGATCTCGGCGAGGAACCGCGCGCCCTCGGCGGTCTGCGCGGCGGCGCGGAGCTCGGTCATGACGACCTCGGCGTCGGCATCGCGCCCAGCGTCTTCCAGGACGCGGGCGAGCTGACCACGCGCGCTGATCGCCGTCATGTGCCCGCGGCCTCCGAGCTGGTCCACGGTGGCGACCAGCTCGCGCAGCACCGCGATCGCGGTCTCGTGATCGCCCGCGATGGCGGCCCGGCTCGCCTGCGCGCGCAGCGACTCGCCCCACCACACCACGTCATCGATCGCCGGCGGGCTCCCGAGCCGGCGTGCCTGTTCGATCGCGCGCCCGAACTCCGCGTCGTTGCCGTGCTTCAAGGCGAGGATGCCCTGGAGCAGGCGCAACCACACGCGCTGGGCGCGGTCGGGCTCGACGCGCGCGAACGCCGCGACGACCGCTCGCTCCGCGCGATCGGCGGCGGCGAGATCGGACCCGCGGGTGCTCGCGAGCTGGAACAACGACAGCAACGCGCGCGTCCGCAGCGGGTCATCGTGTCCTTCATCGGCGAGCTGGACCGCGGACTCGAGCGCAGCGCGCGCAGCCGAGGTCCGATCCTGGAGCAGCGCGGCGAATCCCAGCTCGTACTGTGCGGCCGCGCGGCGCTCGGGGGTCCGCGCAATCGCAGCGGCGGCCTCGGCATGGCGGATCGCCGATCGCACATAGCCGAGGTTCGCGGCCACGCGCGCCTGCGCGAGCTCGAGATCGACCGGTCGGTTCGCGATCGAGGCGGCCTGATCGGCGGGCGGCAGACCGGGCGAACCGACGAGCGGGCGATCACGCCCGCGCCCGCGATCGACCCACGCGACCGCGGCGATCCCGGCCACCACCGCCGCCGCCGCCGCCAGCACGGCCGGCCAACGCCGTCGCCCTGCCGAGGGCCGGTCCGCGGACGTCGGTTCCCGCTCGCCCGCCCGCGGTCGCCGGAGCCAGGCCTCGAGCTCGGCCACCACCGCCGTCATGCTCGGATAGCGCTCCGCCGCGGCCGCCGCCGATCCGCGGCGGACCACGCGATCGAGCCAGCGTTGCGCTCGCGGGGCCAAGCCGTCCCGGATCGCGTGGGCGAAGGCGTCGCCGAGCGCGACGCAGAAGCTGTATTGATCGGTGCGCGGATCGGAGGGATCGGCTGCGGGTGCCATGTAGCGCGGCGTGCCGCCCGGATCGGCGGGCCGCGACTCGTGGACCCAGCGCGACAGGCCAAAATCGGTGACCACGACCTCACCGTCATCGCCGACCAGCACGTTGGACGGCTTGAAGTCGCGGTGCAGCACGCCCGCGGCGTGCGCGGCGGCCAGTCCGCGCCCCGCGGCGACGAACACCCCGACGATGTCCGCGACCGGGCGCGGCACCTCCAGCCAGCGCGACAGATCGACGCCCGCGATGTACTCCATCGCGATGTAGTCGAGGCCGTTGACCGAGCCGACGTCGTGAACCGCGCGCACGTTGCGCACGCGCAGCTGTGCCATCGCGCGCGCTTCGCGCAGCAGGAGCTCGGCGCGTCGGCGATCGCGCCCCGGTTCGTGTGCCGCCACCGCGACCTTGAGCGCGACGTCGCGATCGAGGTCGAGATCGCGCGCGCGCACGACCATCCCCATGCCCCCGATGCCCAGGATCTCGTCGACCCGATACCGATCGATCACCTCGCCGATCGCCAGCCGAGCCGCGCCGCGCGGACCCGCGCCGCCGCCGTCGACGGTGATTCGCTGCGGCTCGGGCACGCCCACGCGCGTACTCTACCGCCTTCGCACCGGCGCCGGTACGATGTGCCGATGACCTCGGATCGGCAAACGCGGACCGCAGACGACTCGCCGGCCGCGTCCGTCCTCCCCATGCAGCCGTACCTCGTCCTCGCGATCGCCTGTGATCGACCGACGAGCCCACCGGCCCGGTGGGCGCTCGCCGGCCTCACCGAGGCTGAGCTGTCGGGTGAGGGCCCCAGATCATCGATCCACGACCGCGTGCCAACGTTCCGGTGCAACGATCCGTGGGCATCGAGCCGGCACGCCGCGCTCCGGCTGCGGTTCGGGCGCTGGGTGGTCGAGGATCTGGGCTCCAAGAACGGCACCTCGGTCAACGGTGAGCGCGTGGCACGGCGCCAGCTCGACGACGGCGACCTGATCGAGACCGGCCACACCGCGTGGTGGTTTCGCGAGCTGGCCGCCGCCGCACCGCCGCCCGACCTCGCCGCGATCGACCTCGCGGCGCCGTTTGTCACGCTGCACGCCGCGCTCGGGCTCGCGATCGCCCGCGCGATCGCCGCGATCGCCGCCGGTCTGCCGGTGCTGGTCGAAGGCGAGACCGGCGTCGGCAAGGAGCGCTTCGTCGCGGCGGTGCACGCCGCCAGCGGGCGCCCCGGTGCACTGGTCGCGGTCAATTGCGCCGCCCTGCCGGCCGCGCTGGTCGAGGGCGAGCTGTTCGGCCACCGGCGCGGCGCGTTCTCGGGCGCGGTCGACGAGCGCACCGGGTACCTCCGGGCCGCCGACCGCGGCACGGTGTTTCTCGACGAGGTCGGCGACATGCCGCCCGCGGCCCAGGCGGCGCTGTTGCGCGTGCTCGCCGAGCGCACGGTCACCCCGGTCGGCGACGAGCGGCCGGTCGCGGTCGATCTCGCGGTGGTGTCTGCAACCCACCGCGACCTGCACGGGATGGCGAGCGCCGGGACGTTTCGCGCCGATCTGCTCGCGCGTCTGCACGGCGTCGCCATCCGGATCCCGCCGCTGCGCGAGCGGCGGGAGGACATCGCCGTGTTCGTGGCGCGCACGCTCGCCCGCGTCGCACCCGGCGCGACCCTCCAGGTCGAGACCGCACGCCAGCTGCTCACGGCCGCCTGGCCGCTCAACGTCCGCGAGCTCGAGCACGCCGTCGCCGCCGCGGCGCTGCGCGCGGGCGGTCGCGCCGTGGCGCCGAGCGACCTCGAGGGCGTCGCGCCGGTCCCGCGCGGCACCGTCACCGCGCAACCGCCGGAGTGGTCCCCCGCCGATGCCGAGCTACGGACGCGCCTGATCCGCGCGCTCGCGACGCACGGTGGCAACATCAGCGCCGTCGCGCGCGAGCTCGGGCGCGATCGCAAGCAGATCCACCGCTGGGTCAGCCGGCTCGCGATCGACGTCCGCGATCCGCGATGACCGTCGTCGCTCCGCGAACGATATAGGCGCGCTTCTCCGTGCTCCGAGGTAAGATCGAACCGTCATGACGGCCCGTCCGATGGAGCTCGTGCGTCGCCCCGAGGCGAGGACCGAATCGGTCGAGGACCTGATCGCGGCGGTGCTACGCGGCGAGGTCCGCGTTCCGGTGTTCCAGCGCGGCCTCGAATGGCAGACCCGCCACGTTCTCGAGCTGTTCGACAGCATCTACCGGGGGTTTCCGATCGGCTCGCTGCTGCTGCGCCGCGCCCCAGCGATCGCCGGTCCCTTGCACATCGGCCCCGTCGAGGTGTTCGGGACCGAGACCAAGACCGCGCTGTGGGTGATCGACGGCCAGCAGCGCTTGACGTCCCTGGTGGCGGGCCTTGGCCGCCACCAGACGCTACCGACGACGCCGGACGATCCGTTCGTCGTGTACTTCGATCCCGTTGAACAGCGGTTCCACGCGCCGCCGCCCAGCGGCGAGCTCCCGAGCAGCTGGGTGCCCGTCCCCCAGCTGCTCGACAGTACCAAGCTCACCGAGTGGGTGTTTGGCTGGCGCCACGGCCGCGAAGAGCAGCTGCGCCGCTTCGTGTTCGAAGCGGGCCGGCGGCTGCGCGAATACCGCGTCCCGCTCTACGTGATCGAGAGCGACGATGAAGATGCGGTGCGCGCGATCTTTCACCGCGTCAACACGGCGGGCAAGTCGCTGAGCTGGAGCACGGTGCACGACGCGCTGTACGGCCACAAAAGTAGCCCGCCGTCGACGCTACCCGCGCTGGCAGGCCAGCTCGAGGAGCTCGGCATGGGCGCGCTCGATACCGAGACCCAGCTCCTGCCTTGCCTCGTCGCGATGCGCGGGCTCGATGTCACGCGCCCGCTCGGAGAGCACCTGCAGCGCGATGCCACCGTCCTGGACGGCGCCACTGCCGAAGCGGGACCGGTGCTTCGCAGGGTGCTCGGCTTCCTGCGCGTGCAAGCAGAGATCCCTCATCTCCGGCTGCTACCCAGCTCCGCTCCGCTTGTTGTGCTCGCGCGCTTCTTCACGCTACATCCCGAGCCCAACGAGCGCTGCACGACGCTTCTCGTGCGCTGGGTGTGGCGCTGGTTCTTGTCCAGGGATGTGGATGAGCGCACGTTCAAGCGCCGAGGCGTCGCAGATATCGACGACGATCTGGAAGCGAGCGTGCAGCGCCTGCTAGAGCTCGTTAACAACGACCATCCGTCGTCCGACTTTTTTGCGCCGAATGCGTTCGATGCCCGCGCCGCACAGTCCCGGCTGGCGCTGCTCGGCATGGCGTCTCGCAAGCCTCGACGACTGGGGCTCACCACGATGGCCGATACGAGCGAGATCGATGTAGCCCAGCTGATTCAGGAGGCCGATCTCGCGGCGTTTCGTCCGCTGTTTCCGCTGAACGGTTTCTCGTCCGAGCCGGCGAACCGCCTGCTGTTGCCGGGCAGCGGCGCGGCGCTCAACGACCTGCGGTCGTTCATCCTCGCACATGGGGTCGACCATGCCGTCCTCAAGTCGCACCTCATCTGGCCGCGTGCAGCGCGAGCGATCATCGAGGACGACGTGGTGGCTTTTCTGAATGAGCGGATAGACGATGTCAATGGTGCGGTCGAGGGGCTAGGAACGCGCCTCGCCGAATGGGGCCGCTCGGATCGGCCCTCCCTCGACTACATTCTGGCGCAGGCCGCCGGCGAATGAGTGGGCGCGCCGCGGAGGTCATGCTCGACCATGTCGAGGTCGGAGAGCTGGTCGAGGACGACGACGGATGGATCGAATTCCGGATATCGGAGCGCTATCGCGCCATGCCCAACCGGCCGGTCGTCGGTCAGTGGTTCGAAGATCAGCGCCACGGCATCCAGCGCGGCGAGCGGCCCGGCGACCTGCCATCGTTTTTTGCCAACATGATCCCCGAGGGCGATCTGCGGATCCGGATCGGCAAGCACCTGGGAATCGCCCTCGAGGACGACTTTGGCTTTCTGTGCGCCGTCGGTACCGACCTTCCGGGCGCGAGCGTCGTGCGAGCGCGGAGCGGTGAACCTCCGAGTCATACGCCACCGCCGCGAGAGAACACGGCCACCGATGCCGGCTGGCGGTTCTCCCTGGCCGGGGTGCAGCTGAAATTCTCGATGAAGCGCGACGGGGACCGGCTGACCATGCCCGGGCGCGACGACCGGGGCGAGTGGATCGTCAAGGTCGCGCTCGACAAGTATCCTGACCTTTGCGCCAACGAGTGGGTCACGATGCAGTGGGCTCGGCGCTCCGGCTTCGATGTACCGGAGATCGAGCTCCGCGTGATGCGCGACCTGGTCGGAGCGCCGCAAGAGATCGATCCTGCCACGCCTGTGTTCGTGATTCGCCGGTTCGACCGCAAGTCCGGGCGCGACCAAAGTGGGTCGAGCCGAGCCAAGAAAACACGGGTCCACCAAGAGGACTTCCAGCAGATCGTCGGGCGGCAACCGTCGAAGAAGTACGACGACATCACCTACGAAGGTGTCGCCGTGCTCGCTGCGCGCATCGTTGGTGGCAACGCGTACCACGAGGTGCTCCGGCGCCTGGTGTTCATGGTGGCGTCGGGTAACAACGACGCCCACATGAAGAACTGGTCGGTGATCTACCCTGACGGGATCCGCGCCCAGCTGAGTCCGTTGTACGATCAGGTGTTCACCGCTCAGTGGCCTGCGTTCTCGGTCCAGATGGCGATCAAGCTCGGGGTACCAAGGAGTTCGCCTCGGTCACGCTCGCGCGATTCCGAGAGCTCGCCCGCCGACTGGGACAGCCGCTCGATGAGGCCGAAGCGATCGTGGCCGGAACCATGGCGCAGGTCGCGGAAGCCTGGACGGAGGTCCGCGATGACGTGGCCGTCACAGACGCATACCACGACGCGCTGCGGCGGCACTGGCAGAAGGTTCCGCTCCTGCAGCCTTACGCATCCCGCTTGTAAGCGGTACCTCGGGCTGTGCTCACCGGACTGTGGCAGTGCTCGTTAAACCGGTCGACGAGGACCGCGATGGTTCGGGGATACGAGCGCCGCGGTAGCAGTGCGTTGTCGCGGCCCTCACGTGCCCCGCTGCTTGACCACGAGATGACCGCTGTAGATGTGCCGCCGGCGCCAGCGGCCGAGCACACTGCGGCGGCGTATCCCAGATGCGGCGAGCGGGCCATCGCGTGCTGCGAACGCGACGATGCCGGATTCGCGACACGCCGGACGCGGCTCAACTCGGCGGTGACGTCGCCGGCGTGCGCTGGCTGCGGCGATATGCGCCCGGCGGTACGCCGAACACCCGCCGGAACGCGCGATTGAACGCGAACTCGGACTGGTAGCCGACGTCGCCGGCGATCGCGCCCAGCGTGGCGTCCGACGTGCGGAGGCGCTGCGCAGCTTCCTGCATGCGCGCGCGCATCAGGTACGACAGCGGCGGCTCGCCGATCGCGGCCACGAAGCGCCGGCCCAGCGTGGCGCGCGAGGTCGCCGCCGCCCGCGCGACCGCGTCCACATCCCAGGCGCGCCGGAGATCGCCGTGGATCGCCGAGAGAGCGCGCGCGAGCATCGTGTCGTTGAGCGCCCCGATCCAGCCCGCGCCCCCGAGCGGCTGGTCGTCCGCCCACGCGCGGACGATCTGCACGAACGCCACGTCGAGCAGCCGCGACACGATCACCGTGGAGCCCCGCGCGCCGCTCTCCTGCTCGCGCGCGAGCGAGCCCAGGGTCGCGGCCAGGTCGATGTGCGCGCGCGTCTTCGCCGCGGCGAGGTGGACCACCGCCGGGAGCAGGCGCAGCACCGGATGGTGAGCACCCAGACCGTCGAACCGGTAGGCGCCGCACAAGACCCGGGTCTCCGGGCCGTGACTCCCGCCGATCCGCATCGTTGGTTCGCGCGGGTCGTGCGTCGCGAGCCAGGCCGCGAGGTCGAGCGGTTTGCTGCGGGGATGATCGGCGACCACGTGCGCATCGCCGCGCGGCAGCAGCACGAGGTCGCCCTGCGCCAGCGCGAGCGTCGTGCGCCCGCTGATCAACAGCGCGGTCCCCTCGGTCACCAGGTGAAAGATCGCCTCGGGCCGGGCGGCGAACCGCAGGCTCCACGGCGCGCGTGCCACCGAGCGGCAAAACATCTGGCCGCGCAACTGCGAGCCCTCGAGCAAGTCACTCAGCACATCGTCGATACGCGTCATCGCGGGGCCAAGCCTACCGCGCACAGGCGCGCACGACGTGAGCGTTTCGAGCAAATCACTGAGTGAGCCAGAGATGGTGCCACGGGACCCAGCACCGCAAGATGCGGACATCCAGAGCCGATCGCCACCGTCCGCGGCGACCGTCCCTCCTGTTCCAGGACACTCAACCAAGGTTTATTCCATGACCGCCAACGTCTCGGCCGCCCTCGATTCCGTCGCTCGCCTCTCCAACCCGCTCGCCCCCGCCGCGCCGGCGGCCGACGCACTGATCCCGCGCGGCTCGGTCGCGTTCGTGCTCGTCGCGATCCTCACCGCGTTCATGGCGTGGCTCGGCGTCCTCGGCTTCCTCGATCCGCTCGGCGCTGCGCACGGGTTCGGCATCGACCTCGCGGCGGCGGCCGACGCGTTCTACCTCCACATCAAGGCCGACCGCGACCTCAGCATCGCCGTGCTGCTCGGCGGCCTGCTCGTGTACCGCCGGGCCACCCCGCTCGCAGTGGTCGTCGCGGCGCTGTGCATCGCGCCGGTCGCGGACTGCGCGCTGTCGCTGCTCGACCCGCGCGGCCGCGCCGGCTATGCGCTCGCGGTGCACGGCAGCGCGGTGCTCTATGGCATCGTGACGCTCGCGCTGCTGGTGCGCGCCCGACGCCGCGAGACAGCGCGGGTCGCCGCGCCGCGAGGAGCGTAAGCTAAGCTAAGTATCGAGGAGCTTCCTCGACGAATCTCGTCGTCGACGCGCAGGCCCCTTCCCAGCCAGCACGTCGCGCAGGCACGCGGGGCGCGCCATCGTCAGCGCTCCGCCAGCGATGCGCCCTCGTCGGCGCTCCGCCCGTGATGCCCCGCCGATCCGCATGCCGGGCCGGTGAATCACGGCGAGGGGTTCCAGCCCGCGCCGCCGCCGAACCGAGCGAAGATCTGCGCGCGGCTGCTGAACCCGCTGGCGACTTCACTGTCGGTCAGCAGATGTCCACCCACGCGCGCCGCCAGGTTCACGGGCGCGCCGCTGAGGTTGGTCGTGCCGCGCTCGCGCCAGCCGCTCGCCGCGGTCGAGGTCGCGGGGTTGGAGGCCGGCTGCCCGGCAACGCGGTAGGCCCAGCCGACCGGGATGATGTGGGCGTCCATCTGGCAGTTCACGAACGCGACGTTGTCGAACGAGGACGTGCTGCCCGGGCTGCGCGCCAGGTAGGTCGCCGCGCTGGCGCCGATCGGGACATCGCCCGCCCGCGGCCCCGGCCCCTTGCCATGCGTGAGCCGGCTGTTCAGGAACACGAACCCCTTGTCCGCGGCGGACACCGTTCGCGCCTGGACCACGAAGCCGCCGGAGCTGGCGTTGGCGGTGTCACCGACGCTGCGGATCTCGGAGCTCTCGAACAGCGCGACGCGGTTACTGCCCCAGATGAAGTCGACGTTGCCCGCGATCAGCGAATTGAAGAACCAGGCATAGCCCCGGAGCTCTACGGTGTCCTGCTCGCTCAGAAAGTTGGCGTTCTTGGCAATGAAGCGGCCCGCGTCGTTGTTGAAGTAGACCGCCTCGGCCTGGCTCGACTGGGTGGTCGAGCGAAGCATGGTGTTCTTGAGCGTGAGATTGTTGAGCGTGAGCAGATCGACGCCCTCGGCCAACACCACCGCGCGGCCGCCGCTCGGCGTCGCCGAGCCGGCGGTCTGGCCCGCACCGGATCCGGTGTTCAGGCCCTCGTAGTTGCGATACTGAATGATCACGCCCGCGCGGCTCTCGCCCACGATGCTGAGGTTGTTCTTGCCGCGGACGAACAGCAACTCAGGATAGGTGCCGTTCCGTACGTTGATGGTGACGGCCACGTCCCTGGCCACGTTCTTCGTCACGTGGTCGATCGCGCCCTGCACGGTCCGGAAGTCCGCCGTGCCGTCGTCGTTGACGGTCAGGCTGGTCAGGCCGGAGGCCGGCGCTTGCTTCGTGGTGAACGACCAGTTTCCGGCCCGGCCGATCCCGGTGAACGCCGTGCCGTTGAGCGCCGTGGCGGTGAACGCGCCATTGGCGATCGCCACGTAGTACTCGGTTCCATAGGCGAGCTTGGCGTGATGCGGGACGATCGTGGCGGTGTTGCCAGCGATCGCGACGAGCCGCTCGACGTTGACGATGCGGACCCGGTCCTGGCCAGGAAACCCGATGGCGTCGATCTCTCGAGCCAGCTTGATCGTGTCGACCAGCGCGTCATCGCTCTTGCGGAAGATCTGGACCGTGCCGGCGCTGCCGAGCACGGGTGGCGCATCGAACGTGATCACGAGCCGCGTATCGATGTTCACGGCCGTCGTGGCCGCCGCCGGTGTGGTCCGCCCCGTGAGGTTGTAGACCGTGGTCGGCTGGGCGGCCGGCGAGATGGTGATTTCGGCCGTGGTCTCCAGATCGGGGTCGTCGAGACCACAACCTACGACTGCCAGGAGACTCGTGGTCAAGCAGGCGGCTCGTTTCATGGGAATCCTCCGTGGCCCGTCCACGCGCCTCGATCGATAGGAGACGATTGCGTCGACTGGGCATCGACCGACGCGACTACGTATATCACGGCTCGCGCCGCGATCAGCCGCGTGAGGGGAGCTTCTCCATGCGCATGTGGATCGATCCGGCGTCATGGTCAATTCACGCTCTGCCACGCTTCGCGCTACACCGGTTCACAAGCGATATCGCGGTCAACTGAACAAAGTCAGGGAAACGTTGAGGACCCTTGACCTTGACCTTGACCTGAAACGTTGACGTCTTGACGTGGCCGTAAACGTTGACTTACATCGTCGACCTTGCACGTTGACCACCGGTCACACACCAACGAAGTGCTGCGCGCGGCTCGATCAGGAGTCGGGCACTCCCACCGTTGGGTCGAGGTGCAAGGACAACGATGTGTGTCGATGTCTACGTTCCGCTTCGCTGACGTCAACGTCAACGTTTTGGGTCAAGGTCCAGGTCGAGGTCAAGGTCGACATTCCCGTCGACTGGCGACTGGACCAGCCGAGCCCGTCCAGAGCCCCGACGCGCGTCGCGTCGCGCGGCTAGCTCACGTGGCTCCCCGACCCATGCGTTTCTGGTCAGAACCCAGGTGAGCTGACCACCGACAGCGGGACGCCGCCGCGCACCGTCGCGATGTTGGTCAGCGCCACAGTCTCCAGCGTGTCGGTGGCGCCGCCGTTGCTCGTCACGGCCAGCGCGAGCGTGTTGGTGCCGCGCGGGTCGAGAATGCCATTGGGCAGGATGAACGTGTGCTGCGGTCCCACGTTGGCGATGTACTGGCCGAGGTTCCAGCCGTTGACGAAGATCAGCACCCGGTACGCGCCGCCGGATGCGCGCACCGCGGGGTTGCCGATCGTGAGCCCGAGCGAGGCGTCTGCGGTGGCCGGGATCGCGAGCGCGAACTGGGTGCGGTACCACACCGTGCCCGCGACCGCGGTGCCGTCCGGTACGCGATGGATCGCCCATCCACCGTCTGCGAAACCGGGCAAATGCCAGCCGTTGCGCTCGCCGAACAGACCGCCGTTGTTGAGCGGCCCGCGCACGCTATCCGCGATCGACTCACCACCTGCATTGCCCTGGATCTTCCAGCTCGCGGGGAGCGCGCCGGCGGCGCCGGTGGGCGCAGCGGAGATCAGCCCCCGCCCTTCCTTGTGAGCATCGTTGACCCCGCCGTCCTCGTTGTGCGACCCGTTGCGCACCATGATCGCGATCAGGTGCGCTCCGCCCGAGGCCTGAGCAGCCGGCACCGTGAACGCCACCGTCCCCGTGGTGACGGCCGTCGCGGCGCCGGTGGGCAGCACGTTCTGGCCCAGGTACACCCCGTCGAGCCACGCCTGCAGCATGCCCGCGCCACCGCCGCCGTAGCGAATGGCGATCGAGGTGGCGGCGCCGGTGTAGGTGCCGCGATACCAGACGTCGCCGTGGTGGAATCCGTAGTCATCGGCGGTGAGCACCGGCTGCCCCGATGGCGGACGCGTCGTGCTGTTGGTGGTGATCTTGGTGGCGGCCGCCCACGCGGTGTCATCGAACGACGGGTTGGCTTCCGGAGATTCCACCGCGTACCGCCAGCTGGCGGTACGGAGGTCCGGTAGCGCGATCGCCTCCGCGCCCGGCAGCTGGCTCACGGCCGCGAGGCTACCGGCCGAGGTGCGCCGCACCGCGATCGGTTCGCCGTTCCAGGCCACCGCCGAGATCGACGACGGCGCCCAGATCTCCAGGCTGCTCGCCGTGAGCGTGTCGCCGGTGAGCGCCAGGGTGGCCCCGCTCACCGTGGCGGTGCGGACCAGGTGCGGCCCGCGCTCCAGCACCGGGCCAGCCGAGGTGTCCTGGCGCCACAGCGTGTCGGCGATGTTCTGCCTCGCGATCAGCAGGGTCAGCGGGTCGCGCCCGCCGCCGGTGATCCGGATCTGTGCGAGCCCGCTGTGGGTGTACCGGAGGTCGAGGTCTCCGTTGGCGTAGCTGCTGGCGACGGTGCCCGCGAACACCGTCACCGTGGGCTCGCTCGTGTAGCGCAGCACCGTCTCGGCGGTCTCCCCGGTCCGGCCATAGAGCACCAGCACATCGGCCGAGCCCTGGCGCAGCACGGTCTCGATCTCCGAGGTCGAATACACCAGGTGCTGCCCGCCGAACCCGAAATTCGCGACCAGGATCTTGGCGTCCTGGCCGTTGAGCGCGAGCGCTGCGGTGTACTGGCCATCGGGGGTGCTGATCGGAAAGCTGAACGCGTCGTTGGTCGTGGCGCTCGATGGATTGTGGGTGGCGACGTAGACGTGTGTCTGGGTGGTCGGGTTCACGTCGTGGTAGACCTTCACCGCGGTCGACGACGGGGTGATCGCGGCGCCGCGATCGAGCTGGGTGATCGGCGGAACGCTCTGCAGGAACAGCCCGAGCTGCTTCATCGTCGAGAGCTTCGGGCGAGCCTGGCGCGCTTCGTCGAGCGCGGCACCGTAGTCGTAGGAGGTATAGACCACCGGAGCGGGCAACCAGCCCCACGACGTGCCGCCGGCCGTCATGTAGAAGCTCTGGATGGTGAGGCGATTGGCGATGTTGGTCGCGTAGAACACGCGCTCGTATCCCGGCCCCTCGCGCTGCGCCATGCACGGGTACGATCCGGGTCCGCCCCAGAAGTCGAACCAACCGCCGCCGAACTCGGCGGCGAACCCCGGCGTGTTGGGCGAGGCGGTGGCGCCGCCCTTGGCTCCGCCGGTGCCCCAGATTCCCCAGTCCGGCGCCACGGACGGGCCGCCGGGGGTGTTGTCGGTGTGGCAGGTCCCGCCCGGGTAGCCGTCGAACGCGTAGAGATCGACGGGGCCGGTCACGGTGCCCGCGACGCCGGCGCTGGCCGGCACCCAGAAGCCGTTGCGGCCCTTGTCGTTGTGGAAGATCGGCACCGTGATGCCATCGCCGCGCGCCTTGTCGCGCAGGTGCGTCAGGTAGCTCAGCTGCGTGGCCCCGGTGGACGCGAGCTCGTTTTCGATCTGATAGAGGATGACCGTGCCGCCGCCGGTGGTGAGCTGATGGCGCGCCAGGATCGCATCGATGTGCGACTGCCACTCATCGGTGGCAGCGAGGTAGTCCGCCGCGCTGGTGCGCGCCCGGCCGGGCTGGGTCGTGAGCCAGGCCGGGAAGCCGCCGCCATCGGTCTCGGCGTTGATGTACGGCCCCGGCCGCGCGATGACGTACAGGCCGACCTCCTGGGCGAGGGCGAGCACCCGGTCCATGTCGCGTACACCGGTGAAGTCATAGACGCCCTGTCGGGCCGAATGGTAGCCCCAGTCGAAGTAGATCGAGACTGCGTTATATCCATGGGCCTTGAGCTTCTGCAGCACATCTCGCCACAGGCTCGGGCTGGGGATCCGGAACGGGTGGAATTCGCCGGACCACACGAACACGCGCTGGCCGTCGATCATCAGGGAATATTGGTCCCAGGTGATCGTATGTGGCGTGGCGAGCGCGCTCGCCGCCGCCGGTCTCGGTGGGGTGAGCCGCATGAGCGTGGCAATCGCGACGAGCGCGACCATGACAAAACCGCAGAGCAGTCGCGTGGTTCTCGACATCAGACGTCCCTTCGGCCAGGTCCGAGCTGCACAAGCTTGTTAACACGGGACCGAGGTCGAGTGCGCCGGTGCGGTGTGGCGGAACCCGGGAGTCGCGTGGGTGTCGATCGCCACCATTCCATCGAGTGATGTGGCTTGCCGTCACGCGAGCGCCCATCGCCCACGGCACACCGATCCCTCGTCCCGGCCCTCGTCGAGGCCGGGATTTTGAATCCGTGCGGCCTCACGCGGCGATGCCGGATCGACGCATTGCAGCGCGGACCGCGTTTACTCGTGAGCGCGCCGTTCATGGCCCGAGATGGGTCCGAGATGGGTCCGAGATGGCGCTCTCACGGTGTGGCATGACCCGACGTCCGCCCGACTCGCGACCAGCGAGCTGCGTACTCCGCGACCGCATCCACCTCCTCGTCGAGCTCGTGCGCGTCGAATACAGGCGCACCGTCGTGGCTTCGATCGCCGCTTGGCGTCCGGTTCCGGTCGCCGGTATCGTGTCCGAGCTGCGTAGGTCACGAGACGTGTCTCGTGACAGCCCGTCGACGCGCTGCCGCTGCCACCACGCCCCTGCGATCGCGTGTTGCGCGGTTGCAGAACGACGAACCCGCAACCCGCCCGTGGTCCGTCGCTTGCTCGGAGTGCCCGCGGCCACTGGGGAACAGCGGCCATGACGTTACTCAACAGGGAGAGCAGGATGAAGCGATCGATATGGGTGTGTATGTTCGCGTTCGCGGCGGCGTGCGGCGTGTCGAGCCCGGTGGACACCGGAGACCAGGGGACGGCGGATTCCGTCGAGCTATCAGCGAGCCCGGATCCGAGCAGCGAGGCCCGGGCGGTCTCGACGCGCCCGAGCGCCGAGGAGTCGGCGCTGCTCGCCGCGGCGGCGACCGGCGATCCGGCGATCATGGCGCAGGCCGTGGCCGCGAGCGCCACCTGTCACGGCACCGTGACCTGCACCGGCTTCGGTTCGTGCGGCACGTTTTCGGCGGCCGCGGCCTGCGGCGCCAAGGCGTGCGGTTCGACGGGCTGCGGCCCGCGCTGCTTGCCCGGCGATCCGGACTGCACGCAGCTGCGGCCCCTGGTCCAGCGGTTCGAGAAGTACCGGGTGTGCCAGAACCAGCTGGCCGAATCGTGCGTCGAGTGGGCGGCCGGGCCGTCGACCAGCACCTGCAGCGAGGCGTGCGCGATCGGTGGCCCAGCACCTGCGAGTGAGTAGCGACAGACCACGTCGAGCCCGTCGCTGGCCCACCTGAGCGCCACGCCGAGGCTCGTCGGGGCGCCGGTCACGAGGCGCCGTCGCGGCGTAGCCCGAAGCGTCGCATCCAGCGGTAGATCTGGGTGCGGTCCTTGCCGAGCGCGCGAGCGACCTCGGCGACATTGTCGGCGTGCGCGCGCAGCAGCGCCTCGAGCTGGTGCTTGAGCTCGCGATCCTCGGCCGTGAGCGGCTCGGCCGGCTCGTCGGCGACCGCCGGGACCGCGGCCAGCGCCGGCGATGGCTCCGCCGCGGCGCGGATCGCGTCGGGCAGATGGTCGAGCGTGATCGGCTCGGCGCCGGCCAGCGCCGATGCGGCCTCGAGCACGCGCTCGAGCTCGCGGATGTTGCGGGGCCACGGGTAGCGGAACAGCTGGGTCGCGGCTTGCCAGGTTAGCTTGATCCGGCCGGCGTTGGGCCGCCGGCGCAGCACCGCCGCGATCAGCAGCCCCAGATCGACCCGCCGTGCGCGCAGGGGCGGCAGGGTCACCGTGAAGCCTGCGATCCGCGCGTACAGATCGTCGCGGAACTTGCCCGCGGCCACGAGCGCGGCGAGATCGCCGTTGGTCGCCGCGACGACCCGCAGATCGACCGAGATCGGCATGGTGTCGCCGACCGGCACGACCTCGCGCTCCTGGAGCACGCGCAGCAGCGCGGCCTGCGCCGGCGGCGACAGCTCGGCGACCTCGTCGAGAAACAGCGTGCCGCGGTCGGACGTCCGGATGTGACCGAGCCGGTCGGCGCTCGCGCCCGAGAACGCCGCGCGGCGGTGTCCGAACAGCTCGGCCTCGAGCAGGGTCGGCGCGATCGCCGCGCAATTGACCGCCACGAACGGACCGCTCCGCCCCGACAGCGCGTGAACGGCGCGCGCGACGACCTCCTTGCCGGTCCCGGTCTCGCCCAGCACCAGCATCGGCGTCGGCTCGGTCGCGAGCCGCGCCATCCGGTCCAGCTCGGCGCCGAGCCGCGCGTCGAACGTGGCGAGCTCGCCGCGCGGCGCCGGTAGCGCGGTCGCGTCGAGGTCCAGCGGCTCGCGGCGCTCCTCACGCGCCAGGACCAAGATCGTGTTGCCGATCGAGACCAGCTGACCGGTCGCGACCTTGCTCGAGCGCGTGCGAACCCCGCCGACGACCACCGCGTTCTTGGAGTCCGGGTCGTCGATCATCCAGGTGCCCCGCGCGCGCACCAGCCGGCCATGGCGCGACGACATCAGCGGATCCGGCCACCGGATCACGAGCTGGCGAAGCCCGTCCTTGTGCTCGCGCAAGGCCGATGGCGCACCGCGCCCGAAGCCCACCACGTCGACGTCGGCGAGCACGTGGCGCGACGGCGACCGCATCGGCTCGCTGCCGTGACACGCGAGGTAGAGCACGTCGACGGCCAGGCTGCGCGGCTCGGCCGGGTCGCGGGCTGAAACATCGGTCTCGGTCTCCACCGGACCATCCTACTCGCGAACGCGCATCGCCCGCCGTCGGTCGAGCCAGAGGGCACCGCGGCCGACGGCGCCGGCAGTCCGGATCAGAACCGCCCGTCCGCCACCCACAGATCGCCGTCCGCGCTCGCCACCGCGGCGATGATCGTCTCCTGATCGAGGTCGTAGTCGATCGCTCCGACCGAGCTGTACGGCGAACCGTCCAGGTGCCACACCGGGTGCGCGTGGCCGGTTGCGAGCTCGAGCTCGATGATCGAGCTGTCGCCGTCGACCACGGCCAGCGTGCCCCCACCGCGAGCGAACCGCACGAACTTGAGCCGCGGGCCCAGCGCGTCGGCCCCTGGCGCGTCGTGCACGGCGGAGCCGTGCGACGCGATCTGCAGGCGATCGCGGCCCGCGCTCCGCGTGACCAGCGCGATGGCGTCCGCCACGGGCGACACATCGAACGCGCGAACCACATCGGGGACGACCTCGCTGGCCGGTCCACCGCCGAGCGCCACGCGGTACAGCCGCTGCCCTGTGGCGGTCTCGCGCGCGAAGATCACCGCTGCCCCATCGGCCGTGAAGCGAGGCGTCCGATCGACGAACCCCTCGGTCAGCGTGCGGTTCTCGGTGTCCTGCCCCAGCGGCCTCGCGATCAAGTGATGGTTGCCACCGGTCCGGGCGAACGCCGCGTAGACCAGCGTCTTGCGATCCGGCGACACCGCCGGGTAGCTCGACTCCGGGGCGGTGAGCGGCCGATCCTCGCCGGCGGCCGGGTCGCGCAGCCAGATCTGAAGCTCGCCGCCGCGGTTCGACGCGTAGACGATGCGATCGGCGTCGACCGCGACCGGCTCGCTGTCTCGCCAGGCACCGCGCCGCGTGACCTCGGACCCCGCGCCGCCGCGGTGAAGCTTGACGATCGAGGCCGTGTCGACGCACGTCGAGAACACCAGCCGGTGTCCGTCCGCCGCCACGTCGAAGCCACCCGTGGGCGGTGTGTCGCTGACCAGCGGCGTCGGCTCGACGTCACCATCGGCGGGCTGCGCGAACAGATGCAGCTGCGTGGTGTTCATCGGCTGGACGAAGTAGACCGTGTTGCTGGCCGCACGGTAGCGCAGCCCCGCGGTCGACAGCACGCCGCGCCGGATGTCCCGCGTCGCGCCGCTTGGCAGCACCTCGGCCACGATCGCCTCGGCCACCGAGGCATCGGAGCGGTAGATGGTGAAGACCCGGCCATTGGAGCCCACCGCGACCGCGCGCACCACGGTGCCCGGCGGGGTGTGGCCGAGCACGCGACCATCGCCGCCGTCGCCGCCGAGCGAACGCGCCACCAGCGCGCCATCGACGCCGACGATGATCTCCCGCTCGTTCAGCCACACCGGCCCGCTGGTCGAGCTCCCCAGCGGCCGAGCCCCCGGTGCGCCCTCGAGATCGTAGACGACCACGCGGGTACGGTCGAGCGCCGCGACGTAGCGACCGCTCGGCGACACCGCGGGAGCGCCGCCGGCGCCAAGCGCATCGGCGCGCGCGCTGTCGCGGCCGGTCACGTGCAACGTCGCGGACAGCCCGGACCGCTGCGCGTACACGATGCCGTGGCCGTCCGGAAACAACGCCGGTTGCGCCTCGCAGCCGGCCGCGAACGTCACGCGGGTCGCTCGATCGGTGGCGAACGGCAGCACCGGCGGCGCGCGATTCGCGCCCAACCCGAAGCCGGCCGCCACTGCGATCCCAGCGGCGAGCGCGCCCGCGCCCGCGAACCCCAGCGCCCGCCCCCGCCGCCGCCCGTCCAACCGGCGCTGCACCGCCGCGAGCAGCGCCGTCACCGTCGGCCATCGCCGATCCGGATCGATCGACAGGCCGCGCAGCAGGATCGCGACCAGCCAGCGCGGCACATCGTGCCGGCCGCGGACCCGCTCGAGCCGGTTGCCGATGATCGCCAGCGCCAGCGTCGGTGCCGTCGACAGCTCCGGCGCGCGCACCTGGCTGAACGGCCCCTGCCCGAACACCGCCTCCCAGAACGTGACGCAGAACCCGAACTGATCCGAGGCCGGGGTGACCGCGCGCCCGAGGTGCTGCTCGGGCGCCATGTACGCGGGCGTTCCCGCGTATGCACCCGAGGCCTCGCTGGGGGCGGCCTCGACACCGGCCTGGGCCGGATCCGCAAACGCCATCGCCAGCCCGAAGTCGCCCACACAGACCCGCCCGCTGCTGCCGATCAGCACATTGTCCGGCTTCACGTCGCGGTGCACCAGGCCCGCCCCATGTGCGGCGACCAACCCGCGGCCCACCACGAGCATGACGTCCACCACCTGTCGCCACGACCGCGGCTCCTGCTTGCACCACTCGCGAAGGTTCATCCCGTCGATCAACTCCATCGCGACGAACGCCTGGCCATCGACCAGGCCGATCTCGTAGACGTGGACCACAGCGGGATCCGAGATCCGGGCCATGGCGGTCGCCTCGCGGCGCAGCCGATCACTCGACCTCGACAGCACCGCCGGATCGTGGAGCAGCTTGATCGCCACCTCGCGGTCGAGCTCGCGATCGTGGGCCGCGAACACGGCGCCCATCCCGCCGGCACCCAGACAGCGCCGGATCGTGTAGCGCCCGAGCTGCCGCCCCAGCAGCTGCAGATCGGCGTCGCGGAGGCTCACCGCCCCAGCGTATCCAACTTCGGCCGTGTGTGTGCGCGCTGGCGGTGCGTCGGTCCGCTCGTCGTAACGTCGGTCAGCGCGCAGCACGACGATCCGCCGAGTCGGACGAGCGATCGCCACGGATCGCGATCGCGACGCCGGGGACACCCCGACTCGGATCGATGTCAGGCAAAGCGGGTTCGGCTCCGCGCATCGTGGCACTCGCGGTGGTCGGTGGCTGGATGCGCTCCCTCTTCGCGCCAACCAAGTGGCGCGAAGAGGGCTTCGCGCCACTAAGCAACCTATATACATGTTATTTATACATAAATAGTGGCGCGAATCGGCTGACTCGCGCCACTATCGAGCCGTGGCCCGCCAGATCGATCCCCAAGAGACCGAGAAGATCGTTCAGGTCATCGCAAGGCATCCCGACGGCGCCACCATCGAGCAGATCGAGCAATTGGTCGACGTTCCCCGCCGGTCGCTCCAGCGAAGGCTCGCTGGCCTTGTCTCCAACGGCCAGGTTCGCGCGGTCGGCCGCGGCAACCAACGTCGCTACCAGCTCGACGCGCAGGCGCACGCGCATCCCGAGGAGTTGCCGGTCTCGCGCGCCGGCCAACAGGTTCGTGCGCTGATGCGTCGCCCGCTGATCCAGCGCATCCCCGTGGGGTACGTCGCTGACTTCCTCGAGGGGTATCGACCGAACGACGACTTCTATCTCGATGCCAAGCTGCGATCTCGGTTGCACGATCTCGGACGTGCACCTGGCGCCGAACGTCCAGCCGGCACCTATGCACGCCAGATCTTGAGCCGCCTCCTCGTGGATCTGTCGTGGGCTTCGAGTCGCCTCGAGGGCAACACCTACACACGGCTCGACACCCAGAACCTGATCGAGCTCGGCCGACACGCACCGGGTAGAGACCAGCGCGAGGCCCAGATGATCCTCAACCACAAGGCGGCGATCGAGATGCTCGTCGACAACGTCGAGGAGGTTCGGTTCGATCGCTACACTATCTGCAACCTGCATGCTTTGCTGGCCGACAACCTCCTCGCCGACGCGTCGGCCGCGGGCCGGCTCCGGCGGATCGAGGTCGCAATCTCGGGAACGGTCTACCAGCCGCTCGCCATCCCGCAGCAACTCGAGCATCTGTTCGATCAATTCCTTGCGAAGGCATCCGCGATCGCCGACCCGTTCGAACAGGCGTTCTTCGCGATGGTCCACCTTCCGTACCTCCAGCCATTTGAGGATGTGAACAAGCGCGTCTCTCGCCTCGCGGCGAACATCCCGTTCCTCAAGCACAACCTCTCGCCGCTGTCGTTCGTTGACGTCCCGGAGCGCGACTACATCGACGGAACGCTCGGCGTGTACGAGCTCCGGCGCGTCGAGCTCGCACGAGATGTCTTCGCGTGGGCGTACGAGCGCTCCTGCCAGCGCTACACGGTGGTCCGCGATGCGCTCCCACAGCCGGATCCGCTGCGTCTCCGCAATCGCGAGCAACTCACGGAGGTCGTGAGCGCGATCGTCCGTGACGACTCGCCGATCGAAGACGCGCGGATCCGGACCCTGGCCGAGCGCATCATCGCCCCCGAGGATCTCGAGGAGTTCATCGCGATGGCGATCTCCGAGCTGAGCGGCCTGCACGAGGGGAACCTCGCGCGCTACCGGCTGCGCCTCAGTGAGTTTCGCCGCTGGCGTGGCCGACGCGATGAGCCCCCAGTCGGCGGAGCTCCTGCGTAGCACCGACGGTCACCAGATCACTGATCAACTCACACGGTGACACACCGTGGCGGGACCACGATGTCGATCGCTTCTTCGTCGAGCCACGATCGCCGTTCTCACCACCAACGCCACGAAGCTCGACCGGCTCAGGCGCTTAACATCGTGTCGAGCACGACCTGCTCAGCGCGAGCGATTCCTTGGCACAGCGCGGGGCAGTGCGTCGAAACGACACGGTCGTTCGCAGCGACGGCGCCCACGCCGGATCCCGCCGACGCCGTGTCGTTTGGACCCGGTCCGGTCGCCGATCGCGCTGGATTGCCATGGCACCCCCCGTGCAAACAGCTGCCGGCAGCCCATGACCGACATCGCTCTCGATCTCTCCTCACCGCGCGGGGCACGAAGAAGTCGTGCGTCGCAAGTCATCCTCCTGACGGTCGCGCTCCTGATCGGCGGCTCCGCCGTCATGCTCGCCCACGCGTACGAACGTCCGGCGCCGGCGGCCGCGCCGCCCTCGACCATGATGGAGGTGGGATCGGCGTCGGTAACCCTGGCCGCTGCCGCGCCACAGTGGTCCGCCATCGAGGTCGCGCCGGCCGGCCCAGGCGAGCCGCACTGGTCGGATCCGATCCCGGCGCGCATCGTGGTCGATGAGAGCCGGACGTCGCGGCTCGGCGCGCCGCTCGCCGGCAGGGTCACCGCGGTCGCGGTGCAGCGAGGAGCGCGCGTGCGCGCGGGCGATCCGCTGTTCACGGTGTCGAGCCCGAGCCTCGCCGAGCTTCGGTCCGAGCAGGCCAAGGCACGCATCGAGCGCGACTCGGCCCGGATCACGCTCGATCGCACGCACGCGCTGGTCGACGGCCAGGCGCTCCCCGGCAAGGAGCTCCTGGTCGCCAAGCAGCAGCTGACCGAGGGCGAGCTCGCGGTCCGCCTCGCCGACCAGAAGCTCGCCGCGCTGCACGTGACGGCCGCCGGCGAGTCGTCGTTCACCGTGACCGCCCCGCGCGACGGCGTCGTGGTCGAGAACAGCCTCGCCGTCGGTCAGAGTGTCGACGCGAGCACGGCGAGCCTGGTGGCGATCGCCGACCTCTCCGTGGTCTGGGTCGTCGCCGACGTGTTCGAGGCCAACGTCGGCGCGCTGGCGGCGGGCGCGCAGGCGCGCGTCGTCGCGGAAGGCGGCGGCCAGATCGCGGGGGTCGTCGACCAGGTCTCGGCGATCGTGGACCCCGACCGCCACACGATCCCGGTGCGGGTGAAGCTCGACAACCGCGATGGCGCGTTGCGGCCCAACGCGCACGTCCAGCTGCGGGTTCTCGACACGTCGCCGGCGGCGGTCGAGCTCCCCGCGTCGGCCGTGATCTCGGATGGCGCCGCGAGCTATGTCTACCTCCGCGACGGCGACGTGCTCCGGCGGCACACGGTCACGGTCGGCTCGGCGCACGCGGGCAAGGTCTCCGTGCTCGCTGGGCTATCCCCCGGCCAGGCGGTCGTGACCCACGGGGCGATCCTCCTCGACAACCAGATCCAGCTCGACAACTGAGCTCTCGAGCACCCCGAGCACCCCCGAGTCCCCATGATCGATCAGCTCATCCACGGTTCGCTGCAGCGCCGGCTCGCGGTGATCGCCCTCGCGCTCACCGTCGCGGTCGGCGGCTACCTCGCGTTCTCGCGCCTCACGATCGAGGCGTTCCCGGACCCGACCGACACGCAGGTCCAGGTGATCACGCTGTACCCCGGCCAGCCGGCCGAGGAGGTCGAGCGCCGGGTCTCGATCCCGCTCGAGCACGCGCTCAACGGGGTGCCCGGCACGATCCGCCAGCGCTCGATCTCGCTGTTCGGCCTGTCGCTGGTCACCCTCACGTTCGACGAGGGCGTCGACACGCTCGTGGCGCGGCAGCAGATCACCGAGCGCATCCCGGACGCGAACCTGCCCGCCGGCGTCACGCCGTCGCTCGGGCCGCTCGCGACCCCGATCGGCGAGATCTATCGCTACACGCTCGACAGCAAGACCGCGGATCCGATGCTGCTCCGCACGCTGCAGGACTGGACCGTCCGCCCCGCCTTGCTCCGCGTGCCCGGCGTCGCCGACGTGACGTCCTACGGCGGGCTCATCGAAGAGATCCACGTCGAACCCGATCCGGCCCGGATGGCCGCGCTCGATGTCGTGCTCGACGACCTGTTCACGGCGCTATCCAAGGCCTCGGCCAACGCGTCGGGGGGCCTCGTCGAGCGCGGCGAGCAAGGCTTCGTGATCCGCTCGATCGGCACGTTCGCGTCGACCGACGAGATCGGCGACGTCCGGGTCGGCTATCACGCCGGCGTCCCGGTCACGATCCAGGACGTCGCGAACACCGTGGTCGGCTATGCGCCGCGCCAGGGGGTCGTCACGCGCGACGGCAACCCGGACGCGGTCCAGGGCATCGTCCTCATGCGCAAGGGCGAGAACCCGTCCCGCGTGCTCGAGCGCCTGCGCGAGCGCGTCGCGGAGCTCGAGCGCCGCGCGTTGCCCCCGGGCGTGCACGTCTCGGCGTTCTACGACCGCACCGAGCTGGTCGACACCACGCTCGACACGGTCTTTCACAATCTGCTCGAGGGTGCGGTGCTCGTGTCGCTGGTCCTGTTCGTGTTCCTGCTGTCGGTGCGCGCGTCGCTGGTCGTCGTCGCGGTGATCCCGCTCTCGCTCGCCGCCGCCTTCATCTACCTCCACGTCCGTGGCATGTCGGCCAACCTCTTGTCGATGGGGGCGGTCGACTTCGGCATCATCGTCGACGGCGCGGTGATCCTGGTCGAGCATGTGTTCGAGCACGCCGCGGGGGATGCCTACCAGCGCAAGACGCGCGCGGAGCGGATCCGCACGATCTTCGACGCCGCGCGCCAGGTCGCGCGCCCCACGCTGTTCTCGCTGCTGATCATCGTGGCGGCGTACCTGCCGATCTTCGCCCTCCAGCGCGTCGAGGGCCGGATCTTCGCCCCGATGGCACATACGGTGGTGAGCGCGCTGGTCGGCGCGATGCTGGTCAGCTTCACGCTGGTCCCGGTGCTGTGCTTCTACGCGCTGCGCCGGCACAAGGCGGTCCGGGTGTCGCCGGTGCTCACCGGCGCGCGCCGGCTGCACGATCCGGTCCTCGCCACCGCGATGCGTAATCCACTCGCCGTCCTCGTCGCGTCGATCGGCCTCGTGGTCGCCGCGGCGACGCTGACGCCTCGGCTCGGCAGCGAGTTCTTGCCGGCGCTCAACGAGGGATCGATCTACGTGACGTTCACCTTACCGCCGACCTCGTCGCTGACCGACGGGCGAGCGCTGACCCCCAAGATCGTCGAGCGGCTGCGCGACGGCGTCCCCGAGGTCACCGAGATCCTGACCCAGCTCGGCCGCCCCGAGGATGGGACCGACGCCAAGCTGTTCAACAACCTCGAGATCTTCATCAAGCTGCGCCCGATGCGCGCGTGGCGCGACCACATCCACACGCTCGACGACATCATCGCGATCATGACGCGGAACCTGCGCGCGATCCCGGGCATCGAGTACAACTTCAGCCAGCCGATCCGCGACAACGTCAACGAGAACATCAGCGGCCAGCAGGGTCAGGTCGCGGTCAAGATCTACGGCGACGATGTGCCGACCCTGCGCGGCCTCGCCGAGGCGGCCGAGGCGGAGATCGCCAAGGTGCCAGGCATCGCGGACCCCGGCATCGTCAAGGCGTCCGAGGAGCCAGTCATCGCCGTGGCGCCCGATCGCAAGGCGCTCGCCCGCTGGGATCAAGACCTCGGCAGCTTGCAGAGCTACCTCGAGACCGCGCTGTCCGGGCACGCCGCGTCCGAGCTGTGGGACGGAGAGAAGCGGTTCGACATCACCGTGCGGTTCCCCAAGGCCTCGCGCGAGGATCTCGACGCGATCCGCGAGCTGCGCGTTCCGCTCAGGGACGGCTCGCTCATCCCGGTATCCGCGCTCGCCAAGGTCGGAATGGCCAACGGGCCCGCGGCGATCACCCGCGAGAACGGCAAACGCTACATCGGAATCCGCGCCAACGTGCGCGACCGCGACCTCGGCTCGGTGATCGCGGATGCCCAGCCGCGGGTCGCGGCCGCCGTCAAGCTGCCCGTGGGTTACGAGATGACGTGGGGCGGTGAGTTCGAGAACCAGCAGCGCGCGATGAAGCGGCTCGCGCTCGTGCTCCCGCTGTCGCTCGTGCTGACGTTCTTGCTCCTGTACTCGGCGTTCGCGTCCGGCTGGGATGCCGCGATCATCCTCGTCAACCTCCCGCTCGCATTGCTCGGCGGCCTCGCCGGCCTCGCCCTCGCGTCGATGACCCTGTCGGTGTCGGCCGCGGTGGGCTTCATCGCGCTGCTCGGGCAGGCCGTGCTCAATTGCGTGCTGGTGGTCAGCGCGATCCGCGCGCGCCGCGACCGCGGCGAACCGCTGTGGACGGCGACCATCGAAGGCACGCGAGATCGGCTGCGCGCCGTCGTGATGACCGCGCTGCTGGCGTCGCTCGGGCTCTTGCCGGCCGCCCTGTCTCACGCGATCGGCAGCGAGACGCAGCGCCCGATCGCGATCGTGGTGGTATGCGGGACGGTATCAGCCGCGCTCCTGACGCTCGTGGTGCTGCCGGTCAGCTACTACTGGGCACACACGATGCGCGACCGGATCCGCCGCCGGTCGGACGCTGCGAGCGAGCCAAGCGCAGCAGAGATTGTCTGACATGGTAATCAGATATAAATTCCAGCCGCGGCACCGGTGACCGAGCTCTGCCGCGGCCGCTCCCGTTGGTGCCCGATGCCTGCCCTCGGTCACGGTGACCCGCAGGTAGGTCGTACGACCATAAGGCAACCCCACGCCGGGGACCGCATCGAGCCGGCTGCGCAAATCACCGGGCGGCGTTATCATCGGGCGTGTGTGGCGGACGTACTGAACCTATACCTCGACGATTCCGGGACAAGAAACCCGGACCGCAACCCACGTGACGAGCTTCCCTTCCATGGCCACGACTGGTTCGGGCTCGGGGGAATCATGATCCGCGAGTCCGATGAAGCCGGGCTTCGCACGCAGCATGCGGCGCTCTACACGAAGTGGAAGCCGTTCGGAATGGAAAAGCCGCTCCACTCGAACGAGATCCGATCGCAGAACAAGGGATTCCGCTGGATGCGCGAGTGCTCCCCTGCGCAGCGCATCGAATTCTACGACGACATCGAGAGACTCGCCACGCACCCCCAGCTGACGGCGATTGCCTGCGTGATCGATCGTCCGGGATATAACAAGCGGTATCTCGCGAAGTACGGCACGAACCGCTGGCTGCTCTGCAACACGGCGTTCTCCATCGTCGTCGAGAGGTCTGTGAAGTACGCCCAGAAACTCCGGTGTCGGCTCCGCGTCAACGTCGAGCGAAGCGATAAGACCGTCGACACCCTCCTTCTCAGCTACTACAATGAACTGCGCAGCAAAGGACCACCGTTCGACGCGGATACGTCCGCAACCTACTCGCCGCTCGCCGCGCAGGTGTTCGCCGACACCCTGTACGAGTTCCAGACCAAGAACAAGACCTCGCCGCCCATGCAGATCGCCGACGTCTGCCTCTGGCCGATGTGCATCGGCGGGTACCAGCCTGACAACAAGCCCTACGTCGCGCTGCGGATGGCGAGATCCCTTGTAGACTGCAAGCTCTCCCCGGACGAGGTCCCGACCAGCGGGATCAAGTACAGCTGCTGGGACCTGCCGGCCCCCGCTGGGGCGGGTGACTCGGGAACCTCGGAAAAGTGACCGTTCATTTGGAGGAATTCATACAGCGCGCCGCGCAGTTGGTACGAGATTTTCGGCCATAACCTACTGAATTTGCGAATTCTTCAGGCACTGGGCTTGGGAGGGATGTCCTTGGGTCTTGGAAAGTCCGAGCCGAGGCGTAATGTAGGTTCGGGCATAGCCCACGAGGTCACCCAACGGTGGCTGCTCAGACCCGGCTAACGCCGGGTTTTGGGTTTTCGGCTGGACCGGCAAGCTCGCCGCCGGCGCTACGCCACTCGCCGGCGAGGTCATCGCGTGTCATCGCGCGCAGGTCAGTTGCACGTGGACGGCGCGAGGCACATCCGCGACCCAGCGCGGACGCCAGGCCCACCGCGATCTACGCATCGTGGCGATCGGCGATCAGCCCCCGGACCAGGCTGCGGAGCCCCGCCAGGTGGAACGGCTTCGCCAGCACCAGCGCGCCAAGCTCCTCGGCGCGGGCATGGACGGAAGGCGACGGGTACGCCGTGATGATGATCATCGGAGCCTCGGGTGCGAGGTCGCGCCACGCGTCTAGCACGGCGAGGCCATCGTAGGCGGGCATGCTGAGATCCGTGATCACCACCAGCTCGGGCGTCGTCCCGACGGCTGCCCCGAAGCTCGCGCGCAACAGCGTCCACAGGAGGGCGCGACCGTCCGCGACCTCGACGACCTCGGCGAACTCATCGCCGACGGCCGCGCGCACGAGCCAGCGCATGTCGGCGGAGTCGTCGGCGATGACGAGGCGGCCGAGGCGACCGAGGCGACAAGAGTCGCGGTTGAACGCAGATTGCCAGTGGCCACTCGAAGCTTGGGGTTGCAACATCACAGCTTGGTTGTGCAAGCGATGCGCCAGCGCGCCCCTCGAGGACTCACGGCCGAAACACCCGACGCCGCGACCTTACAGCGTGTCGAATCGACTCACCGTGTCCACCCGGTGCGCTGCGACTGCGGCGTGCCCGCTGCAGAGCTCTGGTCCAGTCCATGAGCAAGTCGCGGGCCCACACACAGGTGCACGGCCGATGCGCGGTCGGCACGCGATCCGCGTGGATCCGAGACAACCTGGCACTTCGATACGACACGGCGGCGGTCCATGATGCACACGCGGGTGCGTCCATTCGACTCGACGTGTCGTCGGATCACATCGTTCGCCGCGGCAACCGGTCGCAAGCGACGGGAGGTGCTGTCCGTGTTTGGCGCGAGCGATGCACCACGTGCCTGCATCGGAGGACACCATGAGTATCGAACATATCGACATGATCCAGCAACACTTGATCAGGACGCGCCGGCAGAGCCGGCTTGGCGCGCTCGGGATCTTCCTCGTGCTTGGCCTGATCCTGACCGCCCTCGCCACCACGATCTGAGATGTGCCGCGATGGTTCGACTCGCAACGCGACGACGCGATCAGCTCGCGAGCGAGACCTGGACGCGACCGCGCACGGGAATCCGCACCACGAACGTGGTCCCCGTGCCGACCTGGGTCTCGAGCTCGATGGTTCCGCCATGGCGATCGACGATCGCGGCACGGGCGAGCGCGAGCCCCTGGCCGGACCCGCGACCGACGCCCTTGGTCGTGAAGAACGGGTCGAACACCCGTTCGCGAATCTCATCGGGGATCCCGCCACCGGTGTCGCGGATCGACACCACCACGTGGCTGCCCTCGAGTCGCGTGGTGACCGTGATCGTGCCGCGCTGCTCGGTACCCCTGACGGTGTCCTCGATCGCGTGTGCGGCGTTGACGACCAGATTGAGGAACACCTGGCTGAGCTCGCCCGCGTGGCACAGGACGTCCGGAATGTCGGAGAGCTCGGTGTGGACGTCGGCGAAGGGGCGGTACTCGCCCTGCGCCACCACGAGCATGTTCTCGAGCACGGCGTTGACGCTGGCCGGCGCCTGGTCGTGCTGGTCGGGGTGGGCGAACGCCTTCATCGCGCCGACGATCTTCGACACTCGCTCGATGCCCTCGAGCGCGCGCGTGCAGGCCCTCGGCGCGTGGCTCCGCACATAGTCGACATCGAGGTCGATCTCCGCGGCGCGGACCGCCGCGACATCGATCGTACCGGCTGCGGCATCGGTCGATCCGCGAAACGCATCGATCAGCGCGAGCAGCGACGCGACGCTGTCCTGGAGAAATGCCACGCTGTCACCGACGTACTGGATCGGCGTGTTGATCTCGTGGGCGACGCCCGCGGCGAGCTGACCGACTGCCTGGAGCTTCTGCGCCAGTCGCAGCTCGGACTCCATGCGCGCGCGCACGATCGCCTGCTCGCGAAGCTGCTGGTTTGCCTCGGTGAGCGCCCGGGTGCGCTGCGCCACGAGATCTTCGAGCCGCGAGAACATCACCGCGTTCTCGATCGAGATCGCGAGCTGGGCGACCAGGATGCCGAGCGCCTCGAGCCGGTCGACGGTGAACGCACCCGCGACCAGGTTGTTCTCGAGGTAGATCGCGCCGACCATGTGCTCCTTGTGGACGATCGGCAGGCACAGCACCGAGCGCGGCCGGCGGTCGCGCACGTACGGATCGGTGCGGAACCGCGGATCGCGGGTGGCATCGTCGAGCACGACGCGCTCCGACGTCCGCGTCACGTAGCCGATGATGCCCTCCGACATGTTGCGCGCCTCCGCGAGCGGGACCCCCGCGGTGACCGAGATCGCCGTGCCGTCTTGCTTGGAGGCGTGGACCCGTAGCTCGCCGTTCGACGCGAGGATGATGGAGCCGGTCTGCGCGCCGGTGTTCTCGATGATGATCTCCATGATCTTGACGAGCAGGCTGTCGAGCACGATGTCGCTCGCGATCGCGTGGCTCGCCTTGACCAGCGTGGCGAAATCGAGCGTGCTCGCCACGCCGGTCGTTGACCGCATCGTCACGTGGGCATTGGTCGCTGCACCGAGGCTGCGCCGGCGCTTCTCGAGCTCGTACGCGCGGGGGCTCGCGCCCCAGTGCTCGCACAGGTCGCGCGCCTTGCCCAGGTGAACCGCCGCGAACGCCGGCTTGCGAGCGTCGATCCAGAACCGCGCGGCGAGCTCGTGAGCGATGGTCTCCACCTTGAGGAAGCCGTGCTCCGTCGCCCCATCGATCGCCGCGTCGTACCCGGCGATCGCCTGCGCGACATCGCCGCGGATCCGGGCGAGCTCGGCGTCGACCAGCGCGATCATATGACCGAAGTTGGCGGGGCACGCCTCGGCGTAGCGCGCCAGGTCGACGCGATAGGCCGCGAAGTCACCATCCGGGGGCGCCCCGCGTTCACCCGCCGCGGCGGCCACCCCGATCGCCGCAAGGCAGTAGTAGAATCGAAACTCCGCGTTGCTTGCGTTGGCGGGCCATGCCCGCAGCATCGGTGCCATCGTCCGACCTACCTCCAGCACGCCGGCGAGCTCGCCGTCCCAGAACCGGCGCTCCACCACGAGGCTGAGGAATGTCGCGAGGCTCGAGGTCGCGCCGCTCGCCACCAGCACGTGTTCGGTCGCCACGGGATCGACCTCGAGCTCGCCGGGTCCGGGCGCCGCGCCGGTCCACGAGCGCGCGTGCCACGAAAACCAGCTCACGGCCATCGCGATGTCGAGCACCCCGAGGCGTTGGCATAGCTGGCGGTACGTTCGCGACGCTTCGATCACCTCGCGGAGCGGCGCGCCCTGGATCTGCAGGTAGGTGACGCCGAGCTGCGTCGCGTAGCCCGCGTGCGTGATGTCGCCGGCGTCGGGAGCGCATGCGATCACGTGACGCAATTGCTCGATGCTCTCGCTCAGCGGGCGGCGCCACGGCGACGCAAACACCGCGAAGCAGAAGCCGGCCATCGACTCCAGGGCGCGATCGCCCAGCCGGCGCGCCAGATCGACGCCGAGCTTGCTGAGCCGGAAGCCCGCGTCGTACTGCCCCATCGTCCACAATACGATCGGGAACGTCACGAACCCGTGCGTCGACGCACCGCAGGTGCCATGGCGCAGCGACCGCGTGATCAGCGTGGCGGCGATCAACCCCATCAGCGCGGGCTCGACCTGGTACGCCGCCGGTATGCAATGTGCGAGCAGAGCCATCGCCGCGCGGCGATCTGGGTCTTGCATCACCGGTAGATCGATCCAGCGCTCGATCGGGGTCTCGGCGATCGCGGCCATGACGATCCCGATCTCCACGGCGGTCAGCCTGGCGAGCTCCGCTGGATCGGCGGGGAGCTCGACCCCGAGCACCGCCGCTGCCCGGCGCGCGCACGCGAGCGCGTCGGGGTACAGGCCGAGCCGGACGCAGATCGCCGTGTCGAGCGCGTCGAGCGTGGCGCCGTCGCGAGGCGTCGCGTGACCGCGCGCCTCGCGCACCGTGGCGCGCGCGTCGCGATGGAGCCCCCCTTGCGACAACACCTCGGCGAGCTCGAGGTGGATCTCGAACCACGCCGGGTAGTGCGCCCAGCAGTCCCGCGACGCAGCGGCCGGCTGCAGCAGGGCCACGGCGACATCGCAGGCCCCCGACCGCCGGGCGCGCCGGGCCGCCGCGAGCGCCAGCGCGGCGAGCTGGGCGCGCTCGGCCTCGTCGCTGATCTGCGCGCGCCCACGCTCGAGATGGTGCACGATATCGAATAGCCGCGCATCGAGCTCGATCGAGCTCGCCCGGCACGACGCCAGCAACTGGCGACCGATCTCGAGGTGCAGCCGCTCGCGCGTGCCCGGAGAGGACGCCTCGTACGCGGCCTGCTGGATGCGATCGTGCTGGAACGCATAGCGCGCGCTCGCGATGACCCCCGGCGCGACCGGCGCGAGGTTGCCGATCGGCGAGATCATGCCGGCCTCGGCCGCGGGCGCGAGCGACTCGTGGACCGCGACGTCGGTCAAGCCAGCGACGATCGCCAGCGTGGCGACGTTGAAGCGATTGCCGATCGCCGCCGCGGTGACCAGCATATCGCGCGTCGCGATCGGCAGCTTGCTCAGCTTGTGGGCGAGCAACTCGGCGACGTTCTCGGTGATCGCGGCGCGCTTGATCGCCGGGACGTCGAACGTGAAGGCGTTGGACCCCGGGTCAAGGCAGATGTAGCCCTCGTCGTGCAGCGCCTGGGTGAACTGGCGGATGAAGAACGGGTTGCCGCAGGTCTTGTGCCAGATCACGGCGGCGAGCTCGGTCGTCTGGTCGGGCGACAGCCGCAGCGCGTCCGCGACCAGCTCGGCGGTCTCGGCGAGCTCGAGCGGCGCCAGCGCGATCCGCGAGATCTTGGCGCCGTGCTTCGCGTAGTCCAGCAGCGCCAGCGCGAACGGGTGCGCTGGATCGACCTCCTTGTCGCGAAACGCCTCGATCATCAGCAGCGACTCGGTGGCCTCGCTCGTCGCCAGGCGGGTCAAGAGCGAAAGGCTCGCCGCATCCGCCCACTGCATGTCGTCGAGGAACATGACGAGCGGGTGCGCCGTGCGCGCGAACACCTGGACGAGCCGCGCCAGCGCGATCGTGAGCTGGCGCTGCGCGGTCTCTGGATCGAGCACGGGCGGTGGTGCCTGCCGGCCGAGCACGCGCTCGATCGCGGGCAGCACCGTGTGAACCAGCGGACCATCGCCCGCGATCGCAGCGCCGATCTCGGTGCGCCAGCGGTCGAGCGCTGGATCCGCGACGATCTGGGCGATCAGCTCGTCGATCGCGGCGACCACCGCGCTGTACGGCACGTCGCGCTGGAGCTGTTCGAACTTTCCCGACGCGACATAGCCGCGCTGAGCACCGACCGGCGCATGGACCTCGCGGACGACCGCCGACTTGCCGATCCCCGAGTTGCCAGACACCAGGACGGTCTCCACCGCGCCGCGCGCCGTGCGGGCGAACGCATCGAGCAGCGCGCGGACCTCCGGTTCACGCCCGTACAGCCGCTCGGAGAACTCGAACCGGCTCGACACGTCGCGCTGCGCGATGACGAACGGTTCGATGACGCCGCCATCGCCGAGCTCGCGCCGGCAACGCTCGAGATCGGCTTGGAGGCCGGCCGCCGTCTGGTAGCGCTGCTCGGGCGACTTCGCGATCAACTTCATCACGATGTTGGCGACGACGCTCGGGATCGCCGGATCGATCGCGTCGATCCTCGGCGGCTTCACGGCGATGTGCGCGTGGACGATGGCCAGCGCGTCGTCACCATCGACCGCCGGCTGACCGGTGAACAGCTCGTGCAGGGTGATCCCGAGCGAGTACAGATCGCTGCGCGCGTCGACCCCGCGGTTGAGCCGCCCTGTCTGCTCGGGCGCCATGTAGCGCAGCGTGCCTTCGAACGCCCTGGAGGACGCGGCATCCGAGGTCGTGGACGGCGCGTGGGTGGCGATGTCGAAGTCGATGAGCTTGGCGGTCCGGCTCGTCGGCTCGTAGACGATATTCTGCGGGTTGATATCGCGGTGCACCACGCCCGCCGCATGGATTCGCCCGATGATCCGCGCCAGCGCGATCGCGAGATCGAGCGCCTCATCGAGCGCGAATCGCCGAGCGGCGAGCGACGCCGCGAGCGCCTCGCCAAAGCTCTCGATCACCAGCGCGATGTGGCTCCCGGCCCTGACGATCTCCCGGACGCCGATCACGCCCTCCCCCCGCAGCGCGCGCAGCAGATCGAATTCGTGCTGGATGCGCCGCGCCGCCTCGACCGCCACCAGCTCGCAATCAGCCTGCTTGATCACGACGGTCTCGCCGTCGGCGGCGCACACCGCCCGTTCGACGGTCGAGCGCTGGCTCGTGTACAGCTGTTGTGTGACCCGGTAGCCGGGAAACGAATGGGCCATCCTCGAATGAATCGGCTAGCGGCGTGGCACGTTGAGCCCGGCGAAGATCTACGAGGATCTCGGGCTGCCGGGGCCGCCGCAGCGCGATCCCGCGCGCGGATCAGCGGCAGGATGACCTCGGCAGCCCGCTGCTCGTCCTGCTGACAGGTGTGGACCACGACCTCGCCCTCGACGTCACCGTTGCCTGCGGTCCGCCCGCGCGCGCACCGGCGCGACGATCTCCGGTTGCCGCGATCAGACCTGGCGTTGTCTGGCGTGCGCCCGCGCGCCGGCACGGCGATCTTCGGTAGCTGCGACCGAGACCGCCGACCACCGGTCTCGCCCAGCTCGCGATCGCGTCAGCCGATCGCACCGCGTGCGTCCGATCGCGACGGTCAGCGCTGTGCTGCCATCGGACACCGCACGTGCAGACGTCCAATCACTGCACAACGATCGCCCGTGATTGCTGATTCGATCACATCTTGACTGCATGAAATTGCAGCTTCGTTGCAGTTCATTGCAGTTCGTTTCGTCGCGCGTGTACGCGTGCCGAGTGAGCGTAATGTCGCGTTCACGTGACAAACCTGAAGCAGTGTGTTTGCCGTGCCGGGGGCATGGCGATGATGGTGTTCGTGATTGGTTGTGGCGGCTCGTCGTCGGGTGACGGCGACATCGACGCCGGTGCCGTTGATGACAGCGGCGCTGCGGTGGGCGACCGACTCGGCACGTTCTCGGTCCAGCTGATCGCGCCGCGAGTCGAGAATGACGGCACAACGACACCAGGCTACACGTCCGTACTGGGCAAAGTCTACAACGGTGTCGTCCCGGAGACGGTCGTGTGGGATACCGCGATGACCAGCGGCGCTTGTGCGCTGTCGATCCCGCGCGTGCCGTTCTGCTCGCCGGCATGCGGCAGCAACATGGCGTGCGTCGCCGACAACACGTGCGCCACGTACCCGACGGCGCAGAGCGTGGGCTCGGTGCACCTCGATGGCGTGAAGACCACGAGCGGCACCGGGATCGATCTGACCGCGGTGGCGAATACCTATCAGGCTGCCGGTGTGACACTGGCCTATCCGGCGTTTGCCGAGGGCGACTCGATCAAGCTGACCGCGACGGGCTCGGCGTTTGCGACCGCGTTCACCGCGTCGACCAAGGGCGTCGCGACGCTCGCGCTGGGCAACCCCGACTCGATCGCGCTGGTCACAGGTGCACCGCTAGCGCTCAGCTGGACCGCGCCCACGGCGTCGACCAGCTCGACGATCCACGTCCAGCTCGACATCAGCCATCACGGTGGCTCGAAGGGCAAGATCGAGTGCGACACCGCCGACAGCGGCTCGCTGAGCGTGGCGAGCGCGCTGGTCGATCAGCTGCTCGGCCTCGGCGTCGCCGGCTACCCGACGATCATCGTCACGCGCGCGGCGACTGGCCACGCCGCGGTGGCGACCGGCCACGTCGATCTGGTCGTGGCGTCGGAGGTCGAGGTCCCGATCGTCGTCCCGGGCGTGCAGTCGTGCACGGCCGACGATGACTGCACAGCGCCGGCGACCTGTCAGGACGACCTGACCTGTCGCTGACTGACCTGTCGCTGATCAACTACTCATACCTACAGGAGACTAATGACGTCGATTCGACCAGTGGCGGCGATCGCGCTTGCCTGCGCCGCATGCGGCAGCAACGCGAGCACCAATGACAGCGCGACGAGCGGCACCGACGCCGCAACCAGCAGCGGCAGCGGCGACGCCGCGACCGGCAGCGATGCCGCGAGCGGGACGGACGGCAGCAGCTCGGGCTCCGGCGAGAAGTTCAGCTTCTTCGTCACCAGCCTCGCGGGCTTGCAGCGGCTGTCCGGCAGCTCGCTCGGGTTCGGCGGCAAGCTGAGCTACGGCGAGACCGGCGCCGGCGCGGGGCTGCGCGGCGCGGACAAGATCTGCGCGGCGCTCGCGGAGTCGAGCCTGGCCGGCGCGGGCGCCAAGCCGTGGCGCGCGTTTCTGTCCGCCAAGGACGGCGGCAGCGGTACGCAGGTCAACGCGATCGATCGGATCGGTAGCGGCCCCTGGTACGACCGGCTCGGCCGCCTGCTGGCGCCCACGCTGGCCGACCTGATGGGCACCCGACCGGCGAACGGCGACGCGACGATCAAGAACGACTTCCCGAACGAGCTCGGCGTCCCCAACCACGACCCCGATGGCACCGGCGACGTCGACAACCACGACATGCTCACGGGCTCCAATACCAGCGGCGAGCTGTACGCCGCGACCGCGAACTGCCTCGACTGGACCGCCAGCGCGGGCAACAAGACCACCGAGGGCCAGCCCCGCGTCGGCCACTCGTGGCCGCGCGGCTCGGGCGGCGGCTCGCAGGACAGCTGGATGTCGTCGCTCACCGAGTCGGGCTGCGCGCCCGGCGTCAACCTCGTCGAGATGGGCGGACCACAGGCGAGCTCGAACACCGTGGGCAGTGGCGGTGGCTACGGTGGGTTCTATTGCTTCTCGACCACGCCGTGAGGAGCCCCACCGTGTCCACCGCATGGCAAGTGTTTCGACCTCTCGGCCTGATCGGCTGGTTCGGGCTGGCCCTGGCGACCGCGTGCGGCAATTCGTCGACGCCGACGCCCGACGACGCCGGCACCCAGGTCGCCGAGGGCGCGTGTCAGATCACCGGCACCACACCCGATGACCTCGAGTCGGTCACCTGTCAGGCCGACTTCACGGCGCTCGGCTCGCTGCCGATCGACGCCACGCTGCCGACCGCGACGTCGGTGAAAGTGGTGCTCGACCAGCTCGATGCCAATCACCTGTATTTCACCAACACACAGAAGTTTCCGATCCATTACCAGTTCTGCGCGGCGCACCTGTCAGGCGGTGGGCTACCCACCGTGGCCGACCTGGCGTCGTTCAACGCGACCGAGTACTTCACGCCGGATCGCCGGTTCGTGCTGGCCGCGGTGACGTACTACGCGGCACCGGACAAGTGGGTGCTCGAGCTGTCGCCGTACGACACCGCCTCGGCGGCGCTGATCACCACATTGTTCCACGCGGTCGCGCAGCACGCGTACTTCGGCCCCAAGCTCGGCTTCCATCCGATGTCGCAGGCCCAGATCACGGTGGCGGCCGGCCTGGCGAGCGACATCCCGATCGTCAGCACCGACGATATCTACGCCGGGATCGACTACCAGCCGCTGTCGCTCGCGACCGCGGTCGGCACCCTGCACTTCACCACCGCGGCGAACCTGTCGGCCGGCGAGTACGTGTCGCCGTACACGATCCTCGTGCTCGACAGCGCGCCCAACGATCTCTCGGTCGTCCAGGGCACGATCACGCAGGACTTCCAGACCCCGCTGTCGCACATCAACGTGCTGGCGCACACCCGCAAGATCCCCAACATGGGCCTGCGCGACGCGCTGACCAACAGCCTCCTGCTCGCGCACAAGGACCAGCTCGCGAAGCTGGTCACCACCGCCGACGGCTGGACGATCGAGGCGATCAGCGCGGCCGACGCCCAGGCGTACTGGGACGCACACAAGCCCGCCGCGGTGGCGCTGCCGGTGCCGGATCTCACGATCACCGCGGTCGCCGATATCCAGAACGTCACGCCGGATCCGACCAGCGGCCAGACGCTGCTCGGCAACCTGCAGACGGCGATGCGCGCCTACGGCGGCAAGGCCGCGCACTACAGCGTGCTGTTCAATACGCCCGGCATGCCGATCCGCAAGGCGTTCAGCGTCCCGATCGCCGGCTATGCGCAGTTCATGACCGACAACGGGTTCTATACCCGCGTCGAGCAGCTGCTCGCCGACCCGGCGTTCACCTCCGATCCGGCGACGCGCGACGCTCAGCTCGCGCAGCTGCGCACCGACATGATCGCGGCCCCGCTGCCGGCCGCGCTGATCGCGGCGGTCCAGGCCAAGATAGAGTCGGCGGACTACGCTGGCCTCACCAAGCTCAAGTTCCGCTCGAGCAGCAACAGCGAGGACGTCTCCGGGTTCCCGTGCGCCGGCTGCTACGACTCGTTCGCCGGCAAGATCGCCGACCCTACCAGCTGGCAGGGCGCGATCAAGCAGACCTACGCCAGCGTGTGGACGTTTCGCGCGTTCGAGCTGCGCTCGTACTACGGCGTGGCGCACGGCTCGGTCGGCATGGCGCTGCTGGTCCACGAGAGCTTCCCCGACGAGGCCGCCAATGGCGTCGCGATCACCGCCAACCCGTTCGACGCCAGCGGGCTCGATCCCGCGTACTACGTCAACGTCCAGCTCGGCGGCGACGTCGAGGTCGTGTCGCCGCCGCCCGGCGTGACCAGCGATCAGTTCCTGTACTACTTCACGCAGCCCAATCAACCGATCTCGTTCATCGCGCGCTCGAGCCTGGTGGCGACCGGCCAGACCGTGTTGACCGCGGCGCAGACCTACGAGCTGGGCGCCGCGCTGCAGCTTTTGCACAACCGGTTCAGCGCCGCGTACGGACCCGCGGTCGGCAACACGGGCTGGTACGCCATGGATGTCGAGTTCAAGTTCGACAACACCGACGATCCGGCGAACCCGCCCCACTGCTTCATCAAGCAGGCCCGGCCGTACGCCGACCCCACAGGAGCCGCGCAATGATCAGAACCGTAGGCTGCCTCGTCGTCGCGCTCGGCGCGTGCGGCGGTGGCGGCGACTCCGCGACCAGCGACGCCACGGCCACCACGGACGCCGCGAGCGATGCCGCGACGGCCGTTGGCCGGCTGTTCATCAACGAGGTGATGCCGTCGAACACGGCGGCCTGCGCCGATAGCTTCGGCGAGTACGACGACTGGGTCGAGCTGTACAACGCCAGCGCCGCCGACCTCGATCTCACCGGGTACTACGTCACCGACGACACCACGATGCCGATGAAGGGCCCGCTCGCCGCGGGCATCATCGTGCCGGCGCACGGCTTCAAGCTGCTGTGGGCCGACGGCCAGACCCAGGGCGTCGATCACCTGACGTTCAAGCTCGCCGCCGAGGGCGAGCAGTTCGCGATCACCGCACCCGACGGTACGCTGATCGACTCGATCACGTTCGGCGCGGCGGCCACCGACGTCTCGTTTGCCCGGCTGCCCGATGGCACTGGCGACTTCGCGAGCTGCGCGGTCGCGACCTGCGGCGCGGCGAACGGGGCGAGCTGCGCGGCGGCCGCGCGATGACCGATCTCGATCTGCTCCAGCAGCTGGTCAGCCTGCGGCCCGGCGCCGGGAGCAGCTTCGAGGCCGCGGTGTTCGCGCTGGTCGCCGCGTTCCTGCTCGGGCAGGCGATCGCGGCGCTGTACGTGTGGACGTACCGCGGCATGAGCTACACCCGATCGTACGTCCACGCGATCGCGATCGGCGCGGTGGTGGCGTGCATGATCATGCTCGCGATCAGCACCAACCTCGCGGCCGGTATCGGGATCGCCGGCAGCCTGTCGGCGATGCGGCTGCGGATCGCGCTGCGCGACCCCAAGGACATGATCTTCATCTTCGCCGGCATGGCGGTCGGCGTGGCGTGCGGGCTCGCGGCGTTCGCGGTCGCGGCCGCGGGCACCGCGGTGTTCTGCGTGGCGGTCGCGGCGCTGACCGTCGTGGAGTTCGGCCGCCACCAGATCTTCGAGGGCCTGCTGCGGTTCTACGCGCCGGTGAGCCCCGACGCCGAGGCCGCGATCGCCGCGGTGCTCAGGCGCCATGCCGGCCGGTTCGCGCTCACCACGATGCGCGAGGTCCGCCAGGGCACCGCGATGGAGTACGCCTACCACCTGCGCACGCGGCGCGCCGGGGACCGCGTGGCGATGGTGCGCGACCTCGAGGCGATCGCCGGAATCGACGGCGTGACCCTTCATTACCAGGATTCGGCGCAGGAGCTGTGATGCGATTCATGGATGGCTATCGCACGCTCGCCCGGCTCGGCGTCGTGCTCGGGCTGGTCGGCGTCGAGGTGTTGCTCGCGCGCGACCTCACCACGACCGGGGCCGTGGTCGGCTACACGTTGACGAAGTCGTATTCGGTCGCGCCCCCGCGCCGCGCCAAGCTCAAGACGGTCGCGGTGCAGCTCGGGGCCACGGTCGCCGCGGGTCAGCTGCTCGCCGAGCTCGATCCGATCGAGCTCGACAACGAGCTCGCCGCCGCCCGCGCCGAGCGCGAGCGCGCGATCGCCGCGATCCAGGCCGAGCTCGCCGCGCAGCACCGGGATCGCGCCGACGTCGCACGCAGGTTCGCGCTCGGGGCCGAAGGCGCGAACGCCCAGTTCGTCACCGCCGAGGCCGCGTCGCGCGCCGCGGCCGCCGAGCTCGCCGCGATCGATCGCGAGCTCGCCGAGCAGCGCGACCTGGTCGCCCAGCACCTCGCGACCACCACGACGGTCAACGCGCTCGCGCTGCGCCGCGCCGCGCTCGCCAAGCAGGTCGACAGCGCCGGCCGCGTGCTCGGCGTGCTGCGCGGCAACGCGAGCGCCGCGACCCAGCGCACCACCGGGGTCGATCCCGGCGGCGCGATCGACAGCGTGCTCGCGCCGCTCGAGACCGCGGTACGGACCGCCGAGCTCCGCGTCGACCAGCTCGAGCACGAGCGCCAGGGCCTCACGCTGCGCGCCCCGACCGACGGCGTCGTCGAGCAGCTGCCCCTTCACCCCGGTGACCTCGCCGGCCCTGACATCCCGGTCGCCACGATCGTCGCGTCTGACACCGCCCGCGTCGTGGCCTGCATCCCCGAGGCGCGCGCCAGCCGGGTCGAGATCGGTCTCGGCGCCGAGCTCACCAGCGCCTATGATCACGCGCGCGGCGCCGGCGCGATCGAGTCGCTGACCCGCGAGATCGCGCCACTACCGGCGCGCTGCCAGGCGCCCGGCAGCAAGGCGATCGCGATGGGCCGCGTCGCGGTGATCGCGCTCGACGTGCCGCTGCCCGGGCTTCCCGGCGAGACCCAGCTGGTGCGGTTCGCCGCGCGCCGCCACCCGGTCGCGCGAGCCGCCCCGGTCGCCGCCGGCGGTGGCGCGTCCGGCATCCTGGCGATGAAGGTGCCCGGCGTCCTGCTCGGCCGCACTCGCTTCGAGCCCTCGGGCCTGGTGTGGGTCGCCGCGCTCGACCGTTACCTGCTCGTGAGCGACGACACCGGGTTTCAGGATCGCGACGAGCGCACGCCATGGCTGTTCACGATGTCGGCCGACGGCGTCGTCGATCCGCGGCCGTTCGAGATCACCGGCATCGCCCAGCTCGACGATCTCGAGGCGATCGCCGCGGCGCCGGACGGCAAGGTCTGGGTGCTGGCGTCGAACAGCGCCAACAAGAAGGGCCGGCGACGCACCGCGCGCCGCCAGCTCGTCCGCCTCGTCGTCGATCGCGACGGCGCCCGGGTCGACGCCGCGGTCGACCTCGGCGGCCTGCTCGCCGCCGCCCCCGAGGCCATCCGTCACGCGCTCGGCCTGCGCGGCGACCTCGCCGGCGATCGCCTCGGCAACCTCGACCTCGAGGCGCTCGCGGTCCACGACGGGGCGCTCTACGTCGGCCTCAAGGCGCCGGTCGACAGCGACGGCCGCGCGCTGATCTGGCGGATCGGCGCCCCGGACAAGCTGCTCGCCGGTGACCTCGCCGCCGCCCAGCTCGCGCTGTGGTCCACGCTCCGGCTCGCGGTCGACGCCGACGGCCGCAGCGTCCCCGGCGGGCTCGCCGACCTCGTGTTCCTCGACGCCAACACGATCGCCGTCGCCTCCACCGCGTCGGGCTTCGATCCCAAGCAGCAGACCAGCGTGCTCGCGATCGCCACGCTCGCCCCCGGCGAGATGCACCCGCGGATCGTCCGCCGGTTCGCGGGCGAAAAGGCCGAGGGTCTCGCGCTCGCCCCGGATGGCAAGCACCTCACGGTGGTGTTCGATCGCGGCGCCGACGCGGCCCAGTGGACGTCGATCGCGCTCGACGAGCTCGCCCATGGCCAGTAGCCGCCGCGTCCTCGCGATCTCCGGCGCGGCGATGGTCGCCGCGTGTTTTCATCCGGCGCCGCTAGCGCCGCTGCCGAACCTCGAGCTCCGCGGCGCGCCCGAGGCTGCGCCGGCCACCGCACCGCCCGCGAGCTGGGAACTCGACGAGCGCGCGGCGATCGCGTACGCCCTCGCGCACAGCGCCGCGGTCGCCGAGCGCCGCGATCAGGAGGCGGTCGCCGAGGCGCGGATCGCCGCCGCCCGGCAGCTGACCAACCCCGAGCTCCACGTCGGCCGGTCGAGCGAGCTCGGCCTGCTCGGCGACGAGTCGTCGCGCTACGTCGTCGGGCTGCGCGTGTTCCCCGACATGCCGTGGGCGCTCGACGCGCGGATCTCCGCCGCCCGCGCGACGTACGCCGCCGAGCGCGCCGTGACCACCACGGCCACCCGCGCGCTCGCCGCGCAGATCGCGCAGGGCTACGCCCAGCTCGCCTACGGCCAGGCGACCACCGACCTGCTCGCCCGATCGCGCACGGTGCTCGCCGAGCGCCGCCGCGTGCTCGCGGCCCAGCTCGCCCACAACACCGCCACCCAGCTCGAGGTCGTGCTCGCCGCGCAAGACGCCGCCGAGATCGACGCGACCGTCTCGGCGATCGACATCGCCGCGACCCGCCAGCGCGCCGAGCTCGCGCGCCTGATCGGCATCCCGGTCGGCCAGACCTGGACGCCGGTCTGGCAGCTCGACACCCAGCGCGCGATCCACACCGAGATCGATCGCGCCGCGCTCTCCGCCCAGGCGCTCGCCCGGCCGGAGCTCGCCGAGCTCGAGGCCCGCGCCCACGCCGCCGAGGCCACCGCCTACGAGGAGCGCAGCCACCGCGTCCCGTGGCTCCAGTCGCTCCAGATCGAGCGCTCGGTCCGCGACACCGTCGAGTGGGCCGTATCGGCGACGATCTCGCTCCCGCTGTTCAGCCTCGGCACCGGCAAGATCGCCACGGCCGACGCCGAGCGGCGGCGCTACGCCAACCAGCGCGTCCGCCTCGCGCGCGACACCCTCCGCCAGCTCGACGACGCCATCACCCTCGCCGAGGCCACCGGCCGCCGCGCCCGCGCACTCGAGGACCAGCTCGCGCCGACCAGCCAGCAGATCGCCGCGCTGTTCGCCGCCGAAAAGTCCGCCGCGGTCTCCGATCCGGTGAAGCTCCTCCTGCTCGAGGAGCGCCACGTCCGCGCCCAGCGCGCCATGCTCGACGCCGCGTACGACCATCGCCTGGCACTGATCGCCCTCGAGGCGCTCACCGGAGCGGCACCCGGAGCACCCACGGCGGCACCCGGAGCCCCCAAAGCGGCACCCGGAGCGCCCGGAGCGCCCGGAGCGCCCGGAGCACCATGATCACCCCCGACACCCTCCAGCGCCGCGAGTACAAGTATCTGATCTCCGAGGACACCGCCGAGCGGATCCGGCGCTACATCGCCGGGTTCTGCGCGGTCGACGCCTACGCCGTCGAGACCGGCGGGCGCTACCTCACCGACACCCTGTACCTCGACACCCTGCGCCTCGACTCCTACTTCGCCACGATCGAGGACGCTGGCGACCGCTACAAGCTCCGCATCCGCAGCTATCCCAGCGCCGGGCCCGGAGGCCCCGTGTTCTTCGAGGTCAAGCGCCGCGTCTCCGACTCGATCATCAAGACCCGCGGCGCGTTCGCCGGCGACTGGCCGCGCCTGCTCGATGGTGACCCCAGCGCGATCGCCCAGATCGCGCCCAAGAACCGCCGCGCGATCGACAACTTCCTCTGCCACCACCGCTACCTCCCGTTCCTCCCCGTCGCGCTCGTGCGCTACGAGCGCGAACCGTACGTAAGCGTCGTCGACGACTACGCGCGCGTCACCTTCGATCGCAGCCTGGCGTTCCAGCCCGCCAGCGAGCTCAGCCTCGTGCCCGCGCACGAATGCTGGACCTACGTCGACGACGCCGCGTCCCAGCGCAGCACCTACGCCACCCAGTCGGTCGTCGTCCTCGAGCTCAAGTTCACCAGCATCGTGCCCAACTGGATGCGCCGCATGGTCCACACGCTCGACCTCCAGCGGCTGTCGTTCTGCAAGTACACCCGCGCGATCGACGCCACGCGGCTGGCCCCCAATCTGCGCGTTGCCCGCGCCGGCCTGCGGCGATGATCCGCGCCCTCGCCTGCTGCGCGCTCGCCGCGGTCGCGTGCGCCCGCGGCCCCGCAGAGACCGCCGATGCCGCGGCCGACGCCGACCCCTGCGCGCGCGTCCCGGGCACGCCGACCGCGATCGGCGCGATCACCGGCGTACCCAGCACCGAGCTGTCGGGGCTCGCCGCCAGCCACACCGTCCCCGACCTGCTGTGGACCCACGGCGATCACGGTGGCGCTGCCGAGCTCTACGCGATCAGCGCCACCAACGCCGTTCCCCGCGGCACGCTTCGCCTGGCCGGCGCCATTGCCGTCGACTGGGAAGACATCGCGACCGCGCCATGCGCCGCGGGCCACTGCATCTACGTTGCCGACACCGGCGACAACGACCTCGAGCGCACCACCGCCGCGCTCTACGAAGTCGTCGAGCCCACCGCCGCACCCACCGGGACGGTCGACGTCGGCTACACCCGCTACGACTTCGAGTATCCCGACGGCGCCCACAACGTCGAGGCGATCTTCGTCGACCCACGCGACACCCGCGCGTACGCGATCACCAAGACCGCCGACGCCCGGGCCGCGGTCTACCTCCTGCCCCGTGTCGCCGGCGCCACCGGCCTCGCGCAGCCCATCGCCGAGCTCACGATCCCCGCCGCCGACCCACGCGTCACCGCCGCGGACCTCGCGATCGACACCTGCAGCACCCGCCTGCTCGTCCGGACCTACGGCGCGCTCTACGAGCTGCGCGCCGCGCCCACCGCGCCGATCGCGGAGCTGCTGACCGCGGCGCTCGCCACCGTGCCCGTGGCCGACGAGCCCCACGGCGAAGCCGTCGCCTACGCCGCCGACGGCCGCGCGTACTACACCACCAGCGAAGGCACGACACCCACGCTCAGCCGCGTGGCCGAGTGAAGACCTGTCGATCCATGGGCGCTCAGTCGTGATCCCTTGTAAACATTGACACACATCGTTGACCTCGACGTGAGCCCTCGCTTCGCGACACGTCCCGATGTTCGACGTGCAGGTCAACGATGTGTGTCGACGTTACGTTCCGCTTCGCGCTGACCGCTGCCGCGCAAGGTTTGCGCCGGGGCGATGTGCCGGGTCGGGTTTTGCGCATTCCGCCGCCACGGCGGCGATCGCTGCGCCGTCGACCGGGGTCGCGCGAACACGCTCGTCGCAAACGGCTGCGCCGCGGATCGGGCTCCCGTGTGCACACACGCCGCTGACGGCTGCGCCGACGATCGGGTTCGCGCGTACGGGCGGACGCCGGGCGCAGCGGTCGCCGGTGGCGGATCGACCGCGCGCCCCGACGGCCCAGCGAAGGTCCGGATGGCTTGGCGTCGCGCTTGCTATTGCCCCGAGCGAGGCCTCGGACATCGAGGCCCTCACGGAAAGTAGTACGTCATCATGTTCATCTTCTGGATCCAGTTTCTTCTGGTGCTCGGCGCCATCCTGGTGGGCATCCGCAGGGGTGGCGTAGCGCTAGGGCTGATCGGCGGCCTCGGCGTCGCGGTGCTCACCTTCTTCTTCCGCGCCACACCCTCCGAGCCACCGGTCGCCGTCATGCTCATCATCCTGGCGGTGGTGACTGCCTCGGCGACGCTCCAGGTCGCAGGCGGCCTCGACTTCCTCGTGCAGCTCGCCGAGCGGCTGCTGCGCGCCCACCCCAGGTACGTCACGATCCTGGCGCCGCTCTGCACCTTCTTCCTGACGATGGCGGTGGGTACCGGCCACGCCGTCTACGCGCTCCTGCCCGTGATCGCCGACGTCTCGTTGCGCACCGGTATCCGGCCCGAGCGCCCGATGGCGATCTCCAGCGTGGCCGCGCAGATGGGCATCACCGCGAGTCCGGTGGCGGCCGCGGTGACCACCTTCATGGCCTTCGCGCTCAAGGCGGGCCAGCCGATCAGCCTGTTCGACATCCTCAAGATCACGATTCCCGCCGGCATCATCGGCGTGCTGGCCGCGGCTACCTGGAGCGTCAACCGAGGCCTCGATCTCGACAAGGATCCGGCCTACCAGGCCCGCCTGCAGGACCCCGAGTTCCACAAGGCCCTCGACGTCTCGGTGACCACGCTCGACAAGAAGCTGCCGCTGTCCGCCAAGCTGTCCGTGGTCCTGTTCTTCTCCGGCGTGCTCAGCATCATCGTGATCGCGCTCGACCAGGACTTCTTCAAGCTGGGTCTGTTGCCGCGCGTCGACGGTAAGCCCGTCGCCATGACCACCGTGGTCCAGATCGTCATGCTGGCGTTCGGCGCCATCATCCTGCTCGCCACCCGGGTGAAGGCCTACGAGATCTCGAAGTCCAGCGTGTTCAGCGCCGGCATGATCGCGGTGGTCTGCATCTTCGGCATCGCCTGGATGAGCGACACCTTCGTGAGCGCGAACAAGACGTTCCTGGTCGCGCAGATCAAGGCGATGGTCGAGGTGGCGCCGTGGACGTTCGCGATCGCGATGTTCGCGGTGTCCGCGTTCATGAAGAGCCAGGCGGCCACCTTGGCGGTCATGATCCCGTTCGGCCTGGCGCTCGGACTCCCCATGACGCTGATGCTCGGTCTGCTACCGGCCAGCTATGCGTACTTCTTCTTTGCGTTCTATCCGAGCGACCTGGCGGCCATCAGCATGGATCGCACCGGCACGACCCACATCGGCAAGTTCCTGCTCAACCACAGCTTCATGATTCCGGGATTCATCGGCGTGGGCGTCTCCACGGCGGTTGCGTACCTGCTGTCACGCATCGCCTTCTGAGCTCAGCGTTCGCCGGGCGACTTCAGTGTCGCGTCGAGGCCGCGCGCAAGCTCGAGCGTCTCCGCTCGGGTCAGGTTCGCTTCCGGGTGGGCCATCTTGTACTTCACGGTCGGCATGTTGCCCGTCATGACCGACGAACCGGAGTAGGACGCGAGATCGTACGTTCGGTTCCACTCCGAGAAGTTGATCACGCTGCGCGCGACTTCGACGTCGAACTGGACGACCCACGAGACCGGTGCGAGATCCGCGTACCACGGCCAGGTCGTCTCGTTACTGTGGCAGTTGAAGCACGCCCGGACGGCCAGCTCGCGGGTCCGCGGCGAGTCCCACGCGGGCTCCTGGACCACGCGTGGATTCGAATGCGTGCGGCCATACGGAATGAGCTGGATGAGCGCGAACAGGCCGATCATCGAGCCGAGGGCAACCAGGAAGACCTTGAACAAGCGCCGCACAGCACCCTGCATACCGTGTCTGATGCGATGAACGCGTGGCACGGCCCGTGTCAGCTTGCCGCAGGGTACGCGAACCTCTCGTCAAGACTCGGAGGTGGCGACGCGCTTGCGCCGCGTTCGCGATCCACGCCCGGGATGTGAACGGTCCGCATCACATCGCGCGAAGACGTCGCGGCGACGCCACACGACGGTGGGCATGACGCTGTGCACAACCATCGCGCCGAGCTGCCATGCGCCGTGGTCCGGACACGTCACCTGGAGCTCTTGGCTCCGCCTGGTCTCGCCCGACCTGCTTCGCGGATCCCGTCTGCTTCGCATCTGGCATGTCGCTTCGCGCCATGGGCTTCTGTGATGGCGGCGGTGGGCCCAGCGCGCTCACTCCCGCCACGAAGAGTCGCTTCTCACCGATCGCCGTCAGCCGCCGTCGTCGTGAGCGCGCGTGGACGCAGCACAAGCATTGACGGGTGTGGTCGCTTCCTCTACGGTCGCCTCAACAAACACAGCGTTTGTCATGTGGGGCTGCAGATCACGTCTGGGCTGCGGCTCACGTTGTGATCGATGGCGAGCCGCCGATCGGCAGTGGTGAGTCGGACGACACGTCGCGCCGTGAGGCCGCAGGGATGTCAACCGAGAAGGAGAGTTGCCATGCGTAGCGAAACACATTGTCAAGGTCAGTGGATACGGGTAGCGGGTATTGCCCCCGTGGTGATGTCATGTTTATTACTCTCGTCATGGTCGGCGTGCTCGATGCAACTCGTCGATGATGAGGGCGCCCCTCCTGGCACAGCCAGCGACCCGCTCGGCGCAGCTCCCGGCGACCGCAGCGCGCCAGGACGCCACGGCCATCCGAACCACTTCGTGACCGTCGACGGCACGGCGTTTCGCGTCGACGGCGCGCCGTATCACTTCGTCGGTGCAAACTACTGGCAAGCGATGAACCTGGCCAGCAAAGGCGCCGGCGGGAATCGCCGCCAGTTCCTCCGCGAGCTGGACGACATGAAGGCGCACGGCATCACCAACCTCCGCATCGTCGCCGCATCCGAGGGGCCGGACACCGAGCCCCTGCGGATCGTCCCGGCGCTGCTCCAGTCGCCCGGGGTCTACAACGAGGATCTGCTCGACGGCCTCGACTTCGCGATCAAGGCGCTGGCCGATCGCGACATGAAGGCGATCATGACGATGGGGAACATGTGGCACTGGAGCGGTGGCTTCGGGCAGTTCCTCGTGTGGGCGGGAGTCGCGACGGCGATTCCCTATCCGCCACCGCGCCCGGGCGGCGACTGGGACGAGTATCAGAAGTTCGCGGCGCAGTTCTACGGCAACGCGCAGGCCGTATCGTACTACCTCGACCACGTCACGAAGATCGTCACTCGCTACAACAAGTACACGCATACCCTGTATCGCGATGAGCCCGCGATCATGGCGTGGGAGCTCGCCAACGAGCCGAGGGCGCTGAGCCACGTCGACGCGTACCTGGCGTGGGTCGACCAGTCGGCCCGGCTCATCAAGTCGCTCGATCATAACCACCTCGTCACGACCGGCAGCGAAGGCGACACCTCGGATCCGAGCTACTCGGGCACCGAGTACCTGCGCGATCACTCGTTCCGAGCGATCGACTACGGCACGACCCACGTCTGGGTCCAGAACTGGGGCTGGTACGATCCGCTGCGCCCGGACGAGACCTACGCCCCCGCTGTCGCGCTCGCCGAGGCGTACATCGACAGCCACGTGGCCCGGACGGTCGCGCTCGACAAACCGATCGTGTTCGAGGAGTTCGGCATGGCCCGCGACCTCAACAACTTCGAGCCGACCTCGGCGACGACCATGCGCGACCGCTACTATCCCGAGATCTTCGGCCACCTCTACGCGCTCGCCCAGATCGACGCCGTCGCGGGCACGAACTTCTGGGCCTATGCCGGCGAGGCGCGACCCGTCGCGCCCGGCATGTTCTGGCGACCCGGCGATCCGTTCCTGGGCGATCCGCCGCACGAGCAGCAAGGCTGGTACAGCGTCTACGATTCGGATCGCTCCACCCTCGCCGTCATCCAACGGTTCTCCAGGCTGATGACCGACCTGGATCGCAAGCGACCACGTCACTGACGATCGTCGGCGCCACGGGGGAGAGCTACCTATTCTGACCTGTCCGTTCGCCACGACGCAGCGCTGCGGGCGCAGACGGTAGACCGACGCCATCGCACGATGGTGGCGAGTCCACCAGCGGCCAGACGTACCTCACCAGAATCGCAAGGTGCCCGGACGCGCCCGGGCCGGGCGCATGCGCTCTACGCGCTCCCCGATCTCGCGCCAACACCTTGAGACTGCTCGGACCCCGGATGGGCCCCATCGTGCACGATGGGCGACCGGGCTACTGGAGAGGTGCCCGAATCATGACGATCAGAATGACGACCACGCGAGCGATGATCGGACTGTTCCTCGGAGCTGGCCTGGCTGGTGGATGCGCCACCACCCGACCGCCCACTGACAACATGGAGTCCTCGGCTGCCTCGATCCGCGGCGCCCAGGAGGCCGGCGCCGAAGATGTACCGCGCGCGGCGCTGTACCTTCAGCTCGCGAACGAGCAATCAGCGCAGGCCAAGGTGCTGATCGCCTCCGGAGGCGGGGACAACATGAAGGCTGCGTCGAAGCTTCTGATGCGCGCCTCGGCCGATGGCGATCTCGCGATCGCGCTCGCCGACGACGAGAAGGATCGGCTCGCCGCCGAGCAGGCCGTCGCAGACATCCACACCTTCGAACAGCAGACCAAGTAGCCCGCAGGACATCCCATGACCAAACGAATCCTGATTGTCAGCGTGCTCGCCACGCTCGGTCTCGCCGCGTGCGCATCGTCGCCGTCTCGTGAGCTGCTCGATGCGCGCAAGGCGTATACGCGCGCAAGCGCCGGGCCGGCCGCGCGGACCGTTCCGGCCGAGCTCCACAAGGCGAGGGTCTCGCTCGACACGGCCGAGGCGGCATTCTCCAACGATAGCTCCGATCAACGCGATCTGGCGTACGTCGCCGAGCGCAAGGCGCAGCTCGCCGAGGTCCTGGCCAACCGCGCCGAGCACGCAGGTGTCCGCGTCAAGGCGGAGGCCACGCTGGCCAGCGAGAAGGACGCGAACCACGCCCAGACCAAGGAGAACCTCGAGCGCACCAAGTCCGACCTCGTCAACGCCGAACAGCGGGCGTCCGAGTCCGACGTGCGTGCGACGGAGGCCGACAAGCGCGCCGCCGACGCCGATCGTCGCCTGAAATCGATGCAGCTCGAGTTCGCGAAGTTTGCGGCGGTCAAGGAAGAGCCGCGCGGTGTGGTGATCACGCTGTCGGGGAGCGTGCTGTTCGCATCGGACAAGGCGACGCTCCTGCCCGAGGCGCGCACGCGGCTGGGACACGTCGCCACGGCGCTGCTGGAGACCAAGGAGCGGCGGCTCGCCATCGAGGGCTACACGGACTCGCAGGGCAAGGACGCCTACAACGTCGACCTGTCACAGCGCCGCGCTGATGCGGTGCGGACGTACCTCGTCACGAATGGCTATCCGCCGGACCTGATCGTCGCCCACGGCGCCGGCAAGACCATGCCGGTCGCCGACAACGCCACCGCCGAGGGCCGCGCGAACAACCGCCGCGTCGAGATCATCATCGCGCCACGTTCCGACGTCTCGATGCGCTGACCTCGCGGCGCGGCAATCGCGCTGACGATCGTCGGACGAGCTCCAGGTCGTGACGCTGCCGTCAGCCGGCGGCCCCGGGGATCGGCGCCTCCGCCGCGATCAGCTGCAGCTCCTTGAGCTCGGTCCACAGCGCCGCCGGGACCGGGCGCTCGAGGTGAGCGACGCTGGCCGCGAGCTCGGCGATCGAGCGCGCACCGGGGATCACGGAGGCGACCGCGCGGTGTGCGAGCGGGAATTGCAGCGCCGCCGCCGCCAACGCCACCCCGTGGCGCGCGCACACCGCTTCGATGCGGCGCACCCGCGCCAGGATCTCGGGAGACGCCGGACCATAGTTGTAGGTGGCGCCCGGGACCGCGCCGCTCGCCAGGATCCCCGAGCCGTACGGCCCGCCGATGATCACGCTGATGCCGTCTCGCTCGCAGCGCGGCAGGAACGACGTGAGGGCCGGCTGCTCGAGCAGCGTGTAGCGACCCGCCAGCAGGAAGCAGTCGAAGCGGCCGGCCTTCGCGAAGTCCTCGAGCATCTGCCATTGGTTCATCCCCACGCCGATCGCGCCGATCGCCCCGCGGCTGCGCAGATCGTCGAGGACTGGATAGGCATGATCCATCGCCTCGCGGAAATGGCTGCGCTCGTAGGGATCGCGGCTGGGGTCGATGCTGACCGCCTCGTCGGGATCGTGGATCCAGACGATGTCGATCCGATCGGTCTGCAGTCGCCGCATGCTGTCGTCGAGCGACCGCCGCACGGCGTCGCGCGAATAGTCGTAGGCCAGCCGAAATGGCAGCGCGTTCTCGAACAGTGGCATGGTCGTCTCGCCCGCGGCGAGCGGGTGCAGCGCGTAGCCCACCTTGGTCGACAGCACCAGCTCGCGGCGCGGATAGCCCGCCAGCGCACGGCCGAGGCGCTCCTCGCTCAGGCCGTTGCCATACGCCGGAGCGGTGTCGAAGTAGCGGACGCCGGCCTGGTAGGCGGCGGCGACCGTCGCGATCGCCTCGCGGTCCTCGACCGCGGTGTAGAGGTTTCCCAGGCCGGTTCCGCCCAGGCCGAGCGCGGTGGTGGTGATCTCGGTGCGTGCTATCCGGTTTCGTCGCATGGGGCGCTCCTGATGTGCACGAGCCGGATCCCGGTCGCACGCTGGCGCAGCGCGCGATCGGCGTCGAGCCGCGCGCGGTAGGCGGGCGACATGTCCGCCGGCATCCAGTCGTGGGCGTGGTCGAGCACCACCTCGACGCTCGCGACGCCCGGCAGCGCCGCGAGGCGCTGCTTGGCCTCGTTGGCGAACGGAAACCCCATCACGCATCCGGGCTCGGTCACCCCGATGACCAGCCGGACGACCGTTCCGCCGTCGCGCTCGCTCAGCTCGAGCCGGCGGATCAGCCCCATCTCCTCGATGCCGGCCGGCGTGTGGGCGGTGACGCTGCACGGATCGAGGATGGTGTTCAGCGCCGCGCGGATCTGCGCTTCGTCGATCATGCCCAGGACTCCGCGGTCGCCGGCGCGTACCTGCCCGTCCACGGCTCGGCCAACCGCGCCTTGCGGCTGAACACGTCGTCCTGCGTGGAACGCTGGATGTCCTCGACGTTGAGCCCGAGGAGCCGGACCTGGTTGCCGCCCAGGATCGCGCGCTTGTCGGCGTCGGTGAGCTCGGGGAAGCCGTAGTTCTCGACCAGGTCGCGCGGCATCTGGAAGTTCCAGAACCGCTCGATGTACGGCCGCGGGTGGTAGAGCATGGCGCCGGTGGCCCAGATCAGGCGATCGCGGGCGCCGTTGGCCAGAAACGTTCCGACGATCTCGGCGAACTTGCGGGGAGCCTTGACCAGGAACGCCGAACAGCACTCGAGGTTGATCGCGACGTTCTTGAATCGCGCGACCTGCGTCGCGGTCTCCTCGAGGAAGGCGAAGCCGCCATGCACGACCTCGAACGTGACGTCGGGAAATGCCATCGCGGCGCCTTCGACGTCGCGCGGCAGGAACGGTGCGATCGGGACCGGCCCGAGCGGCATCGCCTTGTGGATGGCGATCGAGCGGATTCCCTTCTGCCGCGCGCGCTCGATCAGCGGGAACGCGATCTCGGGGTTGTCGAGCCGCCACGGCTGCGCCTTGCCGTCGATGATGTCCTCCGGATAGAACTTCAGGCCGACCACGCCGACGTCCTCGATCAGCCGGTCGACCTCCTCGAGCGCGCCGTCTTGCCACGGGCTGATGCCGCCGAACAGCAGCACCCGTCCGGGGTACTGCTTGCGCATCGCCTCGCCCACCCACAGCGGCGACACGCCATCGACATAGAGGCCATAGAGCGGGATCGAATGGTAGATCGCCAGATCGGTCTGGCTCTCGGCGAATAGCGCGTGGGCCAGGAATTCGGGCGCCACCGCGTTGAAGAACCGCTCCTTGGGCAGGATCCACCGGGTCTCCCCTCGGGGCTGAAAGCCAATGTGGAGTCCGTCGTAACACATGTCGCCGAGCGCCTGGCCGAGCTCGGCGTTGCGCTGGTTGGCCTTCGTGAAGTTGTAGGCGTGAGCGACCGAGTCGATGACGAAGTTGTTGTCGATCATGTGTCACCCGCCTTGCGCGTGCGTGGCCTGGTTCAGCGGCGCGTCGGAGCCGCATATCGGTGATCGGTATCGTGCTGTCGGAGGGTATCGTACGGAACTCACGAGTCCGCTCTGTGAGCGATGCATTACTCGCAGATCGCGAGCCCTGGCGATTAGCTACAAGGTAGGCTTGCGTGGCTGGCAGTCCTGTTGCCGAGTAGATTCCAGCTGGATGGGAATCTTGTTCGGCGGAAGACTCGAACAACACGTGGCCGGTGGTGAATCCTACGACGCGTTGACCGCGCAGAGCGGCGGGCTATCCCGCCGTCGGCGAGAACCCGGCGGCATCCAGTGCGCGCTCGGCAGCGCGCAGCCCGGTGTGCTCGGCCGACGCGGTCAGCCACCACAGGCTCCACAACGCCTCGATCGTGAGCTCGACGTCGCCAAAGTCCTGGCGCCAGCCGAGCGCGATCGGTGGCGCCAGGCGATAGCCTTGGACGTTGATCGGCCCCACGGCCCAGCGCTCACCATCGCGCGCGATCACCGGGACGGGGTGCGAGGGCATCTGCTCGATCGTCAGCTCGCTGGTGGTGACCCGCGCCGCGGTGACCGAGGCCGTGATCGTCGCGAAGTCCCACCCCGGATGCGGTGGCGTGAGCGCGCGTGCCATGACGTCGGCGGTGAGCTCGTCGACCAGCTCGATCGCGGCCGGCTGCTCGAACGCCGACAGGTTGGCGACGCCCGCCGGGATGGCGCGCGAGGCGAGCCATCGGCTCTCGATCCCGGCCACCGCGAAGGTCTCGGGCTCGACGGGGCCAAACGAGATCTCGAGGGCGAGCGGCCGAACCACCGGGTGCAGGATCTCGAGCGTGCGCAGCACCGCGGCCCGGCGCGCGGCGACGCCGTCCAGCACCTGCGGCGGGCCGGAGCGCTTGATGAGCAGTCCGCGATCGGAGATGGAGAATGTCGACATGTTGGCTGCGATAGGGACGTGGTTTGGGTTCAAGGCTCGGTCTTCCACACGCCGTCAGGGCCCTTGGCGAAGCGCTTCACGACCTTGCCCGACCGATCATACACCGTGAGGGTGTCGACCTTGCTGGCGCCGCTGGGCGGCTTGCCTTTGCCGGTGCCGTTGAGGATGTCGAGGAAGCTCTGGAACACGTTGCCCTGATCGACCTTGCGGCCATTGGGCATCTCCATCACGGCGTTGCCTTCGTTGTCGACCTTGATGGTGCGCCCGCCCTTGAGCGTGCGTGGCGGTTCCGGCCACGTCGCCACCAGGGCGGCCTCGACCGGCCCCGTGGTGCGATCGCCTTCGGGGATGTTCGGATCGTCGATCACCTTGTCGGCTGCGTGATTGATCGCATCGCCGAAATCCCCTGCCTGCAGGTGGTTCCCCTGGTTGGACTGGACCTCGACGTTGCTGTGGTTGCCGCCGCGCTCGACCTCGAGATCGAAGCTCGGAAGCGGATCCGTGGTCCCGGGCCGGGTGGGCGCGTGCGCATCGTTGCCGACTCGTACGCGCGCAGCGGGATCACCCTCGGCGATGCTGAGAGCGACCTTCAGCTCGTTGACGTCGTCGAGCAGGTTGTCACGTACGGGGCCTCTTTCGGCGCCCGGTTGTGCCTTGAGCGAGAAGTCGATCCAGTCATCCAGCCCCGAGATCTGGGGATCGTTGTCAGCCGCCGACACGGTGTCTTCCACGTGGGCTCGCTCGCCGGGATCGGTCACGAACTCATTGAGATAGTCGGCCAACTTGGTCTTGCGCGCCGGGCTTAGCTTGTCTGGCTTGCCGCCCGGATCCTTGCCGCCCGGATCCTTGCCGCCCGGATCCTTGCCGCCCGGATCCTTGCCGCCCGGATCCTTGCCGCTGCCGCTGCCACCGGCGTTGTCGTGACCACCGGCGTTGTCGTGACCACCGGCGTTGTCGTGACCACCGGCGTTGTCGTGACCACCGGCGTTGTCGTGACCACCGGCGTTGTCGTGACCACCGGCGTTGTCGTGACCACCGGCGTTGTCCTTGCCAGCGGTCGGGTCCTCTCCGCCGCTTTGATGACCATCCGTGGTGTCCTTGCCGCCCGTCTTGTTGCCGCCGGTGTTGTCGTTCCCGCCCGTTTTGTTGCCGCCGGCGTTGTCGTTGCCACCGGTGTTGTCGTTGCCTTGGGTCTTGCTGCCGCCACCCTTCTTGCCGCCCGCGCTCTCGCCGCCTACGTCCTCGCCGCCGCCGATCTTGGCGCGGCGAGCCAGACCGAGGGTGATCAAGGTGAGCGCGCCGACCGTGCCGCGCTTCCAGCGCTCCTCGGCCGACAGTGGCTGCCAGCTCACCGCGTCGTGGCCGACCACCGCCTCGACGAGCGGCGTCACACCGAACACGTCCCCGGCGGCTGCCAGCACCGTCAGCGCACCGAGCCCGAGCGCCGCGTACCACGGATAGTGCCCCGACCTGAGCCGCGCCGTCAGCTCACCCCAGCGGCTGATCAGCGCAGCGACGAAGCCGACGACCAGGAAGATGATGCCGACGATCTCCGCCGCGATGAGCAGTGCCTCGCCAATGCCGGTGACGAACAACAGCACGATCAGCGCGACGATCAGCACCGCCGCGATGAACACCAGCAGGCCGCCCACGAAGCTCTTGAGGCCTTCCCAGATCCCCGACAGCGCCTTCTTCCACCACGGACGATCTTGCTTCGCCTTCGCCTTGTCGGCGATCTCGTGCAGCTTGGGCCCGATCTGGCCGCGCACATCGATCACACCCTTGAGTCCGTGGTCGACATCGCCGCGGATCTTGGTCTCGTGCTCGGTCCGCTGCGTGCCCCAGCGCTGATTGCCCGCGTCGATCTTTTGCTGGAGCTGGGTCCCGAAATCGCCGAGCGCCTTCTTGTGCGCCTGATGCATGTCGTCGAGCGCGGACTTCGTGTCCTCGCCAACCTTGGCCGTGGCCTGCGCCGCGGCCTGATGGGCATTCGACACCGCGTGATCGACCTGCGCGGTGACCTTGGCGGCCGCGCTGTTCAGGTTGGCTGTCAGGCCGTGCTGCACCCGGCCGAGCTGGGTCTTCACCTTGCCCGCTTCGGCAGCGACCGCGGCCGAGCCCTCGCGATGGACCTGCGCGAACGTCGCCGAGATCGCCGTCACCGCGTGGTTCAGCTTGGCGTCGTCGATCTCGCTGTGCTTCGGCAGCGCCGCGAGCTTGCCGTGCGCCTGCTGGGACGCGTGGTCGATCGCGCTGCACTGGGCGGTGGCGGCCTGCTGGACGGACCTCGACGTCTGCTGACCGGCCCGGCGCGCCTGGGTGGCGGCCTTGCGCGCCGCCGATTTGATCGGCGGTGCGACCTTGGCCTTCAGCTGGTCCAGCGCGGCGAGGCTCTGATGCTCCAGCGCATCGAGTTGCTGCAGGTTGGTCTGCTCGATCGTAGAGATCCGCTGGACCGCCGCGTGCGTGGCGTCGGTGATCGACTTCTCGACATCGGTGGTCTTGCTGCCGACCTCGTCGGACAGCTTGTTGCCGCCCTCGCGGATCTTCTGCGCCGCGTCCTTGGCGTCGTTCTCGGCCTTGGTGGCGACATCGCCGCCCTGCTGCTGCGCTTTGTTGATCGCGTCGGACTTCGCCTCGCCAACCGCCTGCTGGACCGCCGCCTGGACGTCAGCGTCGCCGCCGGCCCCGGCCGTGGCCCCCGCCGCGGCCGAGTTGATCGTGGCCACCGTGGTCGCGGTCTCGCTGCGGGCGCGGCCCGCCTCGGTGTGGCCGGTGGCCTCGAGCGCCTTGGCTTCCTTCTCGGCGCCGTCCTTGGCCGACTTCTTCTTGTCATTGATCAGCTTCTGTAGATCGGCGAGCGCCTTGGCGCCGTCGCTCTGGGCGGCGTGCGTCTGCGTCGCCGTCTTGGTCTTGACCGTGGTGCGCGCGTGGGCAAACGCGGCCGAGATCGCAACCCGCTTGTGAGCGATCGTGGCCAGCATCGCGGCGACCTTCGCCGAGCCTGTCTGCTGGATCGCCGTGGCCTTGCTGTTCGCCTCCGCGCTGACCGTGTGCTGCTCGCTCCGTGCCGACGCGTGGATCGCGGCCTTTTGGGTCGTCGCGGCGTGCTGGATGTGCTTGGCGGCCGCGGCGAGCTTCGCCGATGCGAGCGCGGGCGCGGCGTGGCTCGCCTCAGGCGCGGGCATCGCATGACCCTCGTGCGCGGCGTCGTGACCACCGTGTGTGTGCTCGTGATGCGTCTCCTCATGATGGATCGCGGCCCCCGCCGGAGCGTGTGCGGCCGCGACATGGCCCGGCGCGACCGGCGGCGCCGCAGCGCTCGCCACAACCGGCGCACTCGGTGCGACCGTTGCGCTCGGTGCGACCGCGGCACTCGGTGCGACCGCGGCGCTCGGTGAAGCCGCGGCCACGGCGGTCGGCGCCGGTTCCGCGACTGCGCCCATCAGCCCTGCCGCGGCTCCCGGCCCATCTGCCACGCTCGGTGGGGCGTCAGCCGCGGCCGCACGCGACGTACCCTGCCCCGCCGCTGGCGCGTCGACGGCTGGTGGCGCTCCGCGCGGAACCGCGGCTGCCCGGTTTCCGAACAGTAGCTCGATCGATTGTCCGGCTCGTAGCCCCGGCGCAGGGTCGCCGCTCACGGGCCGCGAACCGCTACCCGAAAGCGCTCCTGGCGCCCCGCCGATCGCGCCCGGCCGGCCGTCGTCGGGGCCACCCTCCCCTGGGTGGCCGCCATCGGGGCCACCCCGATCGAGCCCGCGTCTCTCCGCGGCGCCCTCGGCACCCGGCGCCGATGGTCCACCAGGCGAGCTGACCGGCGGGAGTGCCGCCGGGAGCCCGATCTGCTCGATCATCGTCCGCTTCCCCACCGCGTCCGATTGCGACTGCCCGCGAATGTCTGCAGGGCCCGCGACCGCGCCTGCGCTGACTTTGGGCTCCAG
>Ga0307509_10000375_pt1 | contig 75283 bp, 60 predicted proteins | sample 10_EM_MG_FD_202245 | JGI IMG/M metagenome (GOLD analysis project Ga0307509, IMG submission 202245) | Populus trichocarpa ectomycorrhiza microbial communities from riparian zone in the Pacific Northwest, United States - 10_EM | ecosystem: Host-associated > Plants > Roots > Unclassified | place...
CTTGGGTGTTGAGACCTTACCCCCTTCCAGGTGGTTACCCTACCGAACAGGCGCTTTTGTTGTTCAAGTTCTCCCTGTTGCAACCAGATTTTTTTCTGCACGTTGTGTACATTTGACCCGCCGTAGGTAGTGTTCAAAGGGGGTAACGTAAAAGCTGGAAGGTGATAAACAGGGGTCCAGTACCGTATTGCAGGATTTTTTTTTGTTACTTGTCCTAGACCGTGGTTACCTGAAAACAGGGATTAAGGAAATACATACTAAAAAATCTGTATGTAACTTATTACATGTATATCTGAGCGCTGATAGGAATATCCCCCTGTTTTCAGCAACTTGTGGCCTGGCACTAGTATTTTATTCTGATGAATTCACTTCTTCGTCTGCCAAACACTCATGTTGGTCACCCGCCGGTTTTCCTTGCGCACACACTGGAAACTGGATACCTGTGGCCCACCTGGTTGTGTATTTTTACTATCATGGACTGGTCTATTTATGGGCTTCCCGTCTGTTTATTCTGGCCCGGTCCCTCCTGAAATCAGTGCTCCCGGCATTATTTTCGTTCACACTTACCCACTAGCATCAGCTGCCTCACTTCTTTTTATTTCGGTCACCTGTGATCACTCACTGTCCCCTATAATTCCCTGCTCTCCAAATGTCACATAACCCCCCACGGTCCCCTCTATTTCCTTAAGTCACCTATAGTCCCCCGCAGTCCTCTATCTTCCCCTACGGTCTTGCATTGTTTATAGTTCTTCCTTGCAGGCTCTGCGGTCACCGGCGGTCACTCGCAGTCCCAACCCTCCCCAGTCTTCCCCCGCCATCGACCATCATCCCCGCTATACCCCTCCCATCTTCAGACACCCCCAAACACTATTGCCTCGGGTTTCCGGGCTTACCGTCCTAAGTGGAAATGGCCGTTTTCACATTTCGAAGACGGGGACGGAATATTTTTCTTGGTCCTGTCCGGTCTAGGAGTCTTTTCAGTCCGTCCTCCGAGCCCTGTCGGGCCCCTGAACCGTTGGGGACACTGGAATAGCATATAGCGCTCTGTCAATCTTGCAACTCAGGTGGTTCATCTCCCTTCAAGTTTTTCAAGTCAGAGTAGTGAGTTCTAGCCCAATCTCTATACTAGAAAGGTCTAAGAAATATTAGCGCAATGCCATAGCTGAACTCCTCTTTTCAAACTGACCTTGCCCATTCCGGAGAAATCTCCCCAGGAACCAACCGGACCCCCGTCAGGTTCCAGCCAATACCCCTGGCTGCTGCTATTGTGGAGATAGTTGTCATTGACGGTGCTACCATCGGCATTGGGGTGACCATTACCCTCGTGGTGGGTCTACCTGGGTTGTACATTCTTAAGCCCAGCCCAAACCGGATCCAATTGGTCTCTACCCACCTAAACTAACCCGAACTAAACGGAGCCCGAGTGACTAAGGAAGGCCAGACTCTTCTTCCATATGAGCAGAGATAGGAGGCAACTAAGCAGAGTTCACCAATATTGTTTCGAGTGCCCTGCATAATGTGATCGTTCTATAACATGGGTTTTATCCACGGAGGTGACCGAGTAAGAGATTTGAGAGTTTGGATGGAGAACAACAATGCTATGAAAATTACTTTTGTGGAGATGGCGCCGCATTAGGGAGAGGGTAGGCAGAGAGGTGGGCGTTGAAAGTTTTTGACACTAGACTTGGTCGAGAAGCACTAGCCTTCGGCCTCACGTCTATTTTCTTTGGAGGAAAATGAGTGATACGAGATGACTTTTTAAGGGAGAGCGGAAGGGTTTATACTATTGTTAGTATTCTTGTATGCTCGGAACAATTCATGCAGCCAAACCAAAAAACCTGAAACAGAAGCGAGAATAACTCTGTTTGCAGACACTGAATTACTTGAGCAGTTCTCTGTAGGCCGTTGTATTAGTTGACGAAATTGGATGGGTATGGAGTTGCAGGAATTTCCTCTTTCGTGGCTCATCTCATCGTATGAGTTTCCTTGGGTTTGCTTGGTGGCTCGGGTTTATGGCTGGGGTGACTCCTTGACCTCTGTACGCCTTTTCGTTATACATCCTATAATACTATACTGAATGTTCTGAAAAATTCAATAGGTTAGGCTATCGTGCCATATGGGATGCAGTGTGCAATCCCGTGAGAATAGGCCTGGCTCTCTAGGATCTATCTACGAAATTTATATGTTGCCGATGCCGCACTTTAGCTAGGCAAGTTATACTTAATTAAACCCTAAAACTATTGCTATAAGATTGCTAGGTGAAGTGATATTCCTCTAATAGACTGCCGTAAAAACATCGGCTAATCCTCAACTTCCATAGCTTAGCCCAATCTGAGAACAGAATATAGGGGACCGACTTATCGTTGGTCACTCATTGTTACTGCGAGATGCTATCCTCACCATTTTCTGCATCGGTGGGTAAGTGAAAAGCAGGGCTAGGCATATTCTAACCACCCTGGATGTTTTGCAAGGTAGAGCACATGGATTCTTAGGGTGCATTGAGCGAGAGGGGATCTAGCGAAAAATCCAGGCAAAAAAAGATCTGATATTGTGATTCAACCGGGAATCGAACCCGGGTCGGGCGCACACTGAATGGCAAGCGCCCATGATACCTCTACACCATTGAATCTCTAGAGGTTTGCTCGAACAATATATATTCTAAACTACTACTTTTGATTAATTCCCCAACAAAAGCTTCAAAAGTGCCGGTACTTAGCTTCCGAGCCCTTGCTCGATAGATAATCGATTAGAACTGACCTTACTACGTTTGTCCTGAAAACAATTTGTATAGATTCGCATTTCCAGCAAACACTCTAGCGTTTGGCTAAATTCCCCTCTCTCTGGGCATAATATTATAGGGAATCACGCCGAAAAAAACCGACCATCAGGAATTTCTGAGCCCTAACCTTCATCAGTCGGTCATGCGTGGATCCGGAAAAGCCGTTTTATCACCCCCGCCGTCCACCGACGCTGCCCCTCAGTAGCAGTTAACTTAGTTCAATAAGGGGGAAATTTGAAGTTCCCGACTGCTTTTTTTGGGGGGGGGGGGACTCTAGCAAGAGACTAATTATCGTAGAGGGTCATTCCGTTCAAAGAATAGGGGAGTAATGCTTGATGCCCCATCAAGCATTAAACTTTAAGTGATGCTCCACGAAGACGTTGGTTTTGCTGTGTCTCATACGGCGACATTGGCACTGGAGATTCCTCACATGGAAGGTCGATAAAACAGCAAATATATAGTGTCCAAACGTACACCACCAATGGCAAAGAAAGGATCGACCAGGTGTACCGCGATAAGGGGTCCCGAGTAAGCATGTCTGAAACTATCAAGGCACTAGCTCGTGATCAACGATAAAAGGATAATCAGGCTTCCCAGCACTTTTTTCGCCCTCCAATATATGCCCAGGGTGGTCATCCCACCGGCATGAAAAAAATTTAAACCTTCCGCACCACCAAAGAAGCACACGGCCAGTGGTCACTGCGTGCCGAGGTTTCTGATCACCATCCAACTTAACCGTATGGATTGCCTTTTTTTGGAAGAGTCCCTGTGCACCTTCCCAATTAGTTGCCCCCTACCTTGAGTTTTCCTAATTTCACCACGGAGAAGTATCTTAATATCCAACCATACCTACACTATCATATACTGAATACACCTATCCGAACTAAGGTATTGAGCCCCTGTATGCCTCTTGGAAGAAGCAAGGGGGAATGCATGCACCTATCGATTAGTATAGTGGTACCAAGAACAACAAGATGAATATCAGGATGGCCATTGTAGAGTATTTATGGGCGGATCCCCAGTTGAGAAATTTGGGGGGGCAGCTGCAATGCCTCTCTCTATGCGTTCCATCCTTTGCGTTCTCGGGTATGCTCAAGCTGTCCTAGGCTTTAAGTCCTATGTTGCGGACCTCTCAAGCCCCGCAGGAACTCCAGCAAGTTGCTCGAACACCCAGGTCAGTTGCCGTAATACTACAGCAGTTCCTGAGGCGTGCTGTTTCAATCATCCGGGCGGGCAGCTTCTCTTGACACAGTTTTGGGATATTCACCCCCCCACCGGCCCAGGTAGGTGCCCCAGAGATGGATAGGGGTTTTATGAGATAACAATTATTCTTGTAGTTGACTCCTGGACTATACATGGACTCTGGCCTGACAATTGCGATGGAGCGTGGGAGCAGTACTGCGATCCCTCTAGAGAGTACACTGATGTTCGCGCAAGTATTCAGGCTGCAGGAGAGACTGCCCTACTCAGCTACATGGACAAGTACTGGAAAGATTATCAAGGGAACGATGAGAGCCTGTGGAAGCACGAATGGGACAAACATGGAACTTGTATCAACACCCTCAACACTGAATGCTATTCTAGATATTCTTCTAAGGAGGAAATGATTGATTTCTTTCATATTACTGTTGATTTGTTCAAGACTTTTGACTCATACAAGGTAATCAAACCCAAGTCATGAAATTAGAGCCAAGCTAAATCTCTGCCTTCCCTAAATAGGCCCTTGCTATCGCTGATATTACGCCTTCTTCTACAAAGACATATGCGTCTGCCGCTATCCAAAGCGCTCTTACCGCCGCTCATGGTTTTCCGGTTACCATTGGATGCAAGAATGGCGAATTCAATGAAATCTGGTACCACTACAACGTCAAAGGAAGTCTCCAAACAGGCGAATTCATCCCAACCCCGCCTGGTTTGTTCCCGGATTTGAATTAAGTGACTTCATACTAATCTCCAATAGGTGGAACCAAGTCTACCTGTGCGACTTCAAGAGTGAAATATCTCCCCAAATCTGGGGAAGAAACATCATTCATTAAGCGCCCCAGAGTCGGAATAAGCGGATAGTTGAAAGGATTGACGGAGACGGTCTATTGTCATTTGTTTCTTTTATTATTATTACAGAGGTACGCAGGCAAATGGGGTCATACATGGAGATGAATCGACAGGTATGGGAAGCAGTGGGGTGACAAAGGTGGTTTTGTTGTGTCATATCATATATACCCATGTTTTAGTTGGTTGATTTGACGACGAGCGAATGAAACCTCTGAATATAACTGCCCTATAGTCTAACCCTATTCTGGTTCGAGTATTGGACCGTTGCGCCACTTATCAGTTATACTCCGACACAACAAACTGCTCCCAGCACCAAAAGGTGGTGTCTTCCCGGGTACCAGTTTCTCAACTTCAAAATCGGGGGTGTAACTAGAGGCTGTGTCACCAGTGCTAGAACGTGGCACGCCAATGGTAAATGCTCTGCATTCGCCACTACCCCATCCACGTGCTGCGTTCTAGCACTGGTGATACTGCCTCCAGTTACACTCCCGATTTTGACGATTAAATCCTGTGACGTAAACTGTGGGAAAGTTAGTGGTGCCTTATCATGTGGCTCTAGTGTTACGGCAGCCATTTTTACTGTATCCATTCCTTGTATTAGGTTCAAATCCCAAACTAATCAGGAAATAGGCGCCTAGTGGGTCTCTTGCTGCTACAGAGAGCACAAATTTTTATGCTAACGCAGAGCCTGGTGGAACTAGGAAGGCGACTGTTTGCGCGCGACTACCGTAATGGTTCGTGGTATCTTAGGAACTCCACGGTGGCACTGACCAGCACATTTCTGGCCGTCTGGGGAACAGGACCTCGGCTAGCTTGTGCCCCATACGGATAAGTCATGCAAGGTGCTTGATATATTCCATGCCCCGGCTCCTCCGCTCCGGAGTGGTCATCATTGCACTCTTCGGCGTTCTGTGTACTCGAGTACATATGTAACCCAAACCAGCACCTACGATAAGCTTTCGGTACTGTCCTAGTTAGTGTCACGCTAAACTCCACCAGTTTAGCCTTGGCACTCGGTGACGGAAAAATAATACTCCGGTAGATGTCCTTAAGCGAGCCTCTCGCTTAAATTACTATGCTCCTCAGGCTTCAGGCACCGATTCGCCTGGCTTCACAAAACAGCACTCCAAAAGAGGGACAACATTGCACCATGAATCTGCAAAAGACATCATAGGCCCACTATTCGGGTGATGGGAGGGACCTGCACGAGGATCCGTGACTTTGCCGAACCCTAAATCCCACAGGGATGTAACTGTATGTTTAACCTTGTGCTCCACGGTCGCACAAGGTAGCACAAAATTCTACTTTGTGGAAAAGGGACTTTAAGGAGCTACCCTTTTACCAACATCTCGAAAGCTTCGGTTAATCCCCTCCAATTAGAAACAGTGGCTTCTGTCGACCAATCACAGCCGCTTATGTCCAGCCTGAGCACAGAAGAGAGGCATCGTTGGCTGCGGCTGAAAATCGACCTTCTACTCTATTATTTCCCCTCTCTTCCACTATATCTCGATGCCGCTTGTTCTCTCCTTTCCATAACCCCTATTCCGTGATAATTTTTTCCGACAGGGCATTCCGGTTCGCAGAGATGTATCAACCACAGACTGTTCCGCAGCAGTCGATGCAACAGCCGGGCTTTGCTAATCCGTGTGCTCCGCTACCTCCTCAGGTCCCGCCGGGCTGGGCTGCACATTGGGACCAGTCACAACAGAAATTTTACTTTCATAATTCGATGACAGGGACGGTTACTTGGGATTACCGTGGGTCTCTCTCTTATCCATATTCGAAGGGGTGGTCATCCAGCTGTTTGCCTAGAAGTGTCCGGTTATGCAATGAAGAAATTTCTAATAGTCCGAATACAGCCCAGCAGAATGCTCTACCAGCGTCTCCACCGGGAAATCTTCATTATCCCCCGCAACAGCAGCAGGTCCAGGGATTCGATCCTTCGGCCGCTCCTACCCCACAGTATCAACAGCAGTATCAGCACCTGCCGAACATTCCTGTTGACCCCACTGCTGTGGGACAACTGCAACCGCAACACCAGCCCCAACTCCAAATGCACCACCAGCAGGAACCACAAACACAAACACATCAGCTGCAAATGCAAATGCAACAACAAATACAGCCTAATCACCAACCTCCTCAGACTCCGGTTCCTCAATACCACCTCGAACATCGGGCCTCGCAAACACCTGCTCCCACCCACTACACCCTTCCCGTTACCTCTGCACCAATTCGCAAACCCGTGGGGTCTAGTTCCTCATCCTCAACTCCGCTTCCCCAAGGCATCGTAGAAGTCGCCGGCAGCGATGTACCAACTCCCTCGACGCCAAAGCCGGCTTCCCCCACGACTAAACTCCCCACTCCCGAAGTCTCCAAAAAGGAAGAGGAGATAGAAGAGAGAGTTCACCTGTCGGCTACATTCAACGGGTTTTCAGAGGAAGATAAGATGTTCACAGATATCGCTGTAACAACTGGTCTCGCAGCTCCATCCCCTTCGGCAGCTGCGCAAACAACAAACATAATTCGTGTGCCAAATTCTCCACCACCAAGGATCCGGTCGCAATCCACAGCGCCAACTTTGCAACAGCCCAGGCCACAAGTGCCACCCGGCCCGGTTAACGTTCCCATCCTCCACGAGAGGAATCTTTCAGTATCATCAGGTTCTCAATCCCCGGTCCCAGGAACGATAAATAGTCCTCAGTCTGCCTTCGATGCGAACTCTCCCACTCTTCCTCACCACCACACAATAGGAGCCCACCCTCAGCAGATTCCTCCTGGCCAAACTGGGTACTCGGCTCCTCAAATTCAACCATTATACTCCCAGGCTGCTCACCCGCATCCTCCATTCCAGCAACAGTACCACAATCAAGCCATTCCTCGGCCAATGTCCACACGTCCACCTCAACAAGCCCAGGGGCCAGTCTCAATGTACCAAGCAGACCACCAAAACTTATCTCTAGGGGCTCCCGTCGCACAAGGTACCTTCCAACAACCCCGCAAGATGGTTGTTACCACTCCACAGGCAGTCACAACAACAACTACCAAGACCACCATCCGTCCAATGACAAAGAAACCCCCCGCGCCAGCCGGAAGCACTGTTTCTAGTGGGGCAGCGATGGCAGCTCAGGGGTTAAAGACCATGTCCAAGGCCTCAACAACTGTTATCAAAAAAGCATTCGAGGACTCTGGGTCATTCTGGGTGCCGAAGAAGAGACTCAAAGAGCCGGTTAAGGCAGCTCGCGGCGGTTCGATGATTGATGGGAGAGGGAGGGGGGCTGTTCACCCTGCGCGGGGCGGCACGATAACTGGGAGAGGTGCTCCTCCAGGTCGAGGTATGCAAGGCCCCACGAGGGGCCCCAGAGGCAGGGCAAGGGGGGCCATGGCTATTGGCGGGGGTGGCATGACTAGCGTTCATCCACAACCCATGGGACCTCGGGCGTACAGTGCTCCAGCACCCATGGTGACCGGACCCATGCATGGCCCCATACCGGGTTCCATGCCTGGCCCCATGCTAGGTCCGATGCCAGGTCCTGTACAGGGTCCCATGCTAGGTCCGATGCCAGGTCCTGTACCGGGCCCCATGCAGGGTCCCATGCCAGGACCCATTCAAAATCAGATGGGTGGAGTTCACGTGGGCATGGGCGGTGGGGTCGGCGTCGGAATGGGCAGTGGACCGCCGGTTGGTATAAATGGTGGCGTGCAGATGGGCATGAGTGGCCCTGTACCAGTTGGTATGAATGGGGTTAACGGAGGCATGCCAATGAATATGAATGGCCCGCAACCGGTAATGCAACCCGGCATGCCCGGCGGGGTGCCCGGCGGGATTTACCAACAGCTGGCCACAGCTGTGACCACCGTCACTGGGCGCGGTGGTGGGATAGTTGGGGGCCCACCTGGGGCTGGGAGAGGAGGGCCGCCGCCGCCAGCCCGAGGTGGAATGATGGGAGGTCCCGGCACAGGAAGGGGAGTATCTGGGCCTGTTCGTGGAGGTGCAGTTGGTCAAGCTCCTGGAAGCGGAAGGGGTGCGGCGCCCGGGCCAACCAGAGGAGGGGCCGCTACTGGCAGAGGCGGGGCTCCAACCCGTGGAAGTAGCAGGGGTAGAGGCAGAGGCGGTCCTGCAGCTCAGCAGCAGCGCATGCAACAGCAACAAATGATGATGATGCAACAACAGCAAATGATGATGATGCAGCAGCAGCAGCAACAACAGCAACAGCAACAAGAACAGATGATGGTGGAACAGCAACAGCAGGAGCAAATTATGGCGGAGCAACAACAGCAAGAAATGTATACCGAGGAGCCCTGTGGCGAGGAAGGTGCTTACACTGGGGAAGAGGCATATGGTGGCGAAGAGGGAGTGTACCTCGAAGGTGAGGTATATGCTGGCGGTGAAGGGGGTGGTGTATACATGGAGGGCGAGGTATATGCCTCTGAAGAGGGAGTCTACATGGAAGCCGAAGTAGGCTACGAAGGAGGCTGCGAAGATGGTGGCTACGAAGGGGGCGGATACGGGGAGGGTGGTTACGAGGAAGCCGGCTATGAAGGTGGCTATGGTGGGGAAGAATATGGCGGAGGGGAATTCGGCGGCGAAGGCTATGGCGGAGAGGAGTGCGGTGGCGAAGAATATGGCGGCGAGGAATATTGTGGTGAGGAATATGGTGAATATGCGGGCGGCGAGGAATTTGACTGTGGCGGCGAAGGCGGCGGATTCATGGATCTGGTGGGGGGTGGGGAAGAGGGCGTTATTTCGGGCCTATTAGGGGCTCTCGAATTTTGATGTAGTTCATATAATTTAGCCAGCGGTGGGGCATTTTGGGTTATGACATGGTGCGACTGGTTGGTGCATTAGGGGCCTATTTTTTCCATTAGTGGCGGATCAACCGATGTTATTTCTTGCCGTTCATTCTATCCCGAGATTTATTAGCAGTATTCCCTCCCACAGATACCAATATTATACCCAATTAACACACCAACCTTCCAAAGTTCTATCACACCGCGACCTCTGTGAGATCCATCGACTCTCACTCCAAACGAACTCCTTATCAACCGTTGTGTTAGAAATGACCCCTGGAGAGCTGGACTCTCTAAGCGGTGGGTCGAATAAAGAGTTTACGCTACTGTTTATTGAGTGCAGAGAGCATGGAGAGAGCTTTACTAAAGGCGAGAGAGAGAGAGAAATTAAAGGTTAAACAAGAGTTATGTTGGACGAGTTTCATTGCATTCGTTTATGGTTGAAAGAGAGAGAACCGTTGAGAAAAGAAAAGTAAAGAGAAAGAAAAGAAAAGAAAAGAGAGAGAGAGAGAGCAAAGACGACAAGCAAGCACCATAACCAATGACAACCAGGACGACCTTATGACGAAGCTTCGGCTCACAACCCATGATATCCAACAAGTTGCCCCCCGGACTCACGGATCATCACTCGGAATCAACACCATTTTTCTAGATATCACGCAACTGGCACCGAAGATGATGCATCGAGGAGCAGATGACACGCAGACAGTCACCCCCTGGAATTTATAAAATCCTCCATATCCCCACCCCTATTTCGGTGAAAACAATCTTATATCTAGCTTTAAGGTATGCTGCTTTTCACCCGGTTCGCTCCTCTCATACCTCTACCGCTAGCCTCTTCCTCTCTCTGCGAAATCTCAACCACCGCACGAGCTTTTACGGGAGTCAGGGAGAAGTCAGTCTACGATAATGATTGCTTGGCACTTTTACTCCCGCGTTGTCATTCGGGAAGGTGTGTATCAAGTCTATCCACTGAGATGACACGGGTAGCAAGGTATCATACCAGTAGCTCTTCTTGCATTATCGGCCGCTGACACATCTCGAGTGTGTCCAAGGCTGAGTTGGTAATATGCTAGGGCCCTCCTAGAAAGATGCGCTCGCTTCCCTTCGCAAAGGCTACCGCAAAGACTAACCCGCTCAGTCGGCAATCTGGAAACCTGATAACTCTTGCCAAGGGAACAGTCTGGTATTTTTAACAACTTCAATGGCGGCTGGTGTCGCTCCCAAACTCCGTCCGTGGAATCAATCTCTCAATGCGGGTATTTGGTTCGTCAACTTCGGCTACCTCCTAAGATAGATCATCTTGTTATGTTACCAAGGTCAGCCTGTGGGGTTTTTCTCACCCCAATCCTAGGTTCGATGGGGAATCACCGTGTCCATCAAGCCCGCGTTTCGGGTTCCTTCAGAGAATACAGTATTAGTCAAGAGTGGTGCCCACCCCGTGCCGTACCGCTGCAAGTACGCCTACAGTTTCTCAACAATTTAGAGAACGCGATATTGGCGGGCTCCCTTGGCCTTTTATGAACATGGCCGTCCTGGCCCCTAAGGTTAAGGGGGACTATGGCTTGTCAGGGGAGCGGTTGGTTAGATATCATGGCACCAGGCAGAAGATAGCTTGTTTCCAGTTAGTTTCCAGTAAAGGGTAACAATTGACGCCATGAGGGTACTTAAACTGACCTCCTGCTAGAGCTTGCTTACCAGTCCAGAGATTCGAGGCCAAGCACTGGGACGTTCTAAATCATCCAAGCCTATCGGCACAGACATTCTCGGTAAGTGCCGTCGCTCTATTGAACCGATAGAAGAAGAGGGTTGGGAAACTCACAAATTGATTAGTAATACTTGAGCCCATGAGCAATGGCGGGTGATTCTCTGTGAAGACGTTGTTACCCTGGCCCAAGGGTTCCTGGTATCCGGGCCCCGCCAGCAGGTAAGTACGACCGCAGCTCCTCACCAAAGGAAATTCTTCCGTTGCAGATGGCTAACCCCGGATTGCTGAAGCGGTGCCTCTCTTTTCGAGGATAGTAGCAAAGACATTCTCGCACTAGGCAAAGTGCCTGGTGAGACAGTGCACTAGTTATGGTATTAAGGAAACCCATCTACCGACCGCTTGTACCCCCACCGTCACCACCCCATGGAACTCCGGGAAAATGGTTCTGTGCCCAGGCACCTCACGTGCGATTGGCCAGACAGGTCCGATAAGGGTGCCAAGGAATGAAAAGAAAAACGAGTGACAATCGATGTAACAAGGGATTCCGCACAACTGGGAGCCTCCCACAACTCTGCACAGGCTAAGGCGGTCAGCAGTCTTTACAGGCGGTTCCATTCCGTCCTCCCGGGAACAAGTTTCTGTACCATATTAAAGTGACGAGTGGTCCAGCTCAACCCTTACCCTATGTTCAAGACATTTCACAGCTCCTGAGCCCCATGGGATTGTCGGCGCTGCAAAGCGATTGACTGTATGGTAAGTTCCTTGCATTCTCCTACTCGTAGTAAGCAGCATTGCAGGGACCTGACGCTATGCCCAGACTCTTCGGCCCTCCCCCAAACGGGACCAAGCTAGAGCTAGCATCCTATGATAACAATATTTGTTGTACTCGAGTACGAGTACAGTACTGTAATATTGTCCTGAGCCCGCTAGCTAATTTGCGATTAGCTTAAGCCATCTCATGGGAAAGGTCGGGACTTGAAGAGCGGAAGAGAGAATTTTCTTCCCCACCCCTCCTTTTGCCCCTCGCTTTCCGTCTCACGATGTGGGGTAGATAGTGGGGCATCACACGATGAAGAAGGCTAATCTGTTGTTGTGGGTAATAGGCTGTGACTGTCTCTTGGGTAACGCATCTTCTCACTTCACTTTTCACTTTTTTTTTTTTTTTTTTTTCCTCTGCACCAAGGTTTCAACGGACAAAATTCCTGAGCATGGATTGGTTTACTGTATCTGCCTATCTTCCTGCCCCATAGCGGTCAGATCATCGTGCTAGATCATACCCGAGCCACATTCAAGTTGTACTGGTACCGTGCTACTATGAAGCATGGCACACAGAGTTCAGTTGGAGTCGGTGTAAAGATACCGGTAGTCTTTTTTGATCCTTCCAGTTCCAATTCATGACTACAGTGCACCGGTATGGTGTCAAGAAGGTCTCAGTCTCCCCTCGTCTTGCTGGGAGAGGGCCATTGGAACTTCTGGCCATGTGCCGGCTATGTATGCATGTATGTACGAGCACTCGACGCACAACATGTCTTTTGTCCTTCCTTGGATTGCATCACATATGGTATGGTGTGCGATGGCTAGCCGGGGCCCAAAAAAAAAAAGGCCTCGGCAAGAAATAGCGGGATATCAACAACGACAGATGTTTCCGAGTATTGATCCTTACATGGGTAGAGGATCAATCGGGGAACAGCAGCTCCAAGGTTCCCATTTTTCGAGAAGATTGTGTTTTAGTAGGGTGGAAGTACTCGAGTACCAGTAAGCAAGTTTGTGTAGGAAGTAAGGTAGGTAATTTTGAACTCGGGAGAAAGTTGTTGGGGCTAGGCCAAAATTTGCTAACATTGTATTAAGGGTAGGCCTGTCGAACTTCCGCCGGTTGGTTCGAGGGCCTCCTCGACCACTCAGAGGAGGGTGTTTGCAACAAAAGCATTCGGCTGCATGGTTCGCGTTACACACCCGTAATCTCGACCAACCAAGCTAGTGAATACTCTACCAGCTAGGGACTGCTAGGATAAATTTAAGGAGTTCACGACCAACCAAAGCAGAATCCGACAGAATTATGCTCGTTTCGCGCCCAAGTACCAATATAAAGGGCTGGCGGGTCCTATTTAGGCCCAATCTCATACAATACCCAATCTGGATTACTGATTTGATGAATTAAGAAAGGCGGCGTCTTGGTGTTGCGAGAATTAAGTTGTGCTCGGACTGCGCAGACGTGCTTACTTTATTTTGCTTGGCTGATTGATTTGCTTGGATGTGCTCCGGTATGGCATGCATGATTGGTGCCATGCCGGCATCTCTATCGGGTATCGGAAGCGACCAAAAAATATAAAAATACTGGAAATTTGATGCACTCCATATCCGATGGGCATCGGGCAGAGGAGAGAAGGGAAGGGGGAAGGGGAAGGGGGAAGAAGAGGAAGGGGGTGGTGGGGTGGTGAGGAGAGACATTTGAAATCAACCATCGTCACCGCGCAACGCGCACCGGAATGTGAGGGGAGTAAATAAATCAACGGTTAATGCAGATGTGCGACGTACCATTTCGGGTAAGATGGCTGGTAGAAAAAGAAGAAGGGAAAAAAAACAAAAACAGAAAAACAAGATCCTCGAGGGGGGGATGGGGCTAACCAAGTTCGAGCTGTTTTGCCCGAAGGATTTCTCTCGTTACGCGAAGCTGTTGTGGAATGACGGGTTGGGGGGAAGAGAGGGTGAGGAGAGGGAGGGTGCAGAGGCTGGATTAGGAATTGGTCCAAGTGCAGATAAAATTGGGGAGGAGTAGGTTACAGTACCGATAGCTGGCTGGGGGGGCTTTACCGAGTCCAGGAGCTCTATGCGGGTACCTTCCCCGACACGTGCGAGAGGGTAGGAGATGAGACGGCGGTAAACAGTCGGCTGGGGGAAGGGAAGAAAGGGAGGTTAAAGAGGGAAAAAATAAAATAACAACAACAACAGGAGGAGGGCTCTTCCCGCCGTCCAGAATAATAGCCAGGTAAAACTCTTCACGCTCCAAACCCTCAGACATTTTGAAGGACGAGACCTGTCGTCAAGATCTCCTACAGTATCATACGTGCTCTGTTATATGTTATATATGTAGGGTAAGCAAGAGGAGAGCATATCATACATGATTGTGGAGATCGATTGATTTGTTCGCTGATCATGTCGAAGCCTTTTCACCGTGCGCGCGCTGGAAAGGGGGGGGGGTCTCAGAGCTATGTAAGTAAACAATGGCGTCAGGCCCAAGTTGACATACCCGAGGTGGGCAGAAAGGGAGGGTGTGTGAGTGCCCGTAGCTCCTGCTGCTAGCTTCTTATCAGGGAGCTTTGACATGCATCCAGCGCGTGTCATGTCAACGGCGGAAAAAGAAGGGAAAAGGAAAAAAAAAAAAAGGTTTCCTCTGCTCCTCTTCCTCCTCCTCCTGCTCCTCCTCTTGACGCTGGGAATGGGAGGGAATATGCCGATACGAGAATTGTACCATGCGAACAGGCGGGGAAAGCTGCGTCCGTTATGATATATTGATGCCCGTGCCATACGCCTGCGACAAGCCAAAAGAAAGAACAAAAAAAGAAAACAAAAAAAGGAATTGGAAATTATGGGTACAGTACGGGTATGGGGAATAATGATAATACGGCAGGAAGCTTATCGGAGCAGCAATGAACACCGTAGAAGAGAGCTTTGGGTACTAGTAGACTACTGTACTGTACCGTATGAAGACTTGTTGGCCCCTTGAGTAATTAGCTGTCAGTATTGAGTCTATAATCTCTCTATGTGACTGTGGTATCTGCTCTACTAGTACTAGTACTCTCTCCCACTCTCATTATCATCTTCACGCCTCATACCAATCTACCACACATCACAAGTGCGAATATCATAACAAGTTTAGAGTTATAGCTCTCGAGCTCTTTGTTTGCAGAGTGGAGTCAGGACCAGGCGAAGGAAAAATTTTCACCACCACGGTCGTCGGCCGCGGGGACACAGGACAGCAACTGCCGATTACGTACAGTACAGTACAGTACAGCCTCCCCCCCCCCCTCATCTGGCTGGCCCCCCCTCTCCTCTCTCTGCTTCTCTCTTCCCTCTCTCTTCTGCCTCTTCCCTCCCTTCCCCCCCACCTCTGCCAAGTCCCACCCACAGCTCCTCACCCCCGGAGCTTCGGCCAATCAGACGCGAGACCCGCGCAAGAGCTAGCTGTTGGGGGGGGTGAAGAAGCTATCACCCCAAATTCGGCCTGTTTCTCCTCTCCTCCTCCTTGTATCCCGATTTCTACCTTTATTTTATTTTTTCCTTACTTTTTCCTTGCTTCCCTCCCCCCCCGGCTTCTGTTTCTGTGCTCTCTTATCCTGTCTTGCACTTTCTCCGCTTCCCCCAACCACTGGCAACCCCCAAGAGTCAAGACACCGTCCGAACCCTCTCTCTCATTGCATCGTGTCTCCTCCTCCATCACTCGATCGCCGTCCCGTCTCTTCAACAGCAGCGACCAAATTCTTACTCAAGTGAACCGACGAAATGCCAGCCGCGGCTAAATCCCCACTGAATTCTAAGAACCCGGCCACGGTCGCGAAGAAAATATACGCCGGAGGCGGAATTGTCGGCAATGGAGGGCACGGGGAGGTCGTGTGTCCATTGTTCAATGCCGACGGTTCGATATGCAGGAAGAAATGCGTTGGTGTAAGTCATCTCAAATTCTGGAAGAGTGTTTCCACGTACAAGGGGGTCATGGTTATGTTGACTCGTTTTTTCTCTCCCAGAACTTTGCCTACCGGTCCATTTGTGAGCATATTCGGCGGGCACATCCAGATAACTGGATTCCGAAGCTCCCAGCGAGCCCCGAAACTTTCGCAAAGATGGTTAATTTACCATCCAGAGGTCTGGCAGCGGCTGCTATGAACGCTCAATTTCATATGAGAAAGCCTCAGCATATGCCAGCTCCATCTGCTATGGCGGTGTTTAGAAAAACCGGAAAAGGTCAGTCAGAACTAGGCTGTTCGGAGGCCCTTCTCTGCACCTACGTATCTTCGTAGCGAGATGCCCTGGTTCCTTTCCGAATTTGGCGTTGAATTATCCCACTAATCCTATTGTAGCTCTTTCCAAGCATGAAGATGAGCAGTATGTTGATGGGATGTCGCCTCCATCATCGGCAAACGAATCAGAAACCCTTCCTTCAATATCCCTGTCTACAAATCCAGTCACTTTCCAATCAAAGTTTTCAGCCGTAATATCCGACTACGAGGAGCATGACGATGAAGAAGATCACGATTTTATGGAGGAGGATGAGCTTGAAGAGGAGATGCCCTCGAGACGCAGCGATATTGTAAGTGCCTTTTTTTCTCTTTTCATTCTTCAATTCCCGAGAACCAGTGCTGCTTCCATCCAGAGGCTCGGCGGGGTGCAGACCAATGACGGAATGCTTTTGCTCTCCCAGCGATGATAGCAGTTTGAAGGCTTTTCATTGGCTAGTCTCATGTTACTTGTGACTCCTGACTAGGTCTTACAATTCCTCATGTAAACTTTATGCACGGTGCAGTAGCTTTGGTGCGCTATGACATCGTGAATTAATAATAATAATCTGTTTCAAACACGCTAGCGCTCGGGACTTGATAGCTAATATTCCACACCGTTAGGATACGGAGGATGATAGTGATGATGGCCGTCACAACTCCCACCGTCATCAATTGCTTCACCACAATCACCACCGCAGCCATTTGCAATCCCAGCTTCCTCCCCTTCGAACCGGCAAGCCCTCGGCCCCTTTGAGGCGAAAGCGTCAATCCTACTCTGCCAGCAATCCCGAGTCCGGCGCCATCCCCGACAATTCAAGTACCCAGTCCTCCAATGCTTCTCGTTGGGATGAGCTCATCGAAGCTGCAACCACCCGTGCTGTAGCAATTGACCCGAAGCCTTTTCACCATCTATCCCACCATCACGAATACAGCCATGCTCCGGTGGGTTTCCTGGTTGTGTTGATATAAGCTTAAACCTTCCTAACATTTGTAACAGCAAACACCACTATCTCCTCCTGCGACTGCGTCGTCGTCTCACCCTTCGCTAGCACCCACCGCTTCTCCGCCATCCACCTCGGCTTCCGAATTCCCCATGCCGAGTCCCCGCAAGCTCTTGTGCGCTACTTGTGATAACCTCACACCGATCCACGAAGCTTTCGCATGTACAGAATGTATGTCCGGCTTCTGCGATGAGTGTGCTTTCAACTCCGGAAGGAGGGGAAGCTGTGGAGAGTGCAGAGCTGTTGGAGGGAAATTCAAGCCCCTCAGAATTGTTGTCCGATAAGAGCGAACCAAAAGTTCTGAGATTTTTTTCCTTTTCCCTTTTTGTGAGGCTGGGGGTGTTTTTTTCTTTCCCTTCGCATTTTGGCGTTTGTAACATCATATCTTGTTTTGTTTTTTTACCTTGTTTCTACACTTTTTTGTTGTATGTTTTTTTCCGGCGGATGTTGTTTTTCAAACAACTAAAAAGACGTTGATTACCGTTGTCCAAGGTCGCTCTACACACGAAGTATGATAACAGCTATGAGGAAGTGAATGTAAAGTTAGTTTCTTTTTCACTTTTTTTCTTCTTCCATACCCTATGTCTTGCTGTTTTGCTTTTCCCATCTTGTGTAATGGTTCATAGGAGTTTGTTTGAGGTATGTGGATGCGCATACCGATATACCATGTAACAAAAGTGCCTAGTCCATTCGTCAAACGCAGATTTTTTTGATTTCTTTTTTCGAATACTGTAAAAAAGCGCTAAACTTTTTCTCTCCTCGCCATCCTTTTCACTTTCTATTTAGATTTTAAACCTTATGGTGATGATGATGTTCACACCGCGTATTCTAATCTGGTTAGCACTGAGGGAATGGAAGGGAAAGGCAAGCGGAGAGAGAGGGTAGAGAAAAGAAAAAAAGAAATAAAAGGAAAGGTAAAAAGTGAAGGGGGGAAATGAAAAAAAAACAAAAGAGAGAGGGAAAACCTCCTCCATCCGTGAGACAACTAAACGGGTGACTACTTTTGGGAAAGCTGGGAATGCACGATGATGTTGACTTTTTTCTCTCTCTCTCTTTTTTTTTTTTTTACCCTTCTTCCTTCACTTTATCCTTTTCTTCTTCTCTCATTTATGATATCGCACTTGCAGGGTGCGTATTGTGGAGCGTGTCAAGCATTGAGTTGAGGATGTAATGTAGGCTATGATACCGGTACCGTAAGGGATCATACCGTATCGCACGGTGCAGTGGAATGAATGATGCGATAACACGTGATTGTAATATAATAGCATTCTATCATTTCCTTTTTCATTTGCTGTATCGTGTTTTCTGCCGGCATTGCGAGTGAGTGAGTGAGTGAGTGAGTGAGTGAGTGGGTGGGTGGGTGGGTGAGGAGGGAGGGGAGGGAGGATTTCGTTTGCGGTGTTCTCTCGTGAGTACCGTACTTTGCATTTGGATTAGTTATTCTATCGTGGTGGTTGGTGGACTGCTGTGACATGGCGAGACTAGAAGAGTGGAAAGGTAAAGTTAAGCTATTACTATGGCTGAGTGGGTTGGTAGTCCGCTGTTTGATATAATTTAGCTCCTCCTTCTCCTTCCCTTCTTCCCTTTTCCTCGCCCTTCCTCTAGAATCCAGGTACGAAAGAGGAAGGGGGAAGAAGAAACCGTTTTCAGAGCTATTTGGTTAGTTCGTTTACCTACCTTAGCTCCTTACAAGTATTGTGTCATGGCAGCTCACCGCTCCATCTCCTCGCTGACTAGGTAGGATAGGGTAGGGCAGGGTAGGGTGCAGTTCAGTACAGTGCAAACTGAGGTACTGTGCGGTCACATCCCCGGAGGCCTTCCTTTCAACCTGAATTCAAACCAAGACGGGACAAGACAGGACAAGACCAGACCAGACCGACCAATCCACGGCAATCTAACCCGACTAAAACAAACCTGACTGCCGTAATTTAACTTATCATATCTACCGTACACTACTGTACCGGCGACAGCAACAGCTTCCCTCGCCGTGCCACAAAACGCCATGACTTTGATAAGATCTATTATATCGTAGCCTTGCCTGGCCCGGCCTAGCCAAGACGGGCCTAAGCCCAGTTCCGCTAGAAACAAAGTTACGACACACTACCACATTGTAACACGCGAGAGATGTAGGCGTAAGGGCGCACCCACAGTTGTCATGCTCGAGGAGTTTAAAATAGAGCCTTCCCCCCCCCCCCTCCCCCCGCCTCCAAGAGATGGGTTTTGAAAAAGAAAGAGGAACTTTGTTTGCTGGTTTGCCCGTTTGTTTGATCGTGGGGTAGCGGGGTGGAGGGGTGGATTGGCGGGTTAGAAGGTTGGAAAAAAGAAAAGAAAAGGGAAAAAAAAAAAGTGGGAGAGCGAATTGATGGGGGGCTGGTTTGGGAAGGGGTGTGTGTGAGAGCTTGTTGTGGGGTGGATGGTAGGAAGGAGAGAAAAAGGTTTGCGCTGGAGGGAGGTGCGAGTGGAGGGGGGAGGGATGGCTTGGGCTTGGGCTTGGCGGTGGTGGGATGGTGGATGGATGAGCTAGATGGATGATGGAAGGATGGATGGAAGTATTATGGTTGGCGTGGGGGTGGTGTCATGAGGGGTCACTCGTGGCTGTGTGGTGGGGGTTTGTTTCCTTTGGCTGGCTTGCTGGTGGGTCAGGTGGTTCGTATTGGAATCGTGAGGATGAGCATGGTACGGTAGGTGGTTGTTTCGTAGGAATGGAGATGCTGTGCGTGGGAAATCCATGGTGTTTACGGTAGATATTGCAGGGTCAGGTGTTGTTGTATTGTATTGTGGTGTTGTGAAGGGCATGGAAGTGAGCGAATATTGAATTGGAGAGTCTATGTGTGGCTTGCGCTGAGTACGCAAGTGGGTTGGTCAGTTACCGTAGCCGAGGGACGAACCGCTCTCGAGTTAACTAGTGGGAAAACGAAGTGCGTGGGTTGTCCACGAACACATCGTGTGTGAACTCCAAATTACCTACTGCTAAAAGTTAGAATTCGTGCTTCTTTAAAAAAAAAATCCCTCTCCTTCTCTCTACCACCTCCAACGAATAAATGGAGAATGGTCTTGTGAGAGCTTCCTCTTGGTCGAAACCGTTATCTTCTCAAGAGCGAGTGTAATTAAGCTTTGGTAATGTTGCAATCCTACTGAGGGTCGGTGGCAATCCACACTTCCGTTTTGTCAGCTAGAACACCCAGGGTGGTCGAGGTCAAGACAGAAGCGCAGCAACGCTGATGACTTCTAGTTACAGTACAATACAGCGCTCCTGGCTGGATTAGTTTTAGCCCTAGGCAGGGGTTGCGCTCTCTCCGTGATGCTAACCTGAGCGGCTAACTTCCCAATTCCCCAGGAAAAAGAGCGCGGACGCCACCGTTGCCAAAACCTTAGCTATCCTCATCACTAATTATGGGGTTCAGCCGGGAAGAAAGTAATTCGGATGTGAACTGGGTAATTGAGATGGGATGCCGTGAAATCTCGTGGTCGCTGCTGAACTGGTCTGGACTAGGACGGTTTGCAACCGACCGAATCCTTGAAATTGATGACGGTGATGGTGATGTGCCAATTGTCTTGTCTTCCTTTTTAGAAATCCCTGAAAGTTTGGTTTCCCCGCTATCGGGGGTTTCGGGAGGTTCTGGTTTAGGGCTGTTCGTTAGTTGCAAGGTTTCATGGGAGATATTGTCTTTGTGGGGGCTTGCTCTGCCGCTCTTGCCCTTCGTTGCTGGGGAGCACACAGGATCAAGAGAGCAGTGCGCCGGACCTGGGGCATGTGGTGAAGATCTTCATGTTGTATAGAAGATTGGCGCTTCGTCTTCCTAAGGCATCTGTTCGGTCATAGGACCCCCCCGCAACCAGAGTTGGAACATTGACCTCTGAGCCTTTGCTTTCATAAGTTCCCTGTCCCTAATTTTGCTCCACTGCATCTAGCTTTGGGGTTGCCGAGATTGTGGAAAGCTGTAACTTGTAGGAAATTGGGCTGTTTGTGTTACCGGTGTCGGCAGTGAAGATTTACTATGCCGCAATACATGCACTCGCCAGAACGGCGTCAGAATTCTGGCCATGAGCCCACTCGCTAAACCACAGCAAGAGGACAAGAGTTCCGGAAAAACTCAAAATCAAAAAGCCACCCCACTTCTACCTGAGCTCGGAAAAAAGCGCTATCCTAAAATCAGGGAGTTGGATTCCCCGAGTTAGCCTACAACTAGCACTTTGACATGTGAGTTTTGCATAAGGCATCACTCGGTAGGTGTTTGATCGTCTCTGGTTCAACATCCCCCTTGACATGTGCTGAGTTGCTGGAATCGACATATCCGCATATGGCTAGAATAAGAGCTGCTTTACCGCGAGCGACAACTTAAGAATTAACGAAGGTAAATGGTAGAATGCGGTTATAGTAAGGGGGCCCTAGCTGCTAGGTGAAGTAGTGTGTGTGATTTACTATCGCGATTCCTAGGGGATTACATTAGAGGGTGTACTCTGGGGGTACCGATGCTAAGGGGCCCAGCCCCAGGCGGTGAATCATATGACTTTGCTATAATATTTTTGAAAGGGGTTTTCCAGGGAACTAGTTATACCTGTGCATTAAAGTGCCGCGCTCTGGTTACAAAGCGGAGATCTCTACTCGAGCACAGTACTCGTACATGTTGCATAGGTCTCGACTGTGCCATATGTATGCTACTCTCTGCAGCATGGTAGAGTACATACACGAGCGCAGGGCCTCGCATGTCGAGCGATACAACAGCTGTACAATCCCGCTCCCGTGAAAGCCATAGGATGAGGCACAGCATGAACCCCCGAGTGCACAATAGGGGGTACCCCGCTACCATATGCAAGGCGCTCGACAAAATCCCGGGTGCTTTAAAGTATATCAAATCCCCACGAAGTAATCTAAGAACGGAGAGAACTACTCGGCCGGCCTGCACACGCACCATCAAAGCCCCCTTCCAAGCCGTAATTGACTCACTCCACCTCTCCCGAAGTCAGCTCTACTTGTACTTGTACCATGCACAATGTAGCATACCACAAAACACCACCCCTTACCTTCCTCCTCCTACATACGCACAATACATACGACCTATGCTTTTTACACCAACAAGTCATTACCAAATCTACCACCGTTTTGGCTTCCCCCCTCCTATTAAGTAACAGAAAGCAGAGCGACTCTTCCCGAGCCCCCCCTGCCAGCGCACCCGGCGGTTGAGCTCTCGTGACGGTGAATTAGAAAAAAAGCAAGGAAAGAAAGTTCGCAACCGGCCCGTGGCGCGGGTCACGGACCGGTGAGCGTTTTGTCACATAACTTACCGCCGACCAGTCTGCTCATTTATACGATATCACAACGGATTACAAGCCCCCGATACGCCACCGAATTTACATGTTGTATGGCTTTTGTCTTGTGCGGGGATGGGTTTGATTGGGGTTGCCAGGGTGAGTCATCTGATGTCACTCGGGTGATCGGATGAAGGGCTCTGGGCCGTCGTCGGAGACAAGTGAACTAAAGGGGTTTAGAGCAATGGTTACTCTAACTGTGTGAGCCACAACTTTACAAGGAATGATTTGGAAGGATGGATCCCCCCGTGCGTGGTGACCTTGAATGGAAGAAATAGATTGATCTTTTAGGGGATCTTTTACTTCCCCGTTGGATAGTTGTGCCAGTAAGGCGTCCAAGCTTTGAGCTGAGAGGCTGGCCTGCCGAGACCGCCACCTTGAACCGGGAATACTTGTATACAAATTGCAACCAACATCGGCATGTTCAAGGATGTGCCATTTTGAATAAGATTTGGAGAAATAGGGATTTGTGGTGTCCTTCGGAAGGGAACCTGCTGTGACATTTTTTTTGTTTTTTATAACTTATATCGAAGCGAGCTGTCACGCTCCGATACTTTGAGGGAGGGATGTCAATTGTGGTAAGCCGAATTGTATGATTTCCTTTCACGCCATGTTTCTTCAGCTGGAAAAGGGCACGAGGCATAGCTACCCCTTGGCCTCTCGTGGCGTCCGAGAGAGATCGGTGGGGTAAGGTCTCAGTTTGAAACTCTAGTAATTTATGCGTGGTTGAGGAAGGAGACTTTGCAGATCTCGTTGCTGGTGCACCTATAAGCAAGATCTTTCTGGAGGTAACACAAGACGGACTCAGGGGTACTTGTGCGCAAATTAAGTTATGGTGCCGATCAACCACAAAACACGCCGGAATCCGGGGCCTGTTGCACCATAACTTGGTTTGTGCACGGGTAGGGCATGCTATGTTGACAGCCAGTGGCGAAAAAAAAGGGGGGGGATAGATGCACGTTAGATGGCCAGTTTTGTTGGTATGGAGTTTAGTTGTGCTTGGTGCTCGAGCAAGTCAGAGGAATTTAATGTCCTGGCGGTCTGGGGTACTCGAGTACTGCCCGGATGCCGCTTCCGCTGTCTGCGATGCGACACAGGAAACCGTCGCACAGTACCATTAATTTAGTGAGCTTAGGGAAATCCTTCAGGGATACATACTCACATTGAACTCTCTAATATATAAAATTCTATCCATAAGCACCTCTAGTCTCTGTACCCGGCCTGTTTGATGCTTTGGTCATCCGAGTACAGAGTATCTAACCGAGGAAGCCGCATATGTAAACACTTGGCCAATGGGAAATAAATGCCGGATCCTTGTTGCTGTAGTGTATCCCCTCGATACCTCTAGAAAATGTGCGTTGACTCTCATGTCTGCTCTCTAAGATTGGCCCGTGGTATGGGTTTCAGTTGGATAGAGAAAAAAACTAGCACCCCCTGTTGCTTTACCTCCTGCCAAGGGTTTAGGGCATTGGGTATCAACATCATAGCTTCAGGAGATTATTATGTAAATGCGCTGACGGCAATGGCGCGGTTTCCCCTCTGTCCCCTCTTCTACATTCCCCTACTAAGGTCAAGTCCCCGCCCACCTGATTCCGGTGAGGGGGCAGGAGTTATAGGTGGGCCTCGCAGTTTGTAGACTTACTGGCAACTTGGCAGGGGAATGTTGTGTAGATAATATGGATACCGGACTGTGTATATGTGGGAGCGTACCGCACACCCAATTGTGCTTAAATGTAATCTGCAGAGTTGGTTGATTACAGTTTAGAGTCTACAAGCCTTGAAAGTTATGATTCGGGAGGGCAGTGGGCTGGGCTGGCTTGAGATCTATGCATTGGTTGTAGTGTATAGGGTTTTGCAGTTTTGGGGTAGTATGGTATTGGTATTTCTAATTTCACATTAATCCGAGATCCAATTAGTGCGACAGCTGGCACTGACTACATCGGCCCGCTGGCTTAGAGAGTGTGTACGTTTTGGGTTGGCGGAGTAATACTCCCCGAGTATCACTTTAAGTAGGATATGATACTGTACCGCTCTAGCTAAAGTGCTGTTAATTTTAAGAGAACATTGCGGCCTGGTCTAAAACACGCAAATCGAACCCTCGTTAACGGCACTCAAATAGTAGGTTCATGTGAACTCCCGCCTTCCGAAATGAGGGTGGGGAGACCTCCGCCTCATCAATTATCACTCACCAGAGTTTGCTAATCACGAAAAACAATAATACCGAGATATAGTGAGCTTAGGCATACATTCCTTCTGAGCAATAGATCTAGATGTAGCCCTTCGCCATAGTCCCGGGAATCACAAGCATTCTAGTCCCGTATAAGCTCAGGTAGAAGAAAAATGTGCTCGGACATTGGAATTTTCCTTCTTAACTAATCGAGGGGAAAACACCACAAACTTAGCCTTGAGCTGAGACAAGACAAAAAGAATATTCATGGCTCCTTACTAGGAGAGGCAACTATAGCATCCTGGCCCATTTTTCTTCTATTCGAGTTTTTACTGAATTATATCCTATTGTTTGGTGATTAATCGTCCTAAGTTTGGGGTCCCTCTGTCTTCCCGCATGGACCCTGAGCACAAGATCTAGTGTTTGAGGCATATCTGAGTTAGGTGGGGATCCTATTACCCGTTGGTACAATCCCTTAGGAGGGATAGGCCAAGGCCGTAGGGGTCTTAGGTTTGTGGAATTATGCCCACTCCAGTAGGTGGGTGGTAGGAGATCGTAACACTAGACTACAAGGCTCCACGAAGCTAGGCACTATGCTTTTCGATATTTATCAATACCGACAAGTACAGTACAATCTTGGTGGCAAATTCATCGTGCCCCCCCATATTACACCAAAAATGGCGGATTTTCAGCATTCCTAACTTATCAGGAAGTAATACGGAATTAATAAAATCAACCTATACTTGTAATGCAAGCAATTGTCTGAAATTGCTAGGTAGAAATAATGGGGTTTTTACTGCTCCACCATGAGACCCAAGTTAAGGCCATGATTGGATATTGTTGGAATATACCTTTTGTATGGAAACTCATAAGATCAGGAGTATCTCTTTCCCACTATCATTACATCTGGTGTTGCACCATAGACATTAACTTGCCGGTCGGCTAAAATAGGTAGTAATCCAAAGAGTTGTTGAGTGTGAACAGTTTTCTATGTATGACTAACCAAAGAGAGCAGAATAGGGTTCTGGTAAACCAGCTCTGAAAGAAACTACTGTATGAATGACACTCTTAATATAATATGTCCCAGGGCGGACAGTGATGTGATTAGCATGCGATGTGCGGAAAAATACAAGAATATGATACCTTAAATCCGCTTCGGTCTGGGTTGTTGCCTCCAAGTTGGTAACATCCTTCTTAGGCTATTTTTAACAGCACCACAGACAGTCACTCGCCTCATCTAAATTTATAACTGGGAAATACAATCAGATACGATCCACCAAGGTCCCCCGTGGTGCTCAGTAGGATTTTCCCCTTTTCTTTGGTCCTGCACAGTACTAGATGGTAAACCCTTAACCATTTACACTATTGAGACTTTCAACAAATTTGCCCCATATCATGTGAAAAGATCAGTATTTGTCTACTGAGCAGTTTGGGATCCGTGACAGGTGGAGGCATAATATTGCCCCAAGCTCATGCTTTTTTGCAAGAGAAAGACAGGAGAAATTGTCAATGATGATAAGGAGCGAAGTTCATTCAACCTTGTAGTTTGACAAAGTGGTAGCACAGTGCTCATATGTGCGGAATCTGCATAAAGTCTGTCATAAATACTATCAGAGAGAGTTGGTTCATCTAAGCTCCTGCTTCATTTTTTCAACCTTTTTATAAAAAATATCCCGTCCTTCCCCTACGCGACAACCCTTAATACTATAGACCTTATGGAAGGTCACTTCAGGGGGGTATTAAATATGGTAGGAAAACACCATTGCTCAGCATGATCACCCGACAGCCAACCCGATAGTTGGGAGATATCTTTTGTTAGCATTGCATCTTACGGCTGCAATATACTGTGTGGTATAAATACAATAGGGGAGGGAAGTGTGCTAGATTATTCGGATGCTGGTGCTGCGAACATGAGAGGATTTTCCTCATCTGACTGGGGGGATCGTATGGATTCGTGATGCCCACCCAAGCATGTTGCAGGATGCCGTAAGGATGGGAAAAAAAGAATATTTCTGTGAGCGAAGAAGATTAGGGCCGATGGAATATGCTTCTCGAATCGCTTGCAAGTCGATATCGTACAGTGATGTGGGCAGTTCAATTACTCTTAGTGATCAGGGTCGGATCCAGTGCTCGTAGATGCAAGTTAACCTCGCGGCCGGAAGACTCCCTCCTTTACTAATTTTCCTTAGAGAGTCAGACTAGAAGGTGGAGATACACTGCAAACCCCACCTTCGAGCTCAATAAAAGAGGGAAGCCCCACGGAAACATGGGCTTCATTAAGCCATCTCCGCACTCGGCACAAATCACCAGACTATATTTAATAGATAGCTTTGAGGGCGCTTTGCATGAGAGTCAGAAATTACTTTCACTTTATTTTTTGTTCTCTGAACTTCCCTGGGCAGCCCTCATGTCTAACTTTACACTTTAAAGAGGAGCAAGGGGGGGGGATTGGAGAAGACAGAAAGAAATAAGCATGCAAAGAGGATCTAGAATCAGAGAGACCAATAAAACCAAACATGAAAGAAAATCCCAAGCCATGTTGCTAATCTTAATATAGTAGAGATAGTCCCCAAAACGCTGAAGTCTAGATTATGAATAGAAATTGGCAGATTCTGACTCGACTACAAAATTGAAGAGAATCTAGATGGAGGATTGAAGGGGTCAATGAGGGGTCTATGCATCCCCATTGCAAACGGTTTCCTGCGACGAAGGAAAGAGAGGTGATCTGAGTTTTCGTGGCGGGTATATCATGGAAGAAAAAAAAGTCGGCGGGTACCACAAGACAGTGTTTCAGGCTGTGGGAGAAGGTAGTGATGGGGTGGGCGTGTTTGTGGGGCTGTTGCAGCAACCGGAGAATGGAACATAGGTAGTTCGTAGTCGAAAGTGGTGATGGAACGATGCCTCCGCTACTGTACTGGGAGTTGCAGATGCTGGGGGCTGTACAGCATGAGGTGAAAAAGAAAAGAAAAGAAAAACGTGGGAATGAATGATCCAGGAGACGGTTGCTCGATTGGCCCGAGCACACTGAACGCTCCAATAAAAGCCCCAGGAGGTCTTTCAACGCTTTCAGATTTTCCTCACTGCAGACTGTAGCATGGCTATGACTCCTGCGTGGCCACCGCGTGTGGGGCACGAGAGCGGTGTTCGGCCACCGTTAAGTAGTACCGCTACCTCCCGCCGATAGGTAGCAGGAAGTAGTGGCGTTTGGCCGATGCTGTCCGGATTGTTGGGGCTGACGTCGTCCCGTCCAAGCAGTATTTTCACCACTCCCTCATACCCATTTGAAGCAGCATACCCAAGGGGTGTTTGGCCGATGCAGTCCGGTTTGTTGGGGCCAACGTTATCCCGTTTGAGTAGTATTTTCACTACTCCTTCGCACCCATTGAAGGCGGCATGCCGAAGGGGTGTTTGACAGTTCTTATCTGGTTTGTCGGGATTAATGTCATCCCTTCTGAGTAGTATTTTCACCACTCCCTTGTGCCCATTGAAGGGGGCCTGCCGGGGGGGTGTTTGCCCGAATCCACCCAGTTTCTCGGGGTCAACCAGTGTTCGCAGCCGTCCGGGGGCCCGGCGGGGCCCCGCGGGGGGACTGCCAAGAGCCCCAGACGGGACGGGACGGTTAACTGTAGTCCGTCCGGGGCGCTTTAAGGGCAGGACCGCCGTCTTTAGGCAGGACGGCGGGCCCTACAGGGTGAGACATGTTAGTGCAGGGCAGGGGGATGGACGGCAGGGGACGACCGGGGACAGGTGAGGACGGCCGGGGATGGGTAAGGACGGCCGGGGATGAGTGAGGACGGCCGGGGATGGGTGAGGACGGCAGGGGACGGCGGGGGACGGCACGAATGATGTCTCATGATGCTATATGATTGGTTCGGAGGTGCATTATTTCAACTTCGGCTAGTACCGGAGGTCCAAGTGCTGGACTACAGTCCCCTATAGTCCGTTCTGTCCTAACCTTCTCGGGCGTAGTCCGTCCTAGCACCCCAAAAAAGACGGACTATGAGCCGTAGTCCGTCCCGTCCTACTCCGAAGACGGACGGACTGGACGACTGAGAACACTGGGGTCAACGTCATCCCGTCCGAGTCGTATTTTCACCACTCCCTCGTGCCCATCTGAAGCAGCACACCAGAGCGGTGTTCTCACAGTGCTGTCTTGTCTGTCGGGATCGGCGCCATGTCCAAGTAGTATTATCACTGCTCTTTCGTGCCCATTCAAAGCAGCCCATATGAGAGGTCCGCTACCAATGCAGTCTATTTTGTTGATAGCGGAACCTTCCGCCTCTACCAAACTAGCTATAATCTCAATAATCCCAAAGAAGGATGCAGAGTGCAGACTACTGAACAGAGAAAGTCTATCGAAATCAATAAGAAGGGTATTAGCACAAGAGGGTGTCAAGAGTTGCGGGAGGCGGCAGGGGTGGATGAGGAGATGGGGCCCGTAAGGGGTGTACATGTTAAGAAAGTGTCGCGGTCCTGTCAGGAATAACAATAAGAAGCCCGTATTGGGGAGCGGTAGTAAGGACTGCGCCACCCCGCCCCTAGGCGGGCACAAGGGGCAGTGGTAGTGCTATAGTCGCGCATTGAGACGATCGGGGCCCTCTAGACCATTTTTCGACCATAGTACCTAATTTATCGGGTTGGTGTCATCCTGCCAGAGTAACATCTCCGCCACTCTCTTGTGCCCATTTGCAATAGCACACAGGAGCGGCGTTCCGCCAAAGAAATTCGGTTTCTCGGGGTTAACGTCGTCCCGTCTGAGAAGTGTTTTCACCACTCTCTCATGCCCATTTTTTGCAGCACACCAGAGTGGTGTTCGGCCGTACGCATCTGACTTGTCGGGTTTGACGTCGTCCCGTCCGAGAAGTACTTTCACTACTCCCTCGTGCCCATTCTCAGCAGCACACCGCAGTGGTGTTCGGCCGTCGCTATCGGCTCTATTAGGGTTCACATCGTCCCGTTCGAGCAATATTTTTACCACTCCGCCGCGCCCCTTCTTAGAAGCACACCAGAGCGGTGTTCGTTTTGAGATATCTGGTATGTTAGGGTTGATGTCCTCCCGTCTGAGTAGTATTTTGATTATTTTCTCATGCCCGTTCTCGGCAGAAAAGCAGAGTGGCGTTCGGCCGTGGCTATCTGGTTTGTTGGGGTTGACGTCGTCCCGTCCGAGTAGTACATTCATCACTCCAACGCCCCCACTCATAGCCGCCCACCAGAGTGGTGTTTCTCCATACTGATTTGGTTTGTCGGGGCTGACGTCGCTCCGCCCAAGTAGTATTTCCACCACGTCCTCGTGCCCATTCTTGGCAGCCCACCAGAGTGGTGTTTGGCCGTACACATCTGGTTTGTTCGGGTTCACATCGTCCCGCCTGAATAGTACTTCCACCACTCTCTTATGCCCATTCTCAGCAGCACACAAGATGGGTGCTTCACCGGACTGACTTGCTTTGTCGGGGTTTAGATCATCCCGTCCGAGAAGTACCTCCACCACTCCCTCGTGACCATTCAAAGCAGCCCATACGAGAGGCGTCCTACCAGTACAATCTGTTTGGTTGATATCACAACCTTCCACCTCTACTAAACTGGCTACAATTTCAATAATCCCAAAGAGGGATGCACAGTGCAAACCGCTGAAGCGGGAAGGCGTACTGAAGTCAAAACTGGAGGAACACGAATTCTCTGCATTTAAGAGGATTTCGGCAGAGACGTGACTGCTGTAGTTGTCTAATAGTGTCAGCGCAAGGTGTTTCGCACAATCGGAGAGATCCCTTTTTGCGTGTATTCCCCAATATATAGAAGCATATTCCAGAAAAGGTGTGTTCGAAGATTGTAAAGAAGAGTTTCCAGAGGGGGGCGAAGGTGGGGGAGGATCTTGTCGGAGGAGAGTGCTTGTAGATAGGGAAGAATAGTCTCGAGAGGGGAAAGATGGGGAAGAATTTTGCCGGAGGAGTATGCCCGAATATGGCGAATAATAGTCCCTAGAGGAGTGAAAAGGTGGTGAAGGATCTTGCCGGAGGAGTATGCTCGCAGATAGTGAAGAATAGTGGCCGGGGGGGCACGAAGGTGGGGAAGAGTCTTGCCGGAGGAGTATGCTCGAAGACAGAAGGGAATGACCGCCGGAGGGGGGTGAAGGTGGGGAAGGATCCTGCCGAAGGACTATGCTTGCAGATAGCAAAGAATAGTCCCCAGGGGGGCATGAAGGTGGAGAAGGATCTGGCCGGCGGAGTATGCTCGCAGATAGCGAAGAATAGCCCACGGAGGGGCGCGAAGGTGGGGAAGGATCTTGCCGGGTGAGTGTGCTCGAAGATGGTGAAGGGCCCTGAGAGGGTGCGGTGGTAAATTCTGGAGGGGGCCCGAGAAGGGGTGCGCTCGAGCCTGGAGAATATCCTAAAGAGTGTGAGTCCGAATATATGGGAGAATATCCTACTAAAAGGGTCCTGGAATATCCGAGAAAAGAGCGGTCCAGAGTGTCCCGGAGACGGCGAGAGCAAGTGGTCAAAAGAGCCTTGACCTGACGAGAGTTCAGATAACTTAGGTAAGTCTCCGCAATTATCGAGTGAGTCGTATTGAAAAGTTGCGGATGAGCCCGGAGGTGCTCTTGAAGGGTGAACTGGATTAACCGAACCCTGGAAGCGTCACTGTCTACGACAACAAGTCCTTGACAACAAGCCAGCAATGTCCCTATTGAAGGAACATTGTCACTATCAAGACCTGGCGATCCAGTTTCGACTCCTAGAACGTGGCACAGTTCATTGACCTTCAAGGGTCGCTCCGAATGAGAGATCCACATCAAAGCAGCCATGCCGAGCCTCGCTTTCTCCTCTCCCCGCCCCTGTATCCGACCCAACATTCCATCATAGACACCCCCCAACCCCGAGCCGGAAGACATTGCGTTGAGCTTTTGTCGCCTGCGACGAATTGTAGTTTCCTGCAGGATCGCATCCACATTCAACGAGACTAGCAGGAATCTAGATATATATCTGTCAGTGGACTGCTGGAGGTAGCTCCACCGGTGTCATGGCGTCTACGTACATTTCGGATATACCCTCGGGGATTTTCTTCAGAATGTCTGCCTTCAGAGTACTGTCCATCGCGTCTGGTGTTGTGTCTTCGCCTAGTCTGGTGTGGAGATAGTTGTTGATATCATCCCTCGTAGGAGTGATGTGGATAATCACTACTCTTCCTAAATGACGATTCCTGATCTCAACCTGGATGTGGGGTCTTCCAGTAACAAATATCCGAGTAGACGGAGACCTTCGCAGAATTTGATCAAACGAATCAAGAATCTTGACTCTCTGTTCTGCCACACATTCATCGAGAGCGTAAATACATACTATATGAATAAAGGCTTTTCTGATGCGGTTGTGCACAGCATAATAATATCGGCAAGCTGAGGCCCCACTCACTGATGACCTTTTTCTGGTCTTCATGTGCTTGTGCGATCTCCGTTGGTACTTTTTCAAGACCACTCACAGCTTGTTTAAGCACTGCGCCTAACATACAGCCGCGTTCGCAAAGTTCTCGTACCCTCCTGAGTACCTTGAGTAATTAGAAACGCTTTACTAACCATCTCCCGTGATTATTTGGTATAATAACTGGTGACAAGGGTTTACAATGCCCCTAGGGGTATATCCGAAAAATAGTTATCAGAAGGCTTCTTGTTGTCCTGTTGTTGTAAATAGGTATTGTTCTTGAGGTACAAGGAGGGGTACGAGAATTTTGCGAACGTGGCTGTACTCACAGATGACTGCTCCTTTTGGACCGCAAAGTCAAAGCAAAAACACTCAACTGCGACATCTTGACCGGTAAATTGATCACACAAGCTGTCTATCACTAACGAGCTATCCTAACTTGTCAGTACTCGCCCTTTTTCTGGCAGGCATAGGGGTTAGGCCCTTTTACCTAATAAAGGTTTTGCCAACCCCTGGATGTCCATAGCAAAACAAGACAGCCTTATCGGATTCACGCCCGCTAAGACCGGTGGACCAGCTTCTAAATTCCTCTGTTTGCAACACCCATCCGCAGACATTTTTGATACGGCGGTCTTGAATGTCCTTGTGCCGTAGACTGGGTTCTAGTGGTGACAACCAGGTTAAGATTTGAGACCGGTTATCACAAGTGTACAGTTGTTGCACACAGTGTTAGGGGAGTTGGTATTATTGAAGGAGTGGGTATGGGTTAAGTAAACCATCTCAATATCATTCTGGATATGATTGACTGAGAAATATGTTATAGAAAAAGTGAAACCAATGCATTGAACCATGACTCTCCTCAGACACAATTAGAGTGATTTGTACATGTTTTGTCCAACAAGATGGAAGGTTGGTGATTGTGTTGTAGAATATTAGTGGAATACACTATTGTGAACTATACAAGCTGTAGTTAGAGTATCTGTGTTGGGAAAGGTAGGGTGAGAGAGGCGAGCATATTGAGATTATAAGTAGAACCCAGAGCGAGAGCAAAGGAGTAAAAGAAGATAATGTTAGATAATTACAAGGGTTGTTTTTGTACAAGCAACATCATGCTATAATGACCTGGGATAATTGAAATCAACAAATATATTAGCTGGCAAATAATGTACAAAGTTCTTATAGTACAGCAATTAGTAGGATTGCAAGGTGGTTTTTTTGCTCAGGACATGTAGTAAGGAGGAGAGCCTCACATTGCCTGAAAGAGAAATATAAGGTTAATAAAATCAAAGAAAGACTGATTGGAAACCAAGAAAGTATGACCAAGGAGTATGAACTTTAGCACCATGTACTTGTGATAACCTGGGCCCTCTGAATATACATACTGGTACAGATATCTTTGGAGTTGTAGCTAGGCTGCCATGCCTGACTAGTGACCTGGCTTCTCTAAATAGCTTGACTGAGTACTATCACACTAGTAGTACTGAAGTGATGATTTCTGGTCAAAGGAATGATAATTTCCAGAAAAGGTTCCCAGTCCCTCAAAGACGAAAGAAACAGAAATAAATGACCGAATTTGAGGAAAATAAATAAGGAAACTAAATTGGGCTATTACTGTTTATACAATCGGAACCATTGACATTTTGGTCGATAATGATCAAGAGAAACCTCAATAAAGAGAGACAATGGCCTGCAGAACTAAAGAACTAAGGTGTAAATACAAAGATTAAGTTCTTGCCTGTGTTTTCCTGGCCAAGCCACTACTCCAATCACACAATTCAGGCAGGTGCAAACAAATTATTCTCTGTTCAGGAGTTCTACCTGCTACTATTTTCATTAACCAAATCAAAACCTCTCGTGCCTGTGATTATAAAGCAATTACTATCTAGTAAAACCCCATGTGAAATAATTTGTAACTCTACAGTACTTATGTAACAGGTTTATTCCTGTCTAACGAAAATACAATAGGACCAGCGATAGACCTGCTAGCGCTGGTGCTAAGGGAGGCTTCAAGGGACCGGTGACTAGAAGGATAATAGTTGAAGGACAATTGGACTCAGGGACTCAGAGATTGCCGTTCAACCAAGTGTATTCTTAGACTGAAGATCTGTTGAATTCTGCGGTCTCCTGCTAGCCAGGAGACTGGTTTAAATACAAAACTCAAGAGCGATAGCCTTCCTGCAATCACGATCAGTACCAGTAGCTGCGCACATACTGGAATCCTGTAATCCTGCAAGACCAAAGAAAGAAACATAGCTCAGCCTCCACCAGTGCTACATGACCATTCCATACCAGGAATCCTAAATATAAACTTCCAGCAAAGCAAACTAAATATAGCAATATGATAGCATAGCCTATCTGACTCAGAGACAGTGGCGGAGCTGAAATCAAATCAAATAAACCAAATATAAATCAACTCAACATAGGAGATCCTGTACTACCCGCTCCTGTGTACTGTTACTGGAACATGCACACAAGTTACAACTTAGCACTGGCATGGAGTCTGATGTAAGCCTTGTTTGCATCCTTTGAAGTTGTTATATAGGCTTTATTTCCTGCATTTCAGATGTCATAGCCACTAGTGCACCTGTCTTCCTACTTGTTCATCAGCAAAAAAAGTCTTTCCCCACTGAAGCCTTGTGGACCCATATAGTTCAGTTTATGTTTGGTTGAATCGCACATGACCCCATGTCATCCTGAGCATCCCATTTCTTATACTCAAAAGTAAGATACCAATCTTAATTTCTGCAATATATGACCTATTGTTTTAATTTTGAATAAACCTTTTGCATACTGAAGTTGATCAATACTTGTGATTTATTGTACAACTGGGATATGTAAAAAGACTGTCAGTTGATAATAAGGATGGTTCATATTTTCCACAAATCAAGATTAATCTCTTCTTTTTAATTATAAGAAACAGTATATTTTGTTTTAGTATAGGATTAGAGCTGATTGGGCAAAACATAAAACTCAACCATAGAGGTCACTAGTAGGTACAAGGGGAAACATTTTATTTGCTAATGTTATATTGCTTGCTCAGACTTTACACTAGATGTGTAATGGCGCTGTTCCTGGTTAGTTCTGCTATAGTGCTGTCTCTAAATCAAGACAGTTAAGCTCTGATGCTAATTACTTAGTTATCATACAGTCCTATTGCCTTCTAAATATCTTGTGGCCCAGCCTCCAATCGTATTATTTCAATTACTATACATGTCTGACTATCTTCAATATTATAGGCCAATTGGTCCAATAGTGATCCTTTCAAGCTAGATCCTATTTCAGGAAATACTATCCCAATAAGCTCTACTAGTACCGTCATTTTTGCTGCAGTTTTATATGTGGTAAATGAACTATGAGTCCACTAGCTGCCAACAAATTAGTCTGTTCGCAATTCCTCTTAAGAGGAAAGAAAAATATCTTAACTAATTCTCTAAACAGATTCATATAAATGTGCAAATCTTTTGCACATGTGTTAATTGTTTTTTTCTTTATATGAAGGGTATCTTGAGTTAGATTATTTTTCATATTCACTGTAGTCAAAGGTTTTGCCTTATAGGGATCTCATTCAGCCCCCACCTAGCTTTCCATCTGACTAGTATATGCTCTATGAATCGCATACTATAGTTTTGATATTAGTAAGTGTTTACTCCATATTAATTTAAAGGAGATACTTACATAAAAGATTCTTTGGGAAACTTGACAGACATCTTACTAATATGTATCAACCAACTGTGCATTTACCAGTTTCCACATTCTTCCAACTTGAATAGTTGACACTATAAAATGTGGTAAATTTCCATTCCCCAACTAGGGTATTCCAATTGCATTTATACGTAGTACCACTTACTAGTATCTGAGTTAGTCAGCAGTAGATGTAGTAAATTTTCCATTATAACCTGACAACGTATGACTAATTTGAAGATTACCAGAAACTTCTCGCTTGTATGTTCTCCAATTTGATGGAGATTGAAAAGGGTCTTTTCTCTCACTTAGATTTCAACAAAGGTAGCAGATTGATACCCAGAAGGCTATACTATTTGATTAGTAAATACTATAATTTAGGTAATAAAATAGAGACTGAATTTCATCTCAATGCTCCATCTATGAGTATCGCTGACAGCCTGAATAATGAGATGGAGGAAGCAGCATGTCAGTTCTGGCTATAATAATTAACTGAATGTTCACTGAGGACTCCTTTTCATTAAACTCTTTTGACTCATCTTCGGGAACAACCTTAAGGCCATCAAGTCCAAATCAGATGTACTACGATCCATAGATTACTAGTGCCAGCTTATCGATAGCTGAGAGTTCAAACACTTATTTGATGGTGATAGTGATAAAAGGCATCCTTTTGTGTTAATATTCAAGATAACTAAATAATTAGCTGAGAAAACAATTTACAAAATTCAGAAATTCAAAATTCTCTCAATATAAAATAAGAGTTAAAATAGGTTAATGTATGAATTTTATATTTTTTGACTGTAAAGACAATGAACAGGTTGAAGGGAGAAGGAGAAATAGTAGGTGGAGTAAGCTGAGAGGAGAAAAGAGGTAGGGAGATAGAGAAGAAAGGAGGGTTTGGAAGAAATAAGAAATGTGAGTGATTCATAAGAAATGTGAGTGAAAGAGAAGAGAGGAGTTTGGAAAGAAAAGGAAAGGAAAGTAGAATTGGTGAAAAGGAATTTAAAAAGAAGGTATGAAGGAAGAGAAGAAGAAGATAGTAGCAAGGGAGATGATTTAGGAGGGAAAAGAGAAGGAAGAAAGGGTTAAGAATCAGGAATCAGGGGCAAAAAGAGAAAGAAGAGGGTGGTGTTCCAAGGTTAGGGTTAGGCACTGAGTAAGTGAAAAGAGCAAAAAGTAGTAAGCTGTAGGGCTACTGTAAATTGAGGACTGAGGTGGGAGTAAGAAGTGGTGAAAGAGAAGCTAGGTAGGGTAGACAAGTTGTGGTTGATGAAGGATTTTGAGATATGCTTGTTGACTCTTTCTTATTGGGGAGTATTCTTAGTATACTTGAGAGTTGGGGTATATATACCTCAAAGCTGACCAGGAACAGTTAGAGGTAGAAATTAAGTATATTGATCTTACAAACAGAACTGTAGTAGCTAAGCTAATCAAGGACACAGCCTACACTACGAGTACTATCAAGTCTGAAGCAGAACACAATATATGAGAGATATCAGCTCTCCTTGTAGAGACATATCTGATGAAGGAAACACTATAGTACAAGAATAAGGGATGTATAAAAAGCCTATATCAGAGACCAGATTAGGGGAATAAGGGCCTACCGGATGGCCAATGGGGAGGAAATCAGAAGATGGGTAAATAGTACTTTTGGAAAAACTAAAAGAGCATGAACTTTTGTAAAAAGTAATTTATAGCAAAAAAAGAAGGATGAACAATATCAAGACTGAAGGAAATTATGTTTGAAGAAAGGCATATTCATATAGTATATGGTAACACAAACAGTTAAGCACAATAATAGGAGAGAATAAGGGATTTAATAGATAGTTTAAAGAAAGCGAATCAAGTAAATTAAATAATAATGAAAATATGAACAAAGGAAGTAAAACATGTAATAAGAACATATAGTTGAAGGAGAAATCTGGTGGAAATTTGAGAAAAATAAATTGTCAAAACTAAGAAAGAAATATGTATGAAAATATATATAAACGTTTTTTTATATATGATATTATAGGGACTTGGGCTAGTTGGAGAAAGTATTTGACAAGGCTTCGTTACGGGGCCCCGTTTCCAAGGAGCGGGGAAAAAATAACATAGGTTATTCTGATGAACTGGTCGAAAGAATCATCCAAATCGGACAAGAACTGACTGAGATAGAGCTCTTTGAAGTTAGACAACTTTACAGAGGTCTATCTCACTCAGTTTTGGTCCCATTTGGACGATTCTTTTTTTAATATGCTGTTAATAACCTGCTCTTGGTGCCCCGTCTGTCAGAAACGGGGTCCCGTAACGAACACTATATTTGACATAAATAGTGTTGATATGGTAAGTATCCAAGAATCGAGAATATTGTGTGCCTGGTTTCACACTTGTTAGGTTAATAGCAGATTCATCACAGTATACTTAGTACAGGAATCAATCAGACTTTAGTCAAGGTTGTAAATAAAGAGTTGTTCTTCAATTAGGCTAGGATTAGGATATTGAATATAGGTAGTATGTCTACTATCAAACTGGTCTCTATAACCTGCAAGTTATATTTGTAAAAGGGTCTAGATACTGGTTATTCGTTTGGGGTACATAATGGATGGAACGGTTTTGAATAATAACAATTGCTAGATGTGAAGGTTCAGAGATTATGATCATGTACTTGTAGGTCAAACCGAGTGGCGTAATACCAGATTAGGGTCGGGTTTTGTATGTTCTTAGTGTAGGTCATAGTTTACAGAATAGAAGTTTGATTTTCTGATGTATAGAAGTTGTAAAGAAAGTACAAGGTAGTGTGAAGAACCAAGAAAACAAGGGGTGGAGCCTCTTTATACAATAAGAAAATCATGCACTAGCGTTGCTGAGCTTAATCTATAAACATGCATAAGTCGCATATACATGTATGGTTCCGGAAGACTAGAGTTGGGACCACTTTTCTCACAAAAAGTGTGACAGTTTTGAATGTAACCATTACTGTAATGCTTGAATTTATGTTTAGTCATACATGTTAATAATGCCAAGACAAAAAATGTATATTCCAGAAAAGTAAAACTAAATAAAAAAGGTCAATGACTATTATCCTATAATATTGAAAATACCTTTTGTTCTGACAACTCATCTTCCTTATTTCCATCTGGCCCATTTGACCTCTATTGTTTCGATTCCGTCACACTAAGCCTAAGTAAGGAATATCTATTACCTATTTCCCTACCGTTATCATCCTCCGCTATATCAACTGAGATACACCTTAAGTAACTAGCCGACCGTTACCTATTCCCTGTTATACATTATATAAATGAAAACTAATTAGATTTAAGTTTGTAGCAGCATGGATCAACAATCAGTAGATGAGAGAGATGAGCAACAGAGGAATTTAGCAGCAAATCGAGAGCGTGTTTGACGACATCGTGCAAAGCACCAAAATCCCATCCCAATCTCAGCTCCCCGGGCTCTACCACTCACCAGTGCAGAAAAGGTACGCCGTTACCGTGAGCGCAAGAGGCAAGAAATCAGCTCAACCTTTGCCCCAACAATTACTGCTTCTATGGTCCAAGAACTCAGGCAATTTTCATCTTGTCATAGAACCAGAGAGTATCGAAAACGACTTCAATCCAGACAAGGAAATCACAAGCTAGCACAAATGAGCGATCAGGAAAGTTCAAGACGATACTATGCAAGAAAGCAATAGCAACGCCTAAAAGTAGCCCTTTCCATCGCAGCTTCTAATATACATGACCATTATGTTCGCCCTCAAATAGCCGTAAGTTCAATTACCATGAAGATGATTTTACTACAGGTATACGAGGCTGACTAAGTTTAAGAATATGCCAGTCAATCCAGAATCTGAAGAACCTATCTCTGCTGATGAACAAGATTTACGAAAGCAAGCATATACCACTTGGCCACGCCTGGGAGATAATCTAAAGGGTTTCCGTATACACATCTTGGAAGCAGCTGACAATCGACTAAGCAATCTGATCAACCGCTGATATGCTAAAACCAAGACCAAAGTTCTTTGTGGCCTCCAACTAGACTGGAATATCCAGCTATGTACATTTCTGAGGCTTCAACTGAAAGAGGAGCGCTCATGGACCAAGCAAGAACTTGTCCGATATCCAACCGATCCCATCACCAAACGTCAGTCACGAAAACGGCTTGCTTTAAAGGTTGCCAATGCCGCTGGTTGGTCAAAGTCTGTAGCAGAACAGATCCTGAACCACGAGGTATCGTATATTAGGTATGGGAAACAACCAGCACCAAGGAAGGGAAAGCATTCGAAGGTGGTGAGTTGGGTCTCGGAGGAGGGTACAATTTTGGTTATGCAAGAGTACATGTCTCAAGCCGGTGAAGGTTAGTTTCTCCAAAGCCCTATCATCTATTTTTTCGATTTCTAAGTTATAGCCACTTGAACTAAAACAACTAATCTTTATTTTAATAGCAATGGATTCAACTGGTCTTGCCAATGCTATTATGCAGTATTGGCAAAAGACTTATCCTGATTCTGGAAATAATGAGACCCTGGTGTATCAATTATATACAGTGGATGGGATAAAGCGACATATCAAAAAGGCTCTTTCCAGTCGATCAGCACGGCCCTGGCTTGCCAAGCTTGGGTGGAATTGGAGAGAGGTTCGCAGTGCCATCTATAAAGATAGCCACAAGAGACAAGATGTTCTAGAATACCGCCAAGATATTTTTATGCCCCGGATGGAATCACTGAAACCAAGAATGATGGAGTGGAATGAGCAGTTAGAACACATCTTCAAAGAGTTAGAACCAGGAGTAAAACCAATTGTGTTTATCACACACGACGAGTCGACATTTAACTCAAATGATGCAGGAAGCGGATTTGGATACATAAATACAAAAGCCCTTTGCGCAAGAAAGGACGTGGATAGGGATTACACGTTTCCGACTACTTAACTCTAATTGGACCGCTTGGGGATGGAGATGTATGCAAAATACTTAAGTGTGGAGGGGATATATGGTGGACTGGGGAAGATATGTTGAACCAGCTTACTAGCAAGGCAATCCCAGCCTTTGAGAAATCATTTCCCGGGTGTCAAGCACTATTTGCATTCGATAATGCCAAGAGCCATCAAAGGTATGCCAATGATGCTCTAAGAACCGGAAATATTAATCTTTCACCAGGTGGCAAGAATACATAAGCGATGCATGATGGGTGGTTTGTAAAGCATCAGGAGCCAGGCCGAGTATACAAACAGTCTATGATGTTGCCAGATGGTAAACTAAAGGGATTACGGATTATATTGGAGGAACGCGGTCTATAGCCACATGGAAGAAAGTTACTCACCCAATGCTCTATACCTGGAAAAGGTTCAGGTACTAGTAAACCTAACCCTGTTTGCCGATATGCAAAGAACTATTCTTGTTGTGCTCGTCCTTTGTTGGCTTCACAGAAGGACTTTCAGGAACAAAAGGGTGAACTGCAGGAGACAATTGAGGCTGCTGGACATTTGGTTATCTTTTACCCTGTCTATCATTGCGGGCTGAACTTTATAGAGTACTTTTGGGGTTGGGCAAAGTTGTATGCAAGAGCTCATTGTGAATACACATTTGAGGCTTTGGTACATGTGGTTCCTATTGCACTTGCACAGGTTTCCAATAAGTTAATCTTCAAATACTATCAGTGCGTTTTACGTATGATGAATGCATACCGAAACAATATTACCTATGGCTCAGAGGACTTTAAAAGATATGTATTTACAAGATATAGTTCTCATAGGAGAATTGAAGAGTCAGATCTCCAGATTAGCTAGTTCTGACTCTGCTTGCCAATTATGAATATTTTATTTACCATGATTTAACATATACTATTTCACAAATTAACATTTACTATTATCGTGTTTTTATTATATTGAAATAACTTGTCTTAGTATTATTAACACATATGACTAAACATAAATTCAAGCATTACGGTGATGGTTACATTCAAAACTGTCACACCTTTTGTGAGAAAAGTCGTCCCAACTCTAGTCTTCTGGAACCATAACAAAAGAAACAATACAATTTGTTATAAACTTTACAAATGAAATCTCTTGTGGTAACTGTATAGCAAATGAAGGTATATAAAAGCAACCAATATCATTGCAATGTGTATCTCATCAGGTGACAATGAGAGAAGGGCTCTTCCTAGTGCAAAAGTTCTCTGAGGCTATTCTTGTAATAGACCTAGCTTAAGGGGGTATCATTCAGGAAATTGATAGCAGCCTGTAGCCTTCTAGTCACCCATTAACATCGCCTGTTTGTATATTGGTTCATCATAGCTTTCCTATTTGACCAGATACTGTAATCGCCCCCTAAAGAGCTTGAAATTGAAAACCTCTTGGACTTACCAGTCCTCTTCTTCTTCTACATGAACAGACAGTGGGGACAGGATTCGGATCAAGGGAGTCAACATCTTGGATAAAGATCCTGGCGCTTGGTGTTGGTCCAAAGGATTTCAACTACTAGCTGGGACAGGCCTTGACTGGCTGCCATCCACTCGACACTGTTATATGACCTGACAGCAAGAAGTGAAATGTAATTCCTGTCATACACATTGTGACATGTGAGTACAGTAACTCTAATACCAACCTAGGTCAGTATTATGAGAGACAAGATACTAGAGGCCTGGCCAAATCCCCAGAATGCCTTACCATAATGAATATTGTAAGCTACTGTCCAGGTCAGAATATTGACACCCTGTCTGTCTCCCATTAGCTCTTTGAGATAGAATATCTTTTGACGATTGATTTAAGGTCTTGGTTGCTCTAGATAAAGGGCCTTGAGTTTTGAGACAACTCTAATCTCCACTGTCAGGTAGAAGGTGATGTAGGATAAGGATAGCTTTGATTCTTGCCACCTTAGCATTGCCCTTATTATTAGCAATGAACTCATGAGCACTACAAGATACTCTTAATATATTTAGAACTATGAGCTCAGAGGTAAACTAAGTAGCTTCTGGGATGTCATTCATGAATAGGCCCAACTCCTCAAAGGAAAATAGGACCCTTTTCTGAGCTGCCTTGTGACTAGCGAGCTCAATAAGAAGTTCTATACCAGAAAGAATTCGGGTAGGGCTGGTAAGCAAGCTGTAGGCAAACAGCCAACAGGATGGCAGGTGTAAAAGCAACTGGAGCTGGCAGATTATTAGCTGACTTTCCTTGTAATTGGAGGAAAATCCTATCGATCTTGGTATACTCTCAATGAGCATGATTTAGACAAAGCTCAAGATGGTCTGCGGAGTCCCTCTTGGAGCTGGTTCTTGCTCTACTATCAATCATTGCCACATTCAATATATATGTTATTTGTTGATTCAAAATTAGAAATCAAAAGCATTTGCAACTTACTAGAGATGCTTTCACAGCAGACTTATATACCATACAAAATAATACAAGTTAGATTGAATTAATATCAATAAGAAATCAAGAGGGAATTGTCACTGACATAGTATGTGATTGAGCTCAGCATTGGGTAATAAGAGAGTAGGCTGAACTTGAGAACTAAGTAAAGTGACTGCGATTTAATATTTAATATTATTGCCATATATAAATACTGATGTTAGTAACCAATAGGCAATACAGCTCAAGAATATATACACTTGAATTCTGAATAATAATCACAGTAGAGAGCTATTAATGATTTCCAATAATATTGTCTTCATTACTTAGTCAGCACCAATTGGCAAAAGCAGAGGGAGAGGACCTGTAAACTTAGCAGAAATAGGAGTAGTGTGAACAGCAATAACAAGGCAACAGTAGTGTCCGATACTGGTTCATTAGTGACACCTGGTTGATGATGGGTAAAAAATTGCTAGAAGTAGCAGGAGACTGGTAATTAGTTGTTAGAGCAGGGAGGAGGGCTGAGTCATTATTACACATGCCCTGAATTTTCATAGTCAAAACCTAATAAACTATCAGTAAAACATTTATAAAATACTCAGTTGAAAACACACCTAGATCACCATTGCTGCCAACAGCAAGACAGTCAGTTACAAATGTTCTTGATATGTTGACCCAGCCGGATTTGCATCAAAGCCAAGTTGACCAAGATCATAGTTCTGCATGGGTGCTGGACATCTCTTAACAATGCGTACAACTAGAGATTGCCACTTAATATTCAATATTATATTAGTGTTCAATGATTTAACACGTTCTAGAGTATGCAAAAGGTACCTTCCAAGTTTATGCTTCAAATAGGTAGTATTGTCTAACTCAAAGGTTTTGGCAATAACTGTCTGTAGTCTTTATTCGTTGTGTCCAGGTCTTATGGCGTAATATTGGAAAGATGGTTCAGGATGGAAGAATAGATTTGCCAATAGCAGTGTGGAAGGAGAAAATCAAAATTGGTACAAGAAAATAAGAGGTGAGAAAGAAAAGGGGGGTTATTGATAAATAGTAGAGGTATCGGGTGAGATCAACAACTTCTTGGCACAATATATTAGACTATACAATGTCTCAATTTTTGTTCTTTAACGTAATTTACGGGAACCCGATGAATATCTGGATCCCAGTCAATGCCAAGATGCTACCCTGCCCCTCTTGTAAATAGTAAATAAACAACCATCAGCGACCATGAAAAATCCAAACCTGAACAATGACATCCTTGACCAAGCGAGAAAAGGACCTGTGTGAGGAGAGCCTCCAAAATGCCATTTGTTACTATGAAAATAGTCCCTCACCCAATATCTAGCGCGCTGCTGAGCGTTTTAGGGTCCCCTACTCTACACTCCACGGAAAGCGCAGAGGATGTAGGACTCGGACACAAGGTCATGTGAAAATGCAAGTTTGAGTGAGATCGAAGAAAAGGCCATCCTAAGATGGTGTTCACAGCTGGACAAGTGGGGCCACCCGGCAAGATTACTTCTGGTTAAGGGAATGGCAGAGGCAATTGTCCAACGGTGAGAAAAAGACCGCTAGCTTGGGAAACACTGGGTATCCCAGTTTTTCAAGCGCCAGCCAGAGTTAGCCTCTCGGTTAAGCACCTGTCTAGACCGCCAGCGTACTCTTGCTAGTGATCCTGGCATTATTAAGGACTATTTTCAAAACGTTTTCCCCTTCCTCTTTCCCATAACCAATTTGCCCTATTATTTAATTGTATATATAGTTAAAAGGTTTAATAAACCAATATTCCATCCTGCCGTGTAACGTGTACACTATGGACGAAAAGGGTTCTTAATGGGAACCGCATTGCGATGCCATATCATATGTCGTCGGTCACGACGGTCCCCCAGGATGATTCAGAATGGCTCCCGGGACTGGGTAACAGTAATTGAAACTATAAGTGGCGATGGAAGGGTTCTGTCTCCCATGATTGTTAATAAAGGGCGTGGACTCTATATGGGCTGGTATGCCTATTAAAAAAAAAAGGATCAGGCAGTCTTTGGGGTTTCGGTTACCGGCTGGAGCAATGAAAGACTTGCGCTTCAAGGCTTAGAGCAGGTTTTTGATATGGAAACTAAGCAAATGTAAGTATCACGTAGCTAATCTTATAGTTTTAACTCAATTGTATGCTAATTCATTCTATATAATTAGGGCAGGAGAAAACCTTCGGCTCCATCTGCTTGATAGTCACACGTTCCACTTCAATTGAGCGTTCTTTAACCTATGCCTAATTAAGCGAATTATCCCTTTCTGCCTACCCGTACATTCAACCCACTTGCTCCACCCTCTTGATGTTGCCTTATTTGCTCAACTACAAAGGCACTATAGTAATGGATTAGATCGCTGGTTTGAGTGAAATCAGGGTTCTTTTACAAAGGGAGATTTTTTACCGTAGGCCCCTTAGTATCTTCATTTACCACAAATCATTTTATATCTATCAATTTAATGGATCAACTTTACTAAATACAATCAGAGTACTCCTACCAGCACGTGAATTAACTTTCATATTCCAGAATATTCGGCGTTCTTGGGAGGCGGTAGGCATCATACCCCTGAATCCACGGCGGGTGCTAAAGCCTAAGACTCGCCAACCGGCAGCCAAGATATCAGGCACCACCTCGTCTCTCTCTACAACAATCACGATCGCCAAAACCCCCCGAGCCGTCAGCCGGGCTACACGGACTGCCCTATCATTTATTTAACACGATACTCCCAACTCTCGCCAGCTAAAGCTTGTTTTAGCTGGGCTATCGGAAGGATATCAGGAAACGATAGCCGATCAGGTTGTAAGCGAGGAGGCCTACCGTCAGTATCGGGAGCTGGTCGGTGGGCAAAAAACAAAAAAAGCTGTAGACTGAAGAAAGCTTACTCAAGCTACTATGGTGACCTCTGCCACTATTATAGAGGTTAGGGAGAAAAGGGAAAGAATTGAGGCTCTGAAGACATCAAGGGAGACATGCAAGCTGATAAAGGCGACACCTGCCTTGAGTGAAGTCTCAGGCCAGGCTGGAGGTGGGAGGCAATGACGAAGCAGCATACAAGGCCAGAAAAGCCTTGTTTCAGTATATCCAGGATCTCCGCGGAGGAGATGGAAAAAATAAGTGAAGAAGGGCGTGACAAGCCACTTGACAACATTGATTGGGAGGATAATGGGAGCGATGGAAGTGAGTATAAAGACTCAATTAGGGTCATATCAGGAGGATTTAAGGGTTTACGGGTATCTGGTGAGATTGGGGAGCTTGGGGAGGAGGGGTTGAATGACCGGACAGAAAGTTTGTTCATAGATGCTACTTTGAGCCGGTCGGGAAGGGTTTCAAAGTCTCGGGAGTGAGACAGGTCTGTGTGTAATTTTTGGCTGATGGGCATCCACGTGTTGATCGGTTTCACGATATATAAAGTTAATTGACACAAGGGTAGGGTTTTAAATATTGAAGAGCATATATTGGTATTAATTTTAGAAGTCGTAATCCAAGTATAATAGTATATGATATAAGCTAGCTAGCTCTAACAATATACACTCCATACACTCAATTTTCCAGCCTCTATGTTTTACACCCCTTTGTTGTATACTACATGATCTCTTTCACTGGCTTACATTTACATCGCGTGTTTGCTTTGTGTACTCATATTTACTTACAATGGCTCAGCCTGAATCTACCTCCTCATTTGCTTCAATGGAGAAGCCGCCCTCTGCTAACTGCCTCATTTGCACGTTCAATGTAGAAGTCGGCCACCTTTGCCATTTCCTTCTCAAAACCTACCAGCTTGCTCCTGGATTGCAGGCTTAGAGTTTGGAGTTTAGTATATTGATCTTTGAGACAGGACAATAGCAGCTAGGCTAACCAAGGATACAGCCAGTCCGAGCACCATCAAGTCAGTAGTATAACTCAAAAATTAAGAAGACAACTACTTACTGGTAGGCAGCAACTGGGATGAGGGAAACAGCTAAAGAACACTGATGGAGGATATGTATAAAGACCAAATCAGGGTTAGGGTTAGGAGTTAAGTGTATTGATCTTAGAGACAGGAACGTAGCAGCAAGCTCACTAGGTACACAGTCGACACGAACACAACCAAGTCTGTGGCATAACACAGCAAGTAAGAAGACAGCTGCACAACAGGCAGAGACATCTGAGATGAAGGAAAGAACAGCAGAACATCGGGAGCGGGTAAGTATAAGGCCCATACCAGGCTCAGAGGTAAGTAATAATACCAGAGTATTAGTACTAGGAAACGAATCGAGAGTTAGCAGGAGAACTACTGCAGTCGAAACGTGGCTGAGCAAATAAGGCCTACTCAGAGGCATGCGCGATCAGGAGTACTAGGCCCAACACTGATGGCCGAGTAGAAAAGAAGTACTTTTAAGTAAGAGAAGATAATAAGACCTTTTATCAAAAGAAATAGCAGTAAAGCCATCGTGTGCAAGGGAGCGGTTCATAAATAAAAGGAGGACTTGTGTAGAAACAAACAGACAAAATGCTAGATGAACATGGTCTAAAGTAATAAGAGAGAATATAAAAGATACTGAATCGGTAAGTAAAATATATGAGATCAATCAGAATCAAATAAAGGTGAGAAATAAATATCGTTAATAAAGAGGGCAAATAAGAATGATTATGGGAAAACGTGTTAAAAGATAATAAAAGATATGAAAGTATAATGGTGAACGGAAATGGAACAATCAAGGTACAATACCGAAGTTAAAACATTGTTTTTGTACTTTTTCAATAGTGCCAGTACTAATGGTGAGTAGTATTGGACCTAAGTAGGTTGGACATGGTGAGTGTCCACGCGTTGAGGATATTTCGTGCCTGGTTCCAAAGCCCGTTGTTGAGAAGATAGTCGACAATAGTGTACTTGGTATCGGGATCAATGAGCTAGCGGTCAAGGTTATAGATGAACTGTTGCTCTTCAGTTAGCCCTGGATCAGGATATGGCATACAGTTGGTATGTCCACGGTCAAAGCGTTCTCCACAGACGCATTTGCGTCCCCATCTAAATACTCCACGTTGCCATGCCAGGAATCGTGCTTGATCTGTTACAGGGGCAGTAAGGACTACATCACAGTCCAGACCAGGTACTAGTACTCTGTTGGTAACCATGCTAACTTGTAATAGCTTTGAGGAGTGAGGACCGATAGTAGAATGGATTTGAGTAAACTTCTTCAAGTTAATTGATAGTTGCACAAGGACAGTATGACGGAGGAGAGTAGTAGGTGTGTGTTGAAGGTTGGATAGGTGTTATGTGAATGGAGGTGGAGGATTGAGAAACTGTGAGAGGAGAGGGTCATGCTTATGAACTTTCAGGCAGTGATTGGACTTTGGATACCAGTTACTGCGATCGAGAATAGCCCGTAGTGGGTTCGCAGATGACATGGCCATGAGATGTAGATAGAACCTGGTAAAGAGATCTTGTGCTCGATCGACAAAAGGTAATAGTCCTAATAGATGTGAGGTAATATGAGGACGTTTGGCATTACCTCCAGCGATCCAGATCAGACAATTGTTGTACGCATTAGTAAGTGTTATCCATTCTTGAGTCTTGCAATTGCGTTTGTAATTGGCATAGAGTAGTGGAAGAGAATATTCCAGTATTGGTAAAAGAATGCTTTTGAAGATGTTTAATCGTATTCGTGGGGCCCAGGTGTCAGAATACCACCGCATTGCAGCAAGGCAACTCGTAACTCGTTGGCTGAGAACATTTGCTTGTTTCAGGAAATCAAGTCCTTTACGCTGAAACATGACGGCTAAATACTTGTAGGAAGTGACATGGGGAATAGGGTGGTTGTTGAGAGTAAGCGTATAGGGTAGATAGGTACGGATAGGTTGACTGGTAACCATATAACCACACTTTGGTATATTGAATGCCATTCCATGCAAATCCGCCCAGGAAGAAGCCTGGTTCAATAGACTTTGTGCCTTTGTTATGGTAGGTGCAATGAGGACTCTATCATCGGCAAAGAACAAGGCGGAAGGAAAGGTAGGTTGACTATTCCAATTGAGAGACAATAATAGACTATTGATGAAGCGGTTGAATAATATGGGAGAGAGGGGAGATCCTTGGAGCAGTCCACATGTACGATGTTGTTTTGGAGACTCACAACCATTGACAACAAGTGAGTATAACATATCCCAATACATGAGCTGATAGAGAAGTTGCAGTACCAGAGGATTGATCCCTTGTTCCTTGAGTTCTTGTTGCAGGTATGGCCAGCTGACCCGATCAAAAAGCTGAGGCAAAATCAAGGAACACGATATGCCGTGCTGCATCTGCTTCAATCAGATAATGCAGTATGAGAACATTGGTAAGTGTTGAGTAGCCAGAGCGAAAGCCGGCTTGGATACCGGAGTAGGCCATATGTCCTGATGCTGAGATACTAGTAACTGGAAGGATAAGGGACTCAAAGAGTTTGCGGAATAGACACAGAAGGCTGATTGGACGCGAGTTGGTTGCTGTATAGGGCTTTTTTCGATCCTTGCACAAAGGTTAAACAAGGGCTTCATTCCATCGGGCTGGTGTTTGTCCACTACGTAAACATGCATGGTAGAGATGACATAGATGTTGGGGAAAGGTTGTTGCAAGCAAGTGGCGTAACATGATAACGGTAATCCCATCACTACCAGAAGAGGAGGGGCTGGTCATTCGACCGAGTTGAAACTTGATTTTGTCGGTAGTAACAGTATCAAGCAGACCAGATGCAAGGACAGTAGCCTCATCAAATATGGGACATGGAGGAATGTTTGGTAGTATCGAAGATAAAGGTGTATTTAGAGAGTGGGAAGAAGAATCTGGCGTATGATCAGGTCGTCTACCTTGAAAGTTCGGGAGATGATCACTGCAATTGAACATCATGGAATAGTGGTCAATGCACTCTGCCATCGGTGTTGACGTTGAGGTAGCGCTAACCATTGTTAAACCTGTGGTGGATGTCTGTTGGGCCCTCTTGACCAGTTGTGTGCTTGATGGCAGATCCAACAGTGTTGCAAGCTTTTGCGCACTTTGGTCTTGCTTTTTTCTTACATCTTCAGGCTTATATACACCCAGGACAGTCTCTGCTACCCCTTGTACTACGGAACAGAGAAGGGCATCAAGCATGTCAACATCAAAGGCCTCAGAGCCCCTGAATCGGGTAAACAAGCTGTCCATCAGTGCCCAATTGTTTTGAAATTTCTGAACAATCTCAGGCTTTCGTAGACACTGAATATGAAAGCGGAGTGGGCCAGGGACAGAGACTATAGGTGCTATTGGTGTGCAATGCTGTAGTGTAGAGGGGGCAGTGTGGTCATATTGAACATGCAATAGATATCGATGATCAGTTTGGAAGGCAAGCATGCGTGTAGAAACAAGATGTAGGGTAAGATTGGATTGAATTTGTATTGATGCAAATACGTGGTCAGAAATCTGGTGTGAAATGGTGTTTTGTGTATTGTCAGATATATGGATCATACCACAATTGATGGCCCATGTTTGAAACAGGATTGCACAGGTTGTTGTGGTGGAACTCGATATGTTTGTTCTGGGTGCGGCGTTAGATTGAAATTTGGTATTTATATCATCCAATAGAAGATCAACAGGGCCAATGTGATTGAGATTGGTTTTAAGGTTTTGCTCCGAGAGCGAAGAGGGAGGATAGTAAATAGCAGCAAAGCGAAAGCCGGGAAGCGAAACTGTAATAGAGTATTGTGAGGATGTAGTTGACTGGATAAGACTGCGGAGATGTCGTCTGACAAGAAGGTATAGACCGCCATGCTTGCGTCCTCGGGGTAGTGTTTTGTTGGTTGATAAAGATAGTGTAGTAGAGCAGAAAATGAGTGGATGGGCAAGTGGTGCATCGTGATGCTGATACCAATGTTCAGCAATAAATAAAAAGTCAAAATATTTTTCGAGAAGGCAAACTGCCTGTGCAAACTTCCCATCAAATAGGGAGTTTGCGTTCACATAGCCAATGTGATACATTAAGAGGAAGATAGAGTCCCGTCAGTTGACTTTAGGATTCTATAGCTAAACTCAGGGTCAGAAATCCGCACATGTCACACAAAGATAAGAGACGATACCACAACTCAACTAGGGTTAGGGTTAGGAATTAAGTGGATTGATTCTAGAGACAGAGTATAGTACAGGACGAGACCTACTGCCAGGGCGGGTACATTGAAGAGTCTGAGAAGGAAACCCAACATGTGAGAAGGCAATTACAACAAGGTAAGAGGCCACTGAGATGAAGGAAATAATAACTGCAAAACAACTCCAAAAGATATGAATAAGGTTCATACCAGGCACAGTAGTGGGTACCACTACTATTGTAGCAGTAGCCAGGGTGCAGTTCAGAGGAGACAGGTTACCAAGCAAACCTAGCAGCCGGCCTACAACTCGAAAGCTACGATACGGGCAAGCGCAGATGGAGCACCCCCGAGAGTGGGAGTACAAGGCCCTACCCATAGGCCGAAAGAGAACAGGAAACAGAAAGAAAACAAAAAGCAATATCAGTGCAGAAAGGAAGAGTAACCTTTGTCAAATCAGGTGAAGCAAGCATGAGAAGAGAAGGAAAATGATTCAAAATATAAGACAAACTTTTAATATGGAGAAAATGACAAGAATAGGAGAAGAAACTCAACTCGCATATACTATTTGAGGATAAGAATAAAGAATTGCACACAATAAAATCAAGACCAAAATAGAAGGAAAAGAAATAGTAGAAAAATAAAAAGTGAGAAAGGGCTAATGTGCAGGAGCATTAGCCCTTAGCAAATTGGACATGGTATGTGCCCAGAAGTCGAGTATCATGCGTGCCTTGTCCCAGAGCTGTTGGTTGAGTAGAAAATCCACAATAAGGTACTTGATTCCTGGATCAAGAAGCTCACTATCAAGATCCAGGAGGAATTGTTGTTCTGCAGTGAAGCCTGGATCGGGATAGGGCATAAAAGTGGTATGACCTCTATCAAATCTCTCTCCACAAACACACTTGCGTCCCCAGCCAAAGACACCACGACGCCAAGTGAGAAAGCGGGCTTGGTGTGCTGCAGGCGCAGTGAGTACAGCATCACAATCCATCCTAGGGATACGGTCAGTAAGCAGACCAGGAGTGCAAATCTGAAGAAGGTTAGGAGACTTGTCCGCTATAGATCCTATCTGGTTGTACTTTTGAAGGGAAAGGTCTTGGAGAATCTTCTCACGGAGAACAGAAAGAGATGTCTATCCAAGGTTAGGGAGATGAGGGGTGAATACTGCTAGTGGGTTGAGAAATTGGAACAGGAGAGGATGGTGGTTTCGGACAGCAATCCTGTGGGTGGTCTTGGGATACCAGAGATTCTTGTCCAGGATTGCCTGTAATGGATTATTCTTGTCCATACTAAGAAGATGAAGGTAAAAGCGAGAAAGAAGATGTTGTGCACGATCCTTGAGAGGAAGGAGGCCTAGTAGATGACAGGTGACATGAGGTCGATTGGCAGCACTTCCAGCTATCTATTGAAGACAATTGTTGTAAGCGGTATTCATTGTAACCCAAGCCTTTGACTTTCTATCCTGGAGGAAATGGCCATAGAGGAGAGGCAGAGAATATTCCAGAGTTGGTAGAAGTATGCTTTTGAGGATGTTGAACTGTATTTGTGGACACCAAGAAGCAGAATACCAACGAAGGGCACCAAGATGCCTTCCCACCCTTTCACAGAATAATGTACGCTGGGAGTCAAAGTCGATACCTTTAGAGGCAAACATGACACCCAAATACTTGTAGGTATTGACAAATGGGATTGGCTGGTCGTTGAGAAGGATCGAGGGGGGCATTCGGGTTCTTGTCACAAATTGTGACTAAGCAAGGCAGATTTCACATGACTCATACTTATGAGTCATAAGGTATGTTGGATTTCACACTATGACGTCACTTGACTCATAGTTCTCACATGACTACGCACTCGCGAGTCATTGTTATAGTTTGATTGGTTGATTGTTTCATGACTCACGATAGTGACGTCATATGATGTAATGACTTTCGCACATGACTCATATTATGAGTCATGGATTTCACGCGTGTGACTCGTTTGAGCACATGACTTGGTTTATGAGTTTTAATTAGTTAACGGAATGTTGGGTAATGACTCGTATGAGTCATTGATGGATTTCGCGCTATGACTCACTATGAGTCATAGAGATTTATGTAGCGCGAGGTGATGAGTCACCAGGGTTAGGGTTGTGAGAAGATGCCTATATAAGGTGCTTGATTCGGACCAAGGGGTAGGAAAGCCAGGGAAGCCCTCCTACGAATCACCCTCATCCTTCAGGATTATCGTCCTGATCCGAACAATCTCAAAAGTCCTCGAGAGGATCATTGCAGCCCGCCTACTTGCGGCACCCCGACTCAGAGGCCTGTTGCACCCCAACCAATGCGGTTCGCTTCCTGGGCTCAGCACCTACGACGCATGCCTCACCCTCACCAACGACGTCAGAGCCCTACAGAGGCCCCGTCTAAAGGTCTCCTCCCTGTTTCTGGACATAAAAGCAGGATTCGACAACATCGACAACCACACTTTGGCCCGCATCCTGAGGGAAGGCGGGATACCCACCTATCTGGTCTCCTGGGTTTCGTCCTTTCTGGGCGAACGAAGCTCCACCATAATTTTCCAGGGGGCACCAGGGACCCCAGCCCCAGTCAACGTCGGCGCTCCTCAGGGCTCTCCGATCTCCCCGCTCCTCTTCCTTCTCTACGTTGCGCCACTGCATTTCGGGATCCCTCGGGGATTGATGATATCGTATGTGGACGACTTCGCCCTCACAGTTGCTTCCCTTTCCTACCGTGGCAATATCCGCCGGCTCCAGGCCCTGTTCGACAAGCTTGAAAGAAAGGCGTCCCGTTTAGGCGTCTCTTTCTCGGTTGCGAAGACAGAACTGATCCATTGGAGGACCCCCAGCCAGAGGAACTCGCCGAAGTGTGTCCCGCCCCTCCAAATCAAAGGGGAATTGTTTCACCCTGGAAACTCCATCCGCTGGCTAGGGTACTGGTTCACTCCGGCCCTCGATCCCGCTGCATATTTCTCGTGCCGCCTGGCCCTTGCCCAAGGGGCGTTTGCCCTCATTCGCCGCGTTAGCCCGCCAGGGGCGGGCCTCCCCCCATACCTATGCCACAGATTGGCAACGTCACTTGTAGCCCCTATCCTGCTCTACGGCGCGGACCTGTTTACACCTAGCGTGGGTACGACAGCCCGCCTCGATACATTCTGGCACCAGGTCCAGAGGTGGACCACAAACTGCTTCTCAGCCACGCCCACCGGGATACTTTCGGTGGAGTCCTGCCTCCCGCCCATCTCCCTGATGATCACCCACCGGCAGAGGCTGGCGGCGCTCAGGGTAGTCTGCTCCCCTCCAAGCTTGAATCCGGCGACAGCCCGCCTCCACCCATCTTTCCCTTCACTCTCGGTCCACCGGGCACCTGACTCCTCGCGGGCCTTAACCCGAGGCGTATCGTCCGTGTACCTCCCCCTGCACTGGAAAACGCCCCGACCTGTCCCACCGATAAGGAACCACCTGCCGGTGGACGCGGTAGCTCACCGGACAATACCCTTCACCCTCGGGGTGTCTCGGATGCCCATGATCAACTCCCACCTTGTGTGCCCGGCCCTCGCCCTCCTGCTCCAGCCCTTGATGGATAGCACCTACTCCGCCCTAAAAAACAGGATAAGGGAAAGACTCCTCGTGGAGTGGGCCTCTCTTTTCCCGACTCCGGGGTACTACCTGCACCCTCCCGCGCTACAACCGAGGCCTTTCATGGGCTTGGGTAAGTTCGTCGCCGGGAGAATACACCAGATGAGAGCCGGGAAAAGTTACCTGGCTGCCCACCCGACCTGGAGGTCCCCCGATGCCGATACCTCCTGCCCCCGCTGCGGCTTGGAACCTGAAACCTTCGAGCACGCCATCCTATCCTGCCCCTCGAGACAGCACAGCAGGTCGCGCCTCCTCCACGGCGTCTCTGATGTCGGTCCCGGGGCCCCACTCTGGTCATCCCTCCCACTGCTAAAAAGGCTCGCCACCTACATAGGCGTAATCTCCACGGGATTCCCCCCCACCATGTTCCCGCCCACCACCCCCCCTTCTTCCCCCCCGTTTCCTCTCTCCCCCCCCAGGGTTCCCCCCCCGCTTTTTCGTGTTTTTTCGTTGGCTGAGGTTTAGGGTTGTTGGGTTATCTTTCCTTACTTTGCTTTATGTAGGCTTTCCTTGCTAGACGACTAAATTGTTGGTTGTACTTTCCTTGTTACATGTGGCCAATGGCCCGGCGGAGGAGAAACCTGCGCGATAGTGGATATTTACTGGTGCCGTGACTTTCTTTTGTTATATGTTTTGATTTATAGGTTGTGTTCTCTCCATAGCTAGCGCTGCATGAGGCTTTTTGTACCTTAAAACAATGAACGCATGATTACAAAAAAAATAAAAAATAAAAAAAGGACCAAGGGGTAGGATCTTTACGCAACCATCTAAGTACTTTTCTATACTTAAGATATTGCAATATGATTACTTTTACTTTCTTTCTATACACTTCTCCTCTAACAAAGCCTACGCCTCAAGAACCCGGAGACTATTGTGATAGTCTCGACGGGCCGCTCGGACATAGGACTATTGTGATAGTTCTATCAAGCACGACAATCCACTCATCTTACTATCTGACGAGATAGTATCCTTCGACGAATCGATCAGACTAGCAAGCCAGTTCCGTACTATCTGAAGAGATAGTATTTCCCTACGCCCCATTATAAAGAAGAAGACTTGCTCACTATAGGAAACAACTATTGTTGCCTGTTGCCTAACTACCTAACAATAGGATTGTTACAGTTCTAGTAGCAGTATGGGTTCGTAGATAGCCACATTGTCCAATATTGAAAGCCATTCCATGTTGATCAGCCCAGCGAGTATCCATATTAATAAGACTTTGGGCATGTTGTATGGTTGGTGAAATAATGACCCCATCATCGGCAAAGAATAGAGCAGAAGGAAAGCTTGGTCTGGATTGCCAGTTGAGTGATTGCAGAAGACTGTTGATAAACCAATTGAAGAGGATTGGGGATAAGGGTGAGCCCTGTAAGAGTCCACAATTGTGATTCTGTTGTGCTGATGGACAACCAGTCACAATCAGTGAAAAGCTCATATCTTGGAACATGAGTTGGTGTATCAGCCTTAGGACCAAGGGGTTGATATCTTGAGCTTTGAGCTCCCTCTTCAGATGTGACCACCCAACCTTGTCAAATGCGGCAGCAAAATCAAGGAAGACAATATGTGAACCGGTATTAGCCTCAATCTGGTGGTGCAGTGTCAGAACATTTGTCAAGGTTGAATAGCCTGAACGGAAGCTAGCTTGAACACCTGAATATGGCATCTTGCCAGAGGTGGAAACAATGGGAAGAATTAAGGCTTCAAAGAGTTTGGAACAGACAAATAAGGCTTATTGGGCGTGAGTTTTGAGCGGTATAAGGCTCCTTCCTGTCCTGGTACATGGGGTATACTATGGATTCATTCCATCGCCTGGGGGTTTGGCCAGTTGGTAGCCAGGCATGATATAGCTGATGGAGGAGCTTGGGGAAGGAGGTCTCAACGAGATGGCGTAACATGATTACAGTTATACCATCAGTCCCACAGGAAGCAGTAGAGGACATGCGACCAAGTTGGACCTTGATTTTGTCAATGGATATGTAAGCAAGAAGTCCAGAGGCCAGAAGGGTCAATTCAGGAAAGGGCTCAGAGGACTGAAGAGCTGGAATCCTTGAGGAACAGGAGGTGAGAGCAGGAGGGTGAGGAGGTGAGAAACACAAGTTGTTAAGAGTGTATCTGGACGGTCCAGCACTTGGAATGGAAGAAGATGCTGAAGAATTGAATATCTTGGAATAGTGCTCAATACACTCTTCCATTGGAGTTGACTGCCCTGTTGAGCTGACCATTGGTTGGGCTACTACGGAAGCCTGTTGAGCACACTTCAGGAGCTGAATACTGGCAGACATGTCCAACTCGGCTGATAGTTGTTTAGCAGCCTTGTCCTCTTTTTTTCTTGACTCCTCTGGTTTGTATATTCCATGTGTACTTTCCGCAATGGCTTGCACTGCTGCACATAGGATTGAGTCAAGCATGTTGACATCAAACCTCTCTGAGCCTTTGAATGAGGTAAATAGAGTATCCATGAACTCCCAATTCTGGCGATATTTCTTGGCTATTGCATCCTTTCTCAATAGCTGAAGATGAAATCGAGTTGGACCAGTCTGGGTTGTAGATGCTGGAGCGACCTGAGATGCAGAGGGGCTAGAGGATGAGGCGGGATGGTCAAATTTAACATGCAAAAGGAAGCGATGATCTGTTTGAAAGCTGAGACTTTGGGTGGAAACAAGGGATAATGCAATATTGGGTTGATGCTGAATGGCTGCAAATACATGGTCAGGAATGGTGTGAGAAGTTGAATATTCGGAAGGATCTTGGATGTGAACCATGTTGGTATTGACAGCCCATGTTTGAAATAGGCTGGCACGTGGGGATGGATTGGAGGTGGGACCTGGTCTGGAAAGAGGAGTGTTGTGTTGAAACCTGGTGTTTATATCACCGAGTAGGAGGTCAAGAGCGCCAATTTGGTTAAGATTTGTTTGAAGTGTTTGTTCCGACATGGAAAAGGGTGGATAATAGACAACGGCAAAGCAGAAGCCTGGAAGGGAAACTGTAATAGAGTAGGTTGACAATGTGGTATGCTGAATAATAGAGCGGAGGTGAGGTTTGACAAGAAGATAGATGCCACCATGATGGCTGCAACAGAGGGGCGAATTTGGTGGTCGAGGGGATAGAGTGGTGGAGCAGTGTACAAGAGGATGCAATAGTCGAGATTGGTGGTGCTGATACCAGTGTTCCGCAATAAATAAAACGTCAAATGATGTTTCGAGGTGGTGTATGGCCTGGGCAAACTTCCTGTCACACAGGGAGTTTGCATTCATGTAGCCGATGTGATACATTAATTGATGCATTTTGAAGTACCGTGAGTTGACTTTAATATCAACCTCTTTCTTGGTGTCTCCTTTTCGATACTAGAAAATTATAAGACTGTATTAGTTGACGTTGTACCAATAGTGGACTGGTTGAATATATAGGAGAGAGAAGAAGAAGATCATGAACAAGAAGAACAAGAACAAGAAGGAGTTACCTGTTATCACGGTTAAATGAAGATGAACTCCATTTTCTCTTGCCACATGGGACCTTATCAGCCATTCACAAGGTATCATCCTCACATATAGGAGATACAGACTCTCCTTCTGTTCCCATATAGTTTGTCGTAGTAACCGCATTTCTCTTATCACTACCAGTTGTTGTTTGAAAAGCAATGCCATCCCTTTGAAGTTGTTGTCCAAATTGTTGTCCCAATCCACGATTCCTCATCCAATTCACAATATACTCACGTGTAGAGGCATTTCTGGTTGATGCCATAGAGCCGGCAAGCCGCACTACAAACCTTGTTTGTAATATTTTGAGCTTGAACTCAGGAAGGAAAGCATCATCATTCCAGTTGAAAGATTCTGGTGACAGAGGATCAAAGCGGGCCTTAACGTCAAATTGTGAATATTTGGTGATTGTATTTCTCATTTTCTCGACATGGTTGATATCGACCACGATTTCCAGTATTCGTTTATCAATCCAGGATAGGTTCTGAATGTGGCGTAATTGAACGCTCATAGGTTCTGCTACCAAAATGCGCTTAACTTCTGCATAGTGAGTGTATGGCATGCCAGAGACATATATCGCAGTTGTATTGACAGAGGGTTTGTAAGACAGGCCAGTCTTTTTTCTCGCAGGTGGCATGTTGGATGTTTCTGAATAATAAAATAAATAAGCATGGATATCTTTGAAGAATAGGAATAAATAATCACTACCTTGCATAGGCAACTGGAGTACACTACTGTAGGTAGGTTTATTGGATTGGGTATATAATGGTGGATGATAGCATTCAGGGGAGAGTGTGGGAGGCCGATATTGAACAGGTGAGGGAGCTGGTTGAAATTCTGCTGTGAGTATCTGAGTTTCAAAAGTCGTATTACTGTCGCTTGTATCATGTATACTAGTATCCAGAATACCTGAAGAGGTTCTCGTCTGCCCCTATACTCACCAGTCGCCATGAATAGATTATTAGCAAATACTCCATTCTCATTCTGCTTGTTTTATTTCTTTTATGAAAAAGAGATTACAAGATGGCTAGTTTCATATTTTTCAAACATCCTGTCAACTCACTACATGATTTTATATCAAATCACATACCTGATTCATACCACCAACATTTGAATCTAAGGGACCTTTTCCCTTTGCATAACCTTTAGCACTCTTGCATTTTAGGCAGTGTTCCCAACGGGCCGGGCTGGCAAGGCTTTGGTAAAGCCGGGCCCGGCCTGTGCACATTCTCTCGGATCTAGCCTGGCCCGAGCCTGCAGGCCTGGTTAAGCCTGAGCCTGGCCTGGCCGGGCTGGCCTATAGGCCATATTGGCTTTTTCCCAGCTGCCTGATAGGCTGGCCTGGCCTATATGGCCTAGGCCAGCCTATACGGCTTCGGCCGACGCACTCTTTGTGAGCAGCTGCTCTGTGTCAATAGCACAATTCACGGTAAATGTTTCGCAATTATGGAATATGATTAAAAATAAAGTAATGGTTTCACTTATTAGCAAAAAGAACCCCAAAAAATACCAGAAGTAGTGAATTAATTTGTTGAATCACTGGTTTTGTGATTAATTAAGAAGTATCATAATAGCTAAAGGTGAAGGAGGAAAAAAAATCACAGGCTATAAACTCGGAAGAGGGGAGGGGGGGTGGGGCGGTTGAATACCCTTAATGCAATCTGTTCTCAACTCTACTCTCCGGGCCTATAGGCGCCTATCAGGCCTGAGAGGCTTTCGTAGGCCAATCGAATTCGGCCTATATGGACCTAGGCTATCTTCCACAGCGGCTTGCCTTAGCCCGGCCTACGGCCTATAGGCCAGCCTACTATCGGCCTGGCCCGTTGGGAACACTGATTCCAGGTTCCTAACCTTCGCCTCTAAACGTTTGCGACGCTTTATTTCGATCTGCAGTTGTTTGCTCCGTATGTTGATCTCCCGTCTAAGCTGTCCCAATTCTGCCTGGTGTACTGGTGTCGCTATAATGGTTTCTATTATCTCATGTTACCACTAGCTATTCAAATTGGACCTTGAATGCTTCTTGTTCCAATAATGGAATTTGAGATGAAACTAAGTCATATTTGGACAAGTGAAAGTAAGTGTCAAACCAACCTTTTTCATCTGAACTCTCACTATTAATACTATAACATGTACCACGCTCTGAAGAAGATTCAATTGTAATAGTTCCTGCCAGTGGTGACTTCTGGATATTCTGTATTCCCACACATAAGTGCTAGTAATCCATAGATTCCTTATATCAAGAGAACAATAAGAAAGCCCTGGTGCTAAATCACTACAGGCAGAATAAAAAAGATATATATGTAAAGGAGATATGTCAGTTTCAAAGTACCGATCTTGACAAGTTAGAGTTAGGAGTTAAGTGTATTGATCTTAGAGACAAGAACGTAGCAGCAAGCTCACTAGGTACACAGTCGACACGAGCACAACCAGGTCTGAGGCATAACACAGCAGGTAAGAAGACAGCTGCACAACAGGCAGAGACATCTGAGATGAAGGAAACAATAGCAGAACATCGGGAGCGGGTAGGTATAAAGCCCATACCAGGCATAGGGGTAAGTACTAATACCTGAGTATTAGTACTTGAACACGGATCGAGAGTCAGCAGAAGACCTGTGATAACCGAAACGAGGCTGAGCAAACAAGGCCTACTCAGAGGCATGCGTGATCAGGAGTACAAGGCCCTACCTGACGGCCGTGTAGAAAAGCAGTACTTTTAACTAAGAGAAGATAATCAGAGCTATTATAAAAAGAAATAGTAAGAAAGCAATAGTGTGCAAGGACGCGTTAACAAATAAATTTCACAGATATTATTGAAGATCTAGTTTTGTATATAGAGGGTTGTCGACTTGGAGTTTGTACTAGGGTAAGCGGACTGGTTACCAAATTTGGGTACACATATATGTGTAGTGACTGTCAACCTGAGACAGTATAAGGAGAGAATTCTCTCAGTTAGAGTTGCTCCTTACGCAACGTCTTCTGTACTTACCTACATATTCAACTGCGCCTTAGTGCGCCTTCTGCTTCCCTGATTGGAGTCTATATTTCCTATTCTACTATCCTTTTAAGCCCTGTGGAACTCACCTCAATCTCTCTCTATTTCCTCCGGCCTCGACCCGTGAGATCACGTTGCGTCGAAATCCGCACTGCTCACATACCCGATACCCGTCTCTAATCCTTCCACATGCATCCTCCGGCATCTAGTTCTCCCGTTGAAGCCTCCTCAGCCAATACACAATATGGGGAAGAATTACAAACGGTTGAGGCTCTCAGAGCAGCCATCACCAACAATCCATCCCATTTTCTTGCCACGCTACGGGCAAACGTAGATCGCATGATCACCGCAGAATCACAACTTGAGTCCTCACAGCTTGAGGTTCAATCCTTGATACTTCAAGTATCGTCTCTTGAGGCCCAGGTTACCCTGCTTATGGCCTCACTGCCTGACCCAGCTCCGCCAGCTGCACTTTCACTACCGAATTCCAACCCCTTCTCACTACCAGTTGCTTCGACAGTACACCGTTCGGATAAGTTAGCAGATCCTGATAAATTGTCAGGGAAGTGGACCGAGTTGTCAAACTTTCTTGCCCAATTGCAGCTCAAGCTGCAGGCCAATGCTGACCATTGGCCTGATGAGCCAGCCAAGGTAGCATACTGTATATCCAGGCTTGAAGGTGATGCCTTGAGAAATCTTGGATCAGCTATCTGTCAGGAACCAATCCCTGGTACTGATATTACTCAGATTGTTATCGACTTCTCCTCGCCCAATGCTTTGATTGAACGCCTACAGACCTCCTTCGGAGACCCAGATCCAACAGGTACTGCACGTATGGAGCTTTCTAAGTTGCGCCAAGGCAAGCAAGATTTCGCTACTTACCTGAGTCAGTTCATACGGATCATGTCCGTTCTCAACTATGATCCAGCAGCCAAGATGGATGCACTGGAAGCAGGAATGTCTTCGAAACTTCGAGAAGGCCTTGTATACAATATTCGTCCAAAACCCAGTCCTGAGAACTATGATACCTCGTGTAATACTCTGCTTCAACTAGACAACCGCATACGTCAGCTGGAGGCTCACAAGGGCGGCACTTATTCCGCAATGCCACAAGTACCTACAAGTGTTGGGCACATTGAGCAAAATTCCTATCTCCATAACCCGGACGCTATGGACCTTTCCTACAGTGGGCTAAGGCCAAGCACACCATCCGTTCCCCGCCCAGCTCAACATCTACGTTATGAGACCAATGCGCAAGGCCGTCGTCATGTCTCTGCTTTGGAAAAAGCATGGAGGCCTGCGGCAGGACGCTGTAATTACTGTGCTGGTGATCATAGACAGGTTGTATGTCCAGTTACGGTGCGGGGACCAGCGGGTGGTGCGGGTGTTAGTCGCGGGCCTCCTGGAACAAACAGCAATAATCCATTTCGACTGCAAGTAGCCGATCCCACTCCGGGAAGGGCAAGTTCTGCACAACGCCAACTTGTACCGGAACATCCTTACGAGTCGGGTTTTCCATCATCCCTGGACTGAATGGCCCAGCTCAGGGATCAATACCTTCAGCATCCCTCAAAAGTCTTGTCCTGTCCTCCTCGTCTATATGTTCTGATGAAATGTTGAGTACACATCTTGTTCTCCCATGCGTACTGTCAAATAAAAGTCATAAAATTTCATCAAAAGCACTTATTGATACTAGAGCCTCAGGATTTGCCTTTATTGATGCAGACTTCGTGAGCCATAATAAACTTCCGCAAATTCTTCTCGATTCACCTCAAAAGCTAGAGGTGATTGATGGCCGGCCAATCTCCTCAGGTCACATTACACATACCAGCTATATGGACCTTTCGATTAGTGGTCACTCGGAAATGGCTAGCTTTTATATCACTAAGCTAGGACGATACCTGATAATATTGGGTTTACCCTGGATGCAGCACCATGATGTTGCAATAAAATTTGGCCAAAATGCCGTCCAGTTTAGATCTCCGTACTGCAAGAAAAACTGTTCAAACAGTACCACGCCAATGACAGTTCAAGGGGAAAGTCGAGGGCCAACTATTGCCACCATCAGTGCTGCAAGTTTCCACCGAGTAACAAAACAGGCAGGCTCTCAGGTCTTCGCTCTCTCTGTTCTTGAGATAAATGCCCTATTAACCCACGAGTTGAAGACTGCACCGGCCAATAATAATATTGGAAAAATGCCTGAAGCTTATTCACAATGCCTTCCCATGTTTGAAGCGGATATGGCCAAACACCTGCCGCCACATAGGCCAATGGACCTCAAAATTGAGTTGAAGGAGGGAACACAAGCCCCGTTCGGGCCACTCTATAATATGTCAATAGAGGAGTTAAAGGTGCTGAAGGCCTATATATCCGAGAACCTCGATCGCGGTGTTATCAGAGTCAGTTCGTCTTCCGCGGCCTCTCCCGTCCTCTTTGTCAAGAAGAATGACGGCACTGTACGGCTCTGTGTCGACTACCGTGCTCTTAATTCCATTACCAAGAAGGACAGGTACCTACTTCCTCCTATACGTGAAACCTTGAACCGTCTGGCTTCGGCAAAATGGTACACAAAGCTTGATCTGCGGCAAGGGTATCATCAACTACGCATGGCTTGGGGAGAGGAATGGAAGAGAGCATTCTGGACACGGCAGGGACTTTACGAATACCTTGTTGTACCTTTTGGGCTTACAAATGCTCCTGCTGGATTTCAAAAATTTATTAATGGGATCTTGGCTCCATATTTGGATGACTTCTGCACAGCCTAAATTGATGATATTCTGGTTTATAGTTCGACAATGGAGGAACATAGAGTACATGTGCGGAAGGTTCTGGATGCCCTATACAAAGAGCGAATTCTCCTCAAGCCCGAGAAGTGTGAGTTTGATGTTCAGAGCACTAAGTATCTTGGGTATGTGCTGTCATCTGAACGATTAGAAATGGACCCTGTTAAAACCAGCACGATTAGAGAGTGGAAACGACCTACCTCTGTCCATGATGTGCAAATGTTTCTCGGATTTGCTAATTTCTACCGAAGATTTATCAGTGGGTATTCAAGTATCACACGGCCACTCACTGCCTTAACTGGAAAGGGGAAGGAGTTTGTCTGGAACACCGATCACCAGAGAGCATTTGAGACCCTCAAGACTGCGTTTACAACAGCTCCGGTCTTGCAGCTATTTGACTTTGAGAAGCCGTGTGCTGTGGAGACTGAAGCATCTGACTTTGTCTCTGCTGGTGTCCTCTCCCAGCCCAACCCGGATGGTGTCTTACACCCTGTTGCCTTCTTCTCTAAAAAGCACATACCAGCAGAGTGTAATTACGAAATATACGACAAGGAGTTACTTGCTGTTGTAAGGGCATTTGAAGAGTGGCGGCCAGAATTAGAGGGCGCAGCTAATCCTATTGAAGTTTTATCAGACCATCGTAATCTGGAATACTTTATGAGCAAGCAGGACCTAAATCGCCCCCAAGCGAGATGGTCTACTTTTCTTTCATGTTTTAACTACAAGATTCAGTATAGGCCTGGAAGACTTGGGTTGAAGCCGGATGCGCTTACTAGATGCTCAGAGGATCTCACCGTGCATGGGGATCCACGACTTGTAAACCAGAGTCAGACCATACTAAAATGGGAGAACCTGTCCACCGGAATCCAACAGGATATACATGTCTCGCAAGACCAACGTGGGCAGAACGTACCACGGACACTTTCACTATCCCAAGTTACATCTGTGTCCTCACCTAAGTTCTCCCATGGGTATACACTGTTTGAGCGAAAGGTTTTGTCTTGCTATGACAATGATCCCGTACTGGGAAGGATATTGGAGGGGATAAGAAAGAGAGTAAAAAGGATAAAAAAACTCTCAATTGGAGAATGTGACGAAAGACAGAGCTTGTTACACTATCGGGACCGCCTGTACATCCCAGATGACCCGCAATTACCCCTGCACATATTGAAAGAGCACCATAACTCGCCCGCCGCTGGCCACCCTGGACGGGATAAAACCTTCGATCTGATAGCCCGAGTGCTTTTCTGGCCTCATATGCGAGCACATATTAGCCAATATGTCCGCAACTGTCAGTCTTGCATGCGAGCAAAGGCTCCAAACCATGCAAAATATGGCTTCTTGCATACGCTCCCAGTGCCCGATCAGCCCTGGCAAGAGATTTCGATGGATTTCGTTACTGGATTGCCTGTTAGTGAGGGTTATGATGCGATAATGGTCGTGGTTGATCGTTTGACAAAGATGCGACATTTAATAAGATGTAATACGACTGTTAACTCTACTGATGTGGCAAAGTGATATCTCCAAAATGTATGGAAGCATCATGGATTACCGACATATATTACTTCTGATCGCGGCACTCAGTTTACCGCTCAGTTCTGGCAGTCACTGTTAAAACACTTAAAGATCAAAGGAAGAATGTCCACACCATACCATCCTGAGACTGATGGCCAGAAAGAGCGACTAAATGCTGTAATGGAACAATATTTGAGACACTATGTCTCCTACCAGCAGGAGGATTGGGTAACATGGCTACCGATGGCTGAGTTCGCAGCCAATAATCAGGAATCAGCCACTACCCGGGTCAGTCCATTTTTCGCTAACTATGGCTACCACCCACGCTTTAACTTAGACCTGGCACGACAACATGGGAGACATTCACCACAAGTTATAGATGCAAAAGGGTTTGCAAACCGAATCGCCGACTTGAATAGCCACTTGCAAGTTCAAATGAGAGTAGCACAAGACCGCTATGAGAGTACAATTAACAAATCACGACTTGCCGCTCCAGTTTTCAGGGTTGGTGATAAGGTTTATGTCTGAGCCAGAAATATTCGAACAGCACGCAATTTTCGTAAGTTGGATTGGAAGCGGATTGGACCATATCCTGTTACGGAAAGGGTGTCTCCTTATGCATATCCAATAGCCTTCCCGAAGTCAGTCAAGATTCACCCGGTAAGGTCAATTACAGAGTTAGACCTTGCTCATTCAGATCCTTTTCCTGGTCAAGCTATTGTCCCACCACTACCTGTAGTGGTTGAGGGTCACAAGGAACATGCTGTGGATGAGGTTCTGGATTCACGCATTCTTAGAAAAGAGCCACAGTATTTAGTACAATGGACAGGATATGCGGAGGCAACATGGAATAAGGCTGAATACATGGTGGGACTAGCTAGCGTTAGAGATTTTCATAAACACTACCCAGAGAAGCTGAGGCCATTGGTATTTAAGGCTCACGGGTGCTCGCCCATGTGAGAGGTAGCTACTTTCACAGATATTATTGAAGATCTAGGTTTTGTATATAGAGGGTTGTCGACTTGGAGTTTGTACTAGGGTAAGCGGACTGGTTACCAAATTTGTGTCCACATATATGTGTAGTGACTGTCAACCTGAGACAGTATAAGGAGAGAATTCTCTCAGTTAGAGTTGCTCCTTACGCAACGTCTTCTGTACTTACCTACATATTCAACTGCGCCTTAGTGCGCCTTCTGCTTCCCTGATTGGAGTCTATATTTCCTATTCTACTATCCTTGTGAGCCCTGTGGAACTCACCTCAATCTCTCTCTATTTCCTCCGGCCTCGACCCGTGAGAATAAATCAGGAACAGTGGTTGAAAGAAATAGTGACACTGGTAGAAGTACTTAGAGTAAAGTAATAAGAGATAACAAAAAAGATACTGAATCCGTAAGTAAAATATATAAGATAAAGGAGAATCAAATAAAGGGAGGAAATAAATATGAGAAATGAAGGAGGTAAATAATAATCAGAACAGAGTAAAGTGTGAATAGCTAAAAGATATGAAAGCATAATCGTGAACGGAAATGGAACAATCACTATATAATATCAAAGTAAAAACATTTTTTGTATTCTTCAATAGTGCCAGTACTAATGGTGAGTAGTAGTGGACCTTAGTTGGTTGGACATGGTAAGTGTCCATGCGTTGAGAATAGTTCGTGCCTGGTTCCAAAGACTGTTGTTGAGAAGGTAGTCCACAATAGTGTACTTGGTGTTGGGATCGATAAGGTAGCGGTCAAGTTCATATATACACTGTTGCTCCTGAGTAAGGCCAGGATTGGGATATGGCATGCACCTGCAATGTCCACGGTCAAAGTTTTCTCCACAAAGGCATTTGCGTCCCCAGCCAAACACGCCACGTCGCCATGCCAGGAACGGTGCTTGATCCATCACAGGGGCAGTGAGGACAACATCACAGTCCAGACCAGGTACTCAATTGGTCACCATGCTAACTTGTAATAGCTTTGAAGAGTGAGGACCAATTGTGCTACGAATTTGAGTAAACTTGGTGGTTGAGAGTTCCTCGAGCACCGTATCACGGAGAAGAGTAATAGGTGTGTGTTGAAGGTTGAATAGGTGTTTTGTGAATGCAGGCGGGGGGTTCAGAAACTGCGATAGCAGCAGGTCATGCTTGTGAATTCGCATAAAGTGATTGGACTTGGGATACCAGTTACTGCGATCGAGAATAGCCCTGAGTGGATTCGAAGGTGCCATGGCCATGAGATGTAAATAAAACCTGGTAAACAGATGTTGTGCTCGATCCACGAAGGGAAGTAGCCCTAATAGATGTGCGGTAATATGAGGACGTTTTGCATTACCTCCCGCGATCCAGGTTAGACAATTGTTGTTGGCATTAGTAAGTGTTATCCATTGTTGAGCTTTGCGATAGCGTTTGTAATTGGCATAGAGCAACGGAAGGGAATATTCGAGTGTTGGTAGAAGGATACTTTTGAATATGATCAATCGTATTCGTGGAGCCCCGGTATCTGAAAACCACAGCATTCCAGCAAGGCAGCTCTCAACCCTTTGACAGAGCAGAATTCCCTGGTTGACGAAATCTATTCCTTTACACGCAAAGGTAAGTCCTAAATACTTGTAGGAAGTGACATGAGGAATAGGGTAGTTGTTGTGAGTGAGCGTATGCAGTATATAGGTACGTATAGGTTGATTGGTAACCATATAACCACACTTTGGTATATTGAAGAACATTCAATACATATCCGCCCAGGTAGAAGCCTGGTTCAAGAGACTTTGTGCCTTGGGGATTGTAGGTGCAACGAGGCCTCCATCATCTGCAAAGAATAAGGCGGAGGGAAAGTGTAACGGGGTCTTGGCGCTGGACGTTAGTCCAAGGCACACAACGACAGAAGGGTCCTAAACGATAACAATCGTTTAGTGTCAGGGTTCAGAGATGACATTCTCAGGTCAAGGCTGATTGCGTAACGGCAGGTCAGGGTCAGGGTTCGTGAGTTCTTGGCATTGGTCTTGGATATCAGAATAGAAGACCTTACATTCTGAAGTACAGGAGTTGTGAAAGAAATATCAGGTAGCGTAAAGAATCAAGGAAATAGGGGGCGGAGCCCCTTATATAGAAGAAAATCCTAGCACAGCCTTTGCCGCTTGACTCATACCCCAGTATGAGTCGCATATCCGCGTAACCAAGGAAACAATACAATTGGTCGTAAACCTTACAAAGGAAATCCCTCATAGCAACTGTGTAACAAAAGAAAGAACACCAAAGTTATCCCCACACGTATCTCATAAGGGGACCTTGAGAGCAGGGCACTCCACAGGGCCGAAGTTCCCGGAGGCCTATTCCGGATCCTCCGGTAATGGTCCAGGCTTAAGTGGGTACCGATCGTGGAACTCGTCAACTGTTCTTAGTTTGTTGATCTATTCAGCTGGCTCCCATGTCGTTTCGTCGTAGCCTTTCCATTTCCACAGATATCGCAGTTGGTTCCTGACGAATTTGGAATCCAAAACCTCCTGAACCTGCCACTCTTTTTCTCCTTCAACCTCCACAGGTGGAGGTGGTGGGATTATCTGTCCTTCGAGTGGATCGTTGGCTGCCAGGTCCAACAGTGACACATGGAAGACGTTATGTATCTTTATGGTATTCGGTAATTCCAGACGGTAAGCGTGAGTTCTGACCCTGGCTTTGACCACGTAGGGTCCATGACGTTTGTTGTCCAACTTCAGTGAAGGTCGACGTGTCCTAATGTTTTTTGGATTCAGCCACACTTTATCACCGATGTGGAAGGAGGGAGCTGGGATTCTGTGTTGGTCAGCGTTTTCCTATTGCCTTTCTTGAGCATAACCCATTTCAGTTCTAAGATGTGTGTGAAGTTCTGTCATAGTGCCAACCAACGACCATGCCTCTTGGTCGTCGGTCGGGAGGGTTTGTTCATCGAGAAAGTTCATACGAGGATCATAGCCGTAGTTGGCAAAGAAGGGAGAGGTGCCGGTAGTCTCAGATGCATGATTGTTACCCATAAACTCCGCCATCGGTAACAATTGACATCAGTCATCCTGTTGGTAGTTCACATATGACTGTAGGTACTGTTCCATGATACCGTTAACTCGTTCTGTTTGACCATCGGTTTCAGGATGGAACGCAGTAGATAGACGTCAGTCAATCTTTAGTCTTCGACGGACGGTTACCCAGAACTCAGCAGCAAACTGAGGTCCTCGATCGGATATAATCGCAAGCGGTAGCCCATGGTGTTTCCAGATGTTATCCAGGAATAGGTCGGCCAGAGAGGGTGTATCAATAGTGGTGTGACAAGGGACAAGATGATGCATCTTGGTTAGCTGGTCTACAACTACCCAAATCGCATCATTACCGTTACTCCAAGGCAGGCCAGTTACAAAGTCCATTGATATATCTTACCATGGTTGATATGGAATAGAGAGGAGTCGAAGGATACCAAACGGAGCGTGACGAGTCGTTCGACTTCGTTGACAGATATGACAATTGGCCACATATCGTGCGATCTCTTTTCGCATACTCGGCCAATGGTATCGTCGCGTGATTAGCTCATGTGTTTTGGATCTGCCGGGGTGACCAGCAGCAGGGGCGTCGTGATTTTCTCGAATGATAGCTAGTTTCAAAGGTTTGTGAGCGGGAACATAAAGACCGTCTCGATACCGCAGTCGATTACCATCTTTGCTACATTCGGCTAGGGATATCAGGCGGCTATGTCGTATCCCTTGTTCCAGCATCGTGAGTATCTGGTTTGGAAGGGGGTCAGCTTGATAGGCTTCCGTCCACAGTTCATTCAAAGGGGACGCTCCAAAGTGAAGCGGGATATCCGCCAACAAACCCAGGGACTGGGACTTGAGAACCACTTGTGTCCTATGCTTTTCGTCCTCCAATACCCCTTCCTCTGTTTGTCCCGCCATCCTTGTCAATTCATCCGCCTTCCCATGTGCTTTACCAGGAACAAATTCAATGGTATAGTTGAATTGTGACAGGAATTCCGACCATTGGGCTTGTTGTTGATTGAGTAACCTTTTCGTGGTAAAGTATCGCAGGTTCTGATGGTCCGACCGTACAGTAACAGGTCGTCCAACTAGATAAGCCCTGCATTCTTCAAAAGCCCGTACCACGGCCATCAACTCTTTGTCGTAAATGTTGTAGTTGCATTCGGCTGGTGTGAGTTTCTTTGAGAAGAAGGCGATGGGATGCAAAAGCCTGTCAGATCCAGGTTGGGATAGTATACCGGCAGAGGCGATGTCGGAACCATCGGTTTCCACTACCATCTTCTTATCAAAATCAAAGTGGATCAGGATGGGGGCCGTTGTAAAGGCTTCCTTCAATCTTTCAAATGCGGCTTGACAAAGATCCAACCATACAAATGCTGTACCCTTTTTTGTTAGCTGGGTTAGTGGCCTGGCCAGATGAGAATAGTCTTGAATAAAGCGCCTGTAGAAGTTTCTAAATCCTAAGAAGGAGGGGACATCGCGTAATTTCTTAGGGATAGGCCACTCAATGATCGTGGTGATCTTCGCGGGATCCATTTGTAGGCCTTCCGTCGTGATGATGAAACCAAGATACTCGACATTGTTGGTGTGGAATTCGCATTTCTGAGGTTTTACCTGCAGTCCAGCTTTCATTAAAGCTTCCAGGATTTGTTTGACGTGTTGGATATGTTGTTCCTCGTTCTCTGAGTATATCAAGATATTGTCAAGGTATGCTGTACAAAACCTATCCAGAAATGGGCATAGCGCGTCATTAATGTAGGAATATATTCAGAAGTGCGGTACAATTTTAACATAACTTATCAGGGAATCAATTTTATTATATAATTCTAGCACCGCATATTATCAACGAGCTATATGAGACCTGACCCAGCTCTATGTACCACCTCTATCTACTACAAAATAATCGACAAATATTTCTCCTGCTTGGGGACCAGGATCGTAATTCTGCAATTTCTTCAATAGTCTTCTTTTGATCACCTCCTCTATTTAATTTGATAGTTTAATCAGCATATATTATTGCCAGGCTCACATAATCCTATCACTCCAGTGATTCTTGCTGCTATCTCTTCCAACCTCATGGCACACTAGAGGGTAATAGTAGCTTGACAATAATATATGTCTTTATGTATATAACTAGTGTGTGTCAAAGCTAGACCTTTTTATAATCAGGTGATCAATTTTATCATTTCATTTTAGCAAGAGATATCCTGTCAAGAATATATAATCAGACCAATACCCCCACTACTTTTTCTACTACCTTATGAGCACAATTATTCATAGTGGTATTCATACTCAAACCTGCTTGATTATTAGAGACCTCCTTGCTTCTATTTCCGACTGGTTTAATTTATTTAACAAGTTGAGCAGGATGAATCCTCTCAAGCTTAGATAATTATTTTGGCAAGATTGATGTCTGTTGTCTGGCTATGAATTAATGGGACCAACAGGGACCCGAAGCCTGACTGCTATAATTATCCTCACTGTATAGTATTTTATGATTCCTTGATTAATTGTATTACCTAATTTCTGCTGGACATGTCCTGTTCAGCTTACATAATCACACCAGCATTGATAAATACAGATATTCTCTTCAATCCATTTGTGCCTAAGGGCTAATATGTTGCAACTCACTCATGTCCCTTTAGTGTTCGTTACAGGGCCCCGTTTCTGACAGATGGGGCGCCAAGAGCAGGTTATTGACTGCATATTAAAAAAGGAATCGTCCAAATTGGACGAAAGCTGAGTGAGATAGAGCTCTGTGAAGTTGTCTAACTTCAAAGAGCTCTATTTCAGTCAGTTCTTGTCCGATTTGGATGGTCTTTTCCACCAGTTAATCAGAATAACCTATGTTATTTTGTCCCCGCTCCTCGGAAACGGGGCCCCGTAACGAAGCCTAGGTCCATTATTAGTGCCAAATTATTATGTAGATGGATAATTCAATCAGCTATCCTGTGATGTTTTTTTTTTTCCAACCAGGTATGTTCCACAACTTGTATCAGTTCTTGTTAATTATCAGTAATTAATACTTTCAGATAATAGATTCAGCTGTATGGATTATATCATTTCAGGTGGACATATCCTGTTTTGTTAACAAAATCTTCCTGGTACAAAAGGTATGTGCAGATCTTTTAATCAAACTCTTTTTTGCTCAAGAGCCATGGGTTGGAATTGTTATATATGAGGTTAGCAAATCAGAATTATTACCAAAAATAAGCATTCAAGCGGGAGTAGTATATGTAATACAATTTGAGCAGAAGATCTCTGGCATCGCTGGTATACCTGTTAACCAGAAGGGATTGAAGCCTTCAGATGATAGATTTCCCGCTAGATTATATAATTTCAGGAGGATGTATCCTGCTCAGCTTACATAATCTCAATCAAGAGATCTATCAAGTTCTTCTCATAAAGGTCTTTTTTGCCAAAGAGCCACTTGTTGCAATCTGCATATATGAGGTTAGCAAATTAGCATTATTACAAAAAATAATAACTCCAGTAGTAGTAGTAGATGAAACACAATTTGGGCTGAAGTCCTTGGTGTGAGTAATATACCTGTTAACCTAAAAGTATTGACAATATCACCTTATAGTTTCCCATATAGATTACATAATTTCAGTAGGATGTATCCTCCTCAGCTTACATAATATGAATTAATAAATCTATCAAAAACGATCCTCTCATAAAACTCTTTTATGCCCTAGAGCTGATAGTTGCAATTGGCATATATAAGGTTTGTATATAAGTATTATGGATATGATAACTTACTTAGATGTATTTAGAATACAATCTTGAAAGAACTCACCCCCACTGTAGCTGGGATAGTTGTTTACCTGGAGCCATTGAACATTTCTGGCCATAGTAGATTCACATGCAGATTATATAATTTCAGCAGAATAGATTCTCCCCAGCTGATGTAACCATAGCCACAAGATTTATCTTAATACAATCGACAATGTGGGAAGTCCAATTAGGGTCTAGTGGGGCTAATGTAGGCTAACAAATCGTACATCTTACAGGAATGCAACAACAAGTACCCTATCATTGACCAATTTTATTCAATGATTTCTGCTGTTCATCTGCTTCCTGACTTATATAATCAGCTTGGAATCATTCAAAAATCATGTATTGGGAAAAGCAAAAACGTAGAAACAGCTGATCACTTGCCGGGAATAATTTGGCCATTTTGGCACACGTCTGGTACTAACATATTATGTATTGTTTTTGACAGTTCCATTAGGACCCATCCTGGTAATTATAGTACCAACATGATGGGAATTATTGACAACATTATCTATTATAGAAATACACTAAAAGTCTTATTGAGGACTTAACGGGAATGTGGGTGGTTCTAATTTGCAATACTACGTGTATAACAAGTTAATGATTGTGATTATATAATTTCGGCAGGACTGATCCTGTCCGGTTTACATAATCATTCACAAGACAATTTTCCCGACATCTCTCCCTGCCAAGTAAAGCACAACTGGTATTCAAAACCTGACCTGCTTGCCTTTAGGCAGACGTGCACTATATTCATGCTAACTTCATCAATTGATTCACCCCCTTTAGCATAAAATATGCCTTCCCACCTACCAGGCTTAGCTCATCATACCAGCTACAAAGCATTATTTTATAATATCTTGATCAATAATATTACATAATTTCAGCAGGATATATCCTGCTCAGCTTATGTAATCACTTGATGGAGATTGATTAAATTATTGTCTCCCATAAATCTGCTGCTTAACAGGCTATTATTTTGCCTTGAATAGATAAATTCATGTTTGCACTAGGGGAAGTTGAATATAATCTGAAGATGGTTATTTTTTCTAAATGATTGGGCAAATCAGTACCTGGGCAGCCTGAAAGGTCAATGTGGCAAGTATCTAGAGCATAGACTCTCATGAGGACAGAAAACTGGTTGAGACAATCTATAGCTTGTACTAGCTACATATGAAAGAATGGCTCTTCATAAGCATTCAATAACACCTTCAAGTTGATAATCAATTTTCTTACCTCATTTGAGCAGGATGTATCCTCCCAAGCTTACATAATCACAGCCGCAAGATCAATGCCAACCATGCTTAGAATCCGTTAGCCAGCCACTCTTACACCTTTCTTTTTTACATATTACCTCTTGCTTGAACCATATGAGCAGGATATGTTCTGTTGTTCTTATATAATTAATTTATGTTTTGGTAATTGAGGTAAGCAGGAGGTCTTTTACCAAAGATATTATTTACCCATATGTGAAATGATTTCTTGCTTACAAGACTCTGGGCAATAGAGTACTCAGAGGTCAAATATCAGTAACCAACCATGCTGAATGAGAGGCATAGCACAAGGCAATGTATTGGTATAGTTGTGTGAACCCTACTGTTTATTCAAATTTTACAAGACACGATACTATGTTGTCATGTGTTGTCATGTGTAAAAATAGGATTGGTATGTCATCGGACGTAAGAGCCAATTTGATCATGATTCAGAAATCATGATATAATGATTCTATATTCACTGGTACAGTATAAATAGAGGGCTGCCCCCCTCTCTTTCCCCGTTTTCACCTTGCCCTCCATTTTCCTCACC
>Ga0307509_10000376_pt1 | contig 75191 bp, 59 predicted proteins | sample 10_EM_MG_FD_202245 | JGI IMG/M metagenome (GOLD analysis project Ga0307509, IMG submission 202245) | Populus trichocarpa ectomycorrhiza microbial communities from riparian zone in the Pacific Northwest, United States - 10_EM | ecosystem: Host-associated > Plants > Roots > Unclassified | place...
CCATGGGCCTTTAGAAAAGGACGGAAAAATGAGAGGCATGGGGGGTATAGGGGGAGATGGTATTACCAGGTGATACAGGGAGATATGTATGTAATACATGAGGGAGAATATTTTTTGCTGATGTGGAGGAACGCATCATCGCTTCTGTCACCAGGGCCAGAAACCCACAACCCCTCAGACAAAACAGCCCCCTCTCTTAACCCCCCCAACAGGCGAGAAACCCCCGTGCCCAGAACCCTAAACCCCCTGCCCCAAAGCCAACGCTAGTTTCAGTCTGGAACCTCACCTCTACCCTGCCCCAGGAAAGGATAAAGAAGCGGTTAAGGAGAAGAAGAAGGAAGCGTGGTCTGCCATTGCGGTGGCCGGCATTAATACAGACGGTTTCAAACTGGTACAGACCAGGAGAAGAAACGCGCCCCCAGCGCCAGGAGTGGGTAGAAAAACCGCCCTTTCCACCCCCTCAACCCCGCCCGTCAGACAACGCAGACTGTTAGTTAAGTTTGTGGAAAAAGGCAGAAGAGTGGGAGCCAGTGACTGCACGCTGGCGAAAATCAGAGACGGGATCAACAGTGCGTCAAACACTACCAAGTTTGCATATGCAGAATATAATAGGAAGGACGACCTGGTGCTCACCACCGTCGGTAACCTGCCAGCTGAACCTGCCTTGGCAAACATCAAGTGCATGACAAAAGCCCTCAATGACATGGGCATATTCGGGTTCAACATCGGCCTCGACACCCCTACGGTAAACATAGTCATAAACAGCATCCCCCTAGCAACCTCCGGGGACAGGCACTGGACCCCTGAGGAATGGAACATCGATGCCCGGCGTGGACTGAGCTTGAAAATGAGCTCACTGCCTTCAACCCCGAGCTCAGACTCATGGACAGACCCAAGTGGATCAAGTCCGTATCAGCTCTGGAGGCGGAAAACAAAGAAAAGTCCTCCATCATTGTGGCGGTAGAAACGAACGATTGGCTCCTGACAGAACTCAATAAACCCCCACCCGGCAATGGCAGTCTACGGACTAAGATGTAGCTTCTGAAAATATATCCGCAAAGATGCCTCAACCCACTGTGAGAGGTGCCTACCATACGGACACCACGGAGCCCACTGCAGAATGCCCTCTATCTGCAAATACTGCGGTAATCAACACCACATGAAGGACCACATGTGTGGCTCCCTATACTGCACAGCAGGCAAAGGAAAACCCTGCTCACACACTATCAGGAGGTGTGTAAACTGCAATGAGACCTCCCACTTTACTGGGGATAGGCACTGCCCTATAAGAACGAGGGCTCGCAGCCCAACTACTGCAGAGAAAGGCAAAGCTCCGGCAGGACCGGCCAACCCCACCCCCCATAAATAATTATGCCGACCACGCATATTATATACCACAAAGTCGGCGGATTGATGAACGTGGTTACTGAGTTACTTAAGTCCTCCCTGAAACATAAACCAAAGATTATTTCACTGGCCGAATGTCCGCTGGAAAATGGAGATTGGATGGAAATAAAAGGATACAGATGTTATGCCAACACAACGGCTAAAAAACTAGGCTGCGCTACATATGTTAAAAACGAGTACGTAAACATGTTTGTAATGGAACGTATATCAACATCTTATGTTACGCTACATACCTTTGGCACAGAAATCACAATAGGCTACCAGAGGCCTACATCAAAAACCTGGGACCCAGATAATGATTGGCATAAAGTGACCCAAAACATCGTTATTGGAGACCTGAACGCCATACATAATTCATGGTTGAAGGGTGGACTGAACACCCAGGGCCGCATTTTGAGGAGGTGGCTAGACGCAAGACCCGGCATCAGTGTAGTTAATGCACACAGAGTATCATACGTCCCACCAAACCCGAACCATACAAGCTCTACTATCGACATGGTCATCGCGAACCCCGCCTATGGAGTCAGGGTAAAACACAGAACCATCGCCTCCACCGAACATAAGGTGCTAGAAATCAAAACGAGACTGGTATGGAGAAGCGCATCAGAAAGCCCATTAAGGTATGACAAGGCAGACTGGGAAAAAATCGAAGCCGAAATCCACCACTTGAAGAAAGATGAAAACCCCTTGACGCTCCAGGAAAAACTCACAAACATCATCCTTAGACATACCCTGCAAGCCTCTGGAAGAGCAAAGGTGTTCTGGAACAAAGACCTCACCTTGATGAGGAAGAGACTCCTCGAAATGGTAAAAGGTGGAACGAGAGGGAAAGAACTGGTGGTGGCCAGGAGGAACTTCAGGAAAGCTATCTTTGCGGCAAAACGAACAGCTAACGAAAAGCCCTACAGGAAGAAACAGACCCAGAATGTTTCAGGACGGTAAAAGTAAAAACCACAAAACATCCCATTCCAGCCCTGCAGAGACCAGACAGCACCCTAGTAGCCGAGCACAGCCACATAGCAAAGGAACTCCAATACTCCCTGTACGGCGAAGAACACTGAAGAGAAACACCGACAGCACTAAAACCCACCGAAACACAAGTCGACGACGGCAAAATCCAGAAGGCGCTTAAGGCCTCCCCCAACGGAGCAGTAACAGGCCCAGACCAGATCCCCACCAGGATGCTGCGACTACTATGGAAACTTAAACCCGACCTCTTCCAGAAAACCATGAACCAAGTATACAGGTAAGGTATGCCCGACTCCTGGAAAAGAAGCTCCACGATCCTAATAGTACCCAAAGCGAACAAACCTTCCTACACAATAGCCAAGAGCTGGAGACCGATACAGCTGCAGTTGATCCTGGCAAAAACGATGGAAAGGATCATTACGAACAAACTGACCAACCTCAACCTCCTCCCAGATAATATGTATGGAGGAAGAAAAAACTACGGCACCAGGGACGCTATACGGGCCTTGGATACATTCGTTGAAAGCAACAGAAACCGAAACATATGCATCACGGCCCTGGATGTAGAAGGTGGTTTCGACAACCTGGACCTTGACAGAACCTGCAACATGATAGGAGAGGAAGACAAACACCTAGGGGACTGGATAAAATCCTGGGGACACCACCACCAAACAGTATACGGGTTTAATGGTAGAACCTCGAAACCCTATAAGACAGACAAAGGCACCCCACAGGGATCCCCGCTATCCCCCATACTTTTCTTGATCAGCGTCAAACACATGGTCTCGATCAAAACCAACAAGGACAAGGTTATCCTGACATATGTCGACGACATCCTAACTGCCACGGCCTATGTAACTAAGACCAAGGGACAAACACAACACCAAGATACCATCGACCGGCTGTGCGAAGAAGCAGCCAAGAGCAACTACAGGTTCTCAACCCTCAAGAATGAAAAGATCTACATCCGAACCAGGGGAAGGGAGAGATTGGCGCCCACGATGGATGGGGCCTTCATCTCACAAAAAGAGGAACTCAGATGGCTGGAATACTTCATCACTGAAAATTGGGGATGGGCCCAATACATCAAGACGTTGATCAACAAAGTGGCCAGGACGGGCAAGGCCATCAGCACCCTCACATCCCGGTACCAAATAGGGGGACTAAATGCTTGGTGCACTCAAAGATTGATCAAGGGCCTCGTAATACCACAGCTAACCTACGGAATCGAACTTTGGTCAAAGAAGACCCATATAAAGGAGGTGGTCAAGGCCCTACACGGCGCCATAAGGAACGCCTTTAAGCTAGAAACGAAAACACCCACCCTAGCTATCGATACGGAGCTGGGCATCCCCCACTGGACCTGTACGTCAAGCAGAGACAAGATAGGCTCGCACTCAGAGCCCACTCACTAAATCGGCACTCCCGGATGTCTAACCTATGGTTGGAAACATCAAACCTCCCCGTGATTATCGCGAATGGGTGAGGAGTAAACGTCATCAAATCTGGCATGATACGAGAATGGCAAGAACAAATTGACAATGAGGACATCCGATACAAAGGCAAACCACGAACGAAATATGGACACCTACGCAATATGTCACGGACCTCCTTCAGGAACATACTGCCAGTGTACCTCCGAGCCACGTGCAGATGGCTCTACCAAACAACAACAAAACAATTAAAAAGCTTGTTGAATGGATCGAAACATGGCCGGACGACCTCAAAGACCAAACCGGCAAAACAGCGGACAGGGCGAAATATAGGATCCAAACTGGGGGAGCCTCAATCAACCTGCCGACCTCACAGCCAATCACACAAGACAGAGTGTGGCGCAATGGCAGGTGGTACATCCAATGTCAGGAGTGCCCAAAATCCTTCAAAAACACAAAGAGGGAGAGAGAAGCGCATGCCAGGACACACACAGCCAGCGCTAGGACCAGGAGAACAGGAGCGGCGGACGCCCGGTACCTGGTGGGCGTAATGACCAGCAGATGGATTTCCTTTTGTACACGACCATGGGGTGCGGAGGCACAGGAATGGGTTTCGTTTGTTCGAAGGATTTCATAAAGTGCATGATCATAGGGCTGAGGGGGCGGATATAGGTTTCATTTCTAGCTGTGGGATTTATTTCCTTTTGTGCATGACCATGGGGCGCGGAGGCGCAGGAATGGGTTTCGTTTGTTTGAAGGATTTCCTAACGTATACGACCACTGGGCCCAGATGGGATGGGGTGGGTTTCTATCACGTGACAGACCTAAAATTGTTGAGGAGAGAGGATGTGGGGAGGGGAGTTTCCTTTGTTGAGTGGGGCGAGGGGACCATAGTGATAGGCTTAAGGCGGAATGGTGGATATTTCTTTAAGGGAGGTCAGGCCAGGGGACAGTATCCCTGGACGTGCTTAGTGTCATTTAGTTGATAGCGTAGAATGAAAGAAAACAAGGTTTAGAAAATACGAGTCTTGAGTTTATATGGGCGCTCAGACAATCGCAGGGATTTTACCATATATATTTTTAATCCTTGTTTCCGGATAATTCTTGCCTGGGACGAGTACTCGAGTACAGTATGCATCTTGGCAGCATTTTATTATGCTGTAAATATCTTCTATACGTTGTATATGATTCCTTTCCACCAGCTGAAAATGTTTGTCCTTGCCGATAGGCTTGGTGGCGTTATCATAATCTGCTACTTTGGTATTTGATGGCTGCCAAGAACTGCCCATTGAAGAACCTCACGGGTTGGTCATATGAACAGCCGAGCATTGCGCATAAGTTGTTGGGAGGGTCTGTGTAGTTTTCGCCATTGGGCACTTTGATATCTTTACCTACGTTTGGTCCTCAACTCTGCCTACCGGTACCCTAAGCCTGGAAACTATCGTCCCAACGCCCTGGCATTGTCCAGCCAACCCATCACTCGTGGTTACCCGAAGCGGAAAGAATTTACCTTTTCGCGGGTCTTACTGCCATCCGCGATTTTTCTTGGGGTTCTGGCCTTCTTATATTGTATTATCGGCATAACGTCGAAAGAGGAGTCCCGAATCAACTTTTACGAAAAGTTTTTCTTTGCTCATGCCCTATTCCTGTTTCTAGCCCTTGAATTCCTCTATTTTCACCATCATAGCGGTCGTCCCTTCGTCATGCTCTCTCTCTTTATACCCGTCATGGACCATATGTTCTCCTGCGCACCCACTTTCTGCACCTTCAGGATGAGATCGAAATCCTACCAGGTTGCGGGGCAGTCCGGATTACACTTCCGCTGCTGGACCAATCCGACATGTCTTGGGAAGTAGGCGATCACATGTTTTTATCCGTCCCCAGAATAGCATATCTATATCCATTTCCTATCGCCTCGCTGGCGAATAGTGGGAGTTTGGATTTCTTGGTCTGTGCGGGGGATGCCTTTTCTAAACACTTTCTAGCGTACGCTGCAACATTCTTCTAAGCTTAAGTGATTGTTGGCGGCCCTCATGGGTTGAGGTTTGCCGTTCAGTGTCTTACTCCGGTGCTACTATTTTGGTTTCCGGAGGGGGGGTATCGCCGCCCTGCCACTTATCGCCCTCGCAGTGCGGAAAAGTCACTCTGGAGATGAGGAGAGGGTTGCTCCTGAGGCAAATGCCGAAGCGGCAGCGGGGGCACTGAGAAGATCGTGCTCGTCTACGCGGTTCACGACGAGTCCTAGATGGCCTGGGTTGGGAAAATAGGTCTTGCTGGAGCTTCGCCTCGAGATATAAAACTCTCGAGGTGGTCACATCTGGTCCGACTAGTGAGATTCTGGGGCGAAGGTTATGAGGATTTGGAGGGATGTAGAAGTTGTCGCGGAGAGGTTTGGTTGGTGGCGGGAGGGAGGTCGTTGGTGGGGTGGTGTTTGTGATTTCGACTCGTGCGCATGATGGCCCCGAATTCATGTTTTAGGTGCGTGGCCGTTCAATTTCTTTCTGGGGAGTTATTTCACACGCATAGTAGATGCTCGCATTGTGGGGAACATCCTAGATTTTGTTGGTAGTATACTTGCAGATTGATTGGTGGTACTAGGGTCTCCCATGAATTCATGGTACAGAGCAGGGATCAGAGGTTGGAGGGCACTGGTACGGCGCTTGCCCGAGTGTACCATAACTTTGTCCAAATCAGAGCTTTTGAATCCAAGATATTACATGAGAGAAAATTCACAAAAATCAAAACTCTCCATAGAACTACTGAAGATAGTAAGGACACCATTCCTATATAAAAACATCCACTCAATTCTCAACCCTTCAAGACCAGTAAGCAGTTGAACTTTTGGATTTCGCCAAGACTTGGTTTTCCCACCAAAAACAACCATTTTGACACAGTTTCAGGGAGAGTTTTTTTTCCTACTACTATTCCCAGAATTTATATTATTTTAGGTTTCAATAGAAGTCAAGTAGTCTTCATCTTTTCTGAACATTCTATGAAGTTGTCCTATTTTTTATTCTAATATTGATTCTGGAATAAGTGGGCATTTGTAGTGTAAAATTACCCAAACACATTCTTCCCCCAGCGTTCCAAAGTTGCCTTTACAACGGAGAGTGACCACCCCGGCTCTGTACCATGTTTTCATGATAGACCCTAGTACATATCGTCCGCTTCCACTTGCTCGGTACAGGGTGTTGGTTTTTGGGTTGTACAGTACTCGATACGAGATCGTTGGTGGTGCCCCACAACGTGAGGTGTGGAATGGCGTAAGCTAGGAAGGAACAGAATGGGAAGAGGGGAATTATTTCTAGAGGTGAGATTCTGGAGTTCGAATTAGACGTGGGTTTCAAATGCGAGTGATATCTGGTGACTAAGGCTTTTTACATTTGAGTGAAAATGTTTCTGACCATGGACCCAGGAGGCACGCCTAATGCTATTAGGTGAGAAACACTTAAATCATCCTATTGAGGACGTGTTTCTAGGCCGTTAGACTGGCACGCTGCTCCTGGTAAATAGGCATATGAGGATATTCCTACCACTGCACTAGGCGCAGACTACCAACTCTCTAACACTCCCAATAAACAGGGCCCCGCGAGCACGTCGCGAAGCAAACAAGCCGAGCGCGTGAATCTTTCTGTGCGCGATTCCATGCATTCCGTGAAGATCCAAGTAGCGACTGCCTGTGTCCTTGGTTGACGCCATGAGCTATCCACCAGCGCCTGAAGCATCGCGACGCGAAACAACCACATGAATGCATTCCTCCCGGTATCATAAGCTTTTGTGGGTGTGGTAATTTAGTTGTGCCACCGCCGTGCCTTTGGGACTCGGCTAAGGTAGAGTAGAGTAGAAGAGTATGGCACAGTACCGTACAAGTAGGCTCTGGGGTTGACGGGGTCGGATGCACGGATAATCGGGTATTATAAGATGGATGGGCATTTGAGTACATTACGGTATGTGTTTGTCCGTCGTGGGGAAAAGTGGGGGATGAGCACTTTGTTTTGTCTTCTTTGTTTCTTTCTCACTTTCTTTCTATCTTTCCATCTTCCATTCTTGTTTTTTTTTTCTTTTTTCGGGGGGGGGGGGGCAACGAGGGTGCTTCCTGAATTAGTGGAATTGCAAGGGTTCTTGAGGAATTGTATCATGGGGTATCACTCGATCGAGAATCGCTCGGCGAATGACCAACCTTTTTTTTTTGTGGAACACCTTCTATCTGAGGTTTCTGTTGGGATATATATTGCGAGGAGAGAGAGCGGGAGCGGGGGAGGAGGCGATACAAGTCGGTCCGTCCTCCGGACAGGGCATAAAGAGGGGGCGGAAGCATGTATGATACAGGGGAAATAGATGGGAGTGGACTCTCGCACACCCTCGAAGGAGCGAAGCCGCCACACCTTAAAAAGTTACCGAGGCCTCAGATATCTCGGAAGCCCTCGAGCCCGCGTGGGGGGGGGGGATGGCGTAATTGTTTAGGCTCCGATAGTAACTTTTGTGAAAACATCCTGTGAAAGCCATTATTTTTTTTTTGCAAAGAAAAAAGAACGTGAAAGTCTTGGTAACATGATTCCCTCCCCCTAGACAGACTTCCTCCGTTTTTTTACTATCGGGAATGGTCTAAACTGGGGGCTCTATGATAGTAGGATAAAGGTGCCCTGGGCATATCCATCGGAGGAGGAGGAGGAGGAGGAGGAGGAGGAAGGGGGAGAGTTACCAACGCCCATTCCTCCGAAAAAACGTGGATGTGAGATTATTCGAATCGTGAATTGTTGCCTTTTCCTCCCCGTTAGGCCAGATTGGATTCTGCGTGGTTTTAATAGGAAAGCCATAGGTTGTTAAGTTTCCACAATAGTTTTACAATGCTGTACTGTACAGTACGGAACCGTTTATAATACGCCGTTGTTCCCAAGTGGTATGATATCATAGAAAAATAATGATTTTCCGAATTGATTTATTTAGCAATTTGAGGGGGGTAGGTTTATTGGATGGACTTTGTGGTGTGTAACTATTACGAGTAGTCCGTATGTTGCGTAAATCTTGCTAATGGTGGGGGTATGGCACGAGGACGTTAGGTGGGGGGTGGGTAGCAATATCGCGAACTACAGTTTTCTTAGGAGCTTGAAAAGGAAGATAGGATGGATGGATGGATGTACTGTACATAGCATGACGTTGGAATTCCCTTTTTTTTCGGCTAGGGGGGAGGAAAGAACGCCGCTGACTTGGGCCTCGGTTTAGATAAAGGGATGGGGGTGCTGTGCGCGCAGGTTGCTGGGAGTGGCAATTATAGTGTCCTGGCACATCTAGCTTCTGTTCGAGGTTTCACGGGATGGTATGGTAGAGCCATGTCCGTAGAGTTCTAGTACTATCCCTGGTACCATATCTTAAGAACGATACCTACTAGTAGCAATAGAATGGCCAGGGCCCTTTAGATACGTGTTTTCGGACATGCCTCAGGGACAATGCTGGCTTTCACCGTAATTTGCTTTACTGAATGGTACGGGAGAGTGTTATCAGAGCGCTTCCGAGGGCTAGTAAGCACTCGGAATGGTATGAAAACTTTGCGGACGCGGCCGTCCGTAGGTGGTAGGTTTAGAATTCTGGAGTGTGGTGCTGGTGACTTTTTATGATGGGATACTGTTCTTGAGGTTAGGGAAACGCGGCATGAGACAAATCTTTTTAAAGTGTAACAGGTAGAAGCAAATTATGCTCTAGGCAAAGGTGTAGTGATGCACAACAATTAGAACAGAAATAACATTACAGCTATTCTCTACCTAGTTGAGCAACGAAAGGCTATAAACGTATTCACTAGCAAAAAAAAAGAGAGAATTCGGTCATCACTCACCCTTCTCCGACTGGATGTGGATGTGATGCCAAATGCCAGTGACGTCCAGCCCAGTGCCAGAGGACTCACTGGCTAAAAACGCAACAGGAAGCCCTCCTAAATCTGGGGATGGTAAGAGTGGTCAAGGCTCCTGTCGAGAGTTCAGGCTTCAGTGTAATGCGCCAGGTTTCCCCTATAAACCTCATCGCCACTGAGATCCCGCAATCTCTCTGCTGCTTGTTCTGGGGTGATATCGCGTTGTGGCTCGGCCATGAGCTCGTACCTAAAACCTTCTAGCGGGCGGCGGGGCTACGGCGAGGAGGCAATGCTTACCCAACGAGAAATTTCCTCACTGCAGCACTACGGAGTAGTGGGGGGACGAAGTGTAGATGCAGATGGGATGCCTCACGGTCTTCCGGGTCGCCGTCAAGCGGCGCCTGATGCACCCCCATACCTTTTGTAGCATCGTTGGTTAGCCAGGCTGGCAGCCTCCGGTTGGTTTTACTTACTATAAGGGAAGTTCGTCTCAAATAAATTGTCGTACTTCTTCGTGATGATAGAAATAACTTTCGCAAGCCCAACTCGCTCCTCTTCTGTTAGTTCTGGAAGGCTGCGCACCTCTCTTCTGCAAATGATCATAGTCTCGAACGGCCATACAGCCCACCAAGGACACAGAACTGCAAAATGGTCATTGAGCGCCACGATCCTCTTCTTCTTTGCAATCTCAAGATCCACATAATCCTTCAACAATCCGGTCCCATGTTTACGCTTATACTCCTTCATATTTTGAATTTCCAGACTGGGCTCCTCTGGGATGCCAGTGGTCGTCCAGACCTGACCATGGGGATGCGGGTTCGAGCAGCCCATAGCAGCACCTTTATTCTCGAATATTTGCATGTAGGCGTACTGGTCTCTAGGAACTGTGACTCCGAGCTCTGCCGCTGGTGCCTGGTAATATGGGGATGATCTGGGAAGGTGGGATGCGTAAAGGGCTGTCCAGGTTTTGATGATTGGGACTATCATCTCAGTTGGTATGTCTGCCAGTGTGAGATTGTGGGATGGGTTGAAGCATATTACATAGCACTTGCCTCGAACACCGGTGGCTTGTAGGAGGAGAGAGGATTTGTCTGTTGGAATCATCTCTATGAACCTCTGCGTCTTGTTCTCACACTCCCCAAGGTGAACCTACCCTCGGATTTTTGTTGAACATAGTCCTGCTGATCTTCCTTTACAGCACTATAGTCATTGACGAAAACGAATGTCTCCGAGTATGCGGGGTTGGTGTCGCCCACTGCCCTGAGATTTCCGGGGCACAAAAAGCACGAGGAATCGAAGACCGGAAGCGACGTTTTAGAGGGGGCTTCCTTCTGACCCCTAGAGTCATATTAGCCCCTCAATCTCCGTAAAATGGGACAGGCATCTCAATTCTTACAGCCACGGCCGCTTCGTGCGATGTGGTGAAACGAGAATCCATGATCCACGTAGCGGATTATACCGACGGTGGGAAATGTCGTCCAACACTTCACGATCGTTCATTTCTCAACACTCTCTGCCTGCCGCTAGCTTTCGGGTGAGAGATTGATATGAGTTGAGCGGGGCAGCGGGAGGTGCAGGGGGGCGTTTGTTTTCAGCGTTTAATCGAAGGCGGGACATGTTTGTCAGCGGGGTTGAAGCGTTGAAGAGGGTCTCCTCAGTTTAAACTGATACTCGAGTAGAGTGCGGCTTTCCAGGCCCCATAGGATACCGGTATCATAACATCTGGTTACAAGCATCACACCAACTAATTTCATGGAAAACTATGAAAAAATGGAGTTACAAGTATGATACCAACCCGAAGGATTCCCTGGGTATCGGGTATCTTCCGCTCCTGGCAATCGGGGACATTGTGGGCAAATGAATGATTTCCTCGGACCCCCAACGAAGAGCGCCCGAGTGCACCATGTCGGGGGCACAAAAACCGTGGCGTCCAAGCCACCAGTGTCCCATCAACAAGTCGGCCAAACAGTCTGCCATACGGCTGTGGTAGTGATAACCCCGAAGGAACTGGCCCACTACTCGAGTACCGGTATCCTGGTGCCTGGAGTAAATCCCCATCGCAACAATAAACCGTAACACCCCTGAGCGGCCAAATAACCAACCCACCAAGGCTACAACCTACACTCTATGTGAGAGAAAGGAATTACTATAAACAAACGCCTCCTAAGCAGATGAAATTAACCCAAGCGCCCCCGAGCAAACCCCCGGCATCATACCAAGCCATGAGACCAAAACCCGAACTATCATTCTCTCACAGCTCCATGATAATTGCCCGGAGATCAACCTCTCAATTCCGACACCTTAGGATGGCTAATGCATTGCTTTCCGACGGCAAAGACCGTGGATTCGAGTTCCATCGGTGTCGCAAGAACTGGATTTCTCTGGTTCATCATTTTTTTTTCAGTTTCCTTATCGCACGGCATTTTCCTTTACGCTTGATACTTATCAAGCAAAGATGAGATAAAAGTATAATGGGGGAAACGATCGGCACAGCAAACTGCCCACATGAACAGCACCGGTAAACCTACAGTCCTCCAAATTAGAAGGGGGGGTAAACAAATCCTCCGATCGGAGACGGACTATCGGCCTCACCCGCGATACCGATGTTCTACGGTATCGTGTATCGTTTGCTGTTACAAAGCGTGGTGGATGGCCTCTGTAGCCGGAACAGAGAGAGACATTCATTCTGGTTTAGTAATAGTACGATATATTAATTTGCCAGGTGTATCCCCATTATAGGTTAACCATCGCCTCTATTGCTTTCTCTGCCAAGGAAATCAGCAGTGCGATAATAAACAAGCCCCTGCTACCAGAAGTTTGACCTACCTCCCGATACCGGTATCTCCATGAGAACTTGAGATGTTCCCATTTTCTCTCTGTTCATGGGAAGGCAATTAGCTACTCCGCTATCTAATAGAGCCATAACCCCCCACCGGACTGGTTCTTGAAAATCCTGAGATGGTCCAAGTTCTTGTGCTCTGGCCGCAGATCTCCCCCATCATGCATTCGGCACCTTCCTTCCAATGATGCACACCAGCTAAAAGGGACCGATCGACAACACCGGTGCTCAAGTAGGAAAGGAGGGAGCCGGAAATCCCGGGTCCAACCAGACTCAACCGAACGGCATGGTTAAGCTTCTCCCCACGTCACCCCGAACGACAACAACAACCACCCACCCTCCCATCCTTTCTCTCTCTCTCCCACAGAGCCTCACTTACTACCACTACCACCAACAACCAAACCAAAAAAACCCCCTAAAATTAAAAATTAAAAAAAATGGACCACCTAACAGCCTACCTCCCTCAAACCCCCGGCCTACTTCCAAAATGGTTACTCTTCGTCGCCGTGGTTGCGCTCGGCAACACTGTGCAAGCGTACTTGACGCTACGCTTCAACAAACGCATTTACTGTGCACGTCCACAAGACGTGACGGCGCTCTCGTCGCGCACCTTCGGCACGTGGACCGTGCTCAGTTCAATACTGCGCATCTACGCTGCTTACCATATTCACGATCCCGTCGTTTATGATCTCGCGGTGTGGAGCTATGCCATTGCTGGGATGCACTTTGTTAGTGAGTGGCTGCTTTTTGGGAGTGCTGGGTTAGTACTGCGATTCTTTTTTTACCCCCGGAGTCTTTTTGAGGGGGGGGGATTGTGGCTAATTCGGGGAATAGGTTGGGTGCTGGGTTGGCGGGACCGTTGGTTGTTTCTTCGATGAGTCTTGCTTGGATGATTACACAGCGGGGGGAGTATTAAGGGGAATCTACGGTGATCGGATTGGGGTTAGGAAGATGGGAGGTGGGAGGGGAGGGATTGTACAGTTGCTTTTAGACGATACTTGGTAGAAACATAAAAGCAGCTTGGGGCTACCCGGTAAGGGACCATAAAGCTTTGATTCAACTATCGCGAAAATCGTCCATAGAGAAGGTGTCACAGATAAAACCGCTACACATTTGATTGATACCAGATTCTTAGTCACTCAATTAAGTTAATTATGTTCCTGTCCTGCTAATAAAACATCTGCAACTTTTTCCTTCCTCCCCCTTCCATATCTTCATTAACGCCCAAATCCCAAGTCCCGAATCCCAAATCCCAAAAGCCCAAAAACTCCAATCAGCAAACCGCACGTACAAAAGAAATAATACCTCAAGGACTAAAACAGCATAGCCAACTCCATGTCCCTCATCCCGGGAGTCCGCTCAGTATGTCCCCACCACTTGATCCCTCTTCCAGAAGCAAAGGTCGTGGCATTCCACCTGCCACTACACATCTCCACCCCATCGCCCGGCCTCCACTCTGTCGATACCCGGGCATTAAGTAGCCCTGAAACCGTCAGAACAGCAAACTCGCTGCCCCAAAGATCTGGTAATAGCTCGTACTGCACCTTACTCTTCCAGTCTCCCATGAATGCCTTCAAGTCGACGCTTAGTCCTTCCTTCTTCGCGGCGCCCTCGGTCACCACGATGCGCATAAACGTGCTCTCCCTTGCCGCTTCAATTCGGTCTTGTGCGTTTATCCGCGCTTGAGGGAGTGAGCGGGAGTAGCGGGTTTCCGGGTAAAAGTATTTGTCTTCCCGCTGTCTTTGCTGCGCCCTCAAGAGGCGGGCTTCGAATTTGTCGAAGGGGAGGGCAATCTGCTCGAGTGGTTTGCAGACGGCCTGGATGATGCCATGATGATCCGATGGCGCGCGAACGGCCTTTAGAGCGGGGAAGGCGGAGGAGTGGATGCTACGGGCGAGTAGAACGTTGGCCGGTCCAGGGATTAATACGTCCCAGTGGAGGAGTTGTAGGCTTGCCGATGCAAACGTTGGCTTGGCCTTGTTCGCTGATGACTGCGGGGGTAACTGTGGACTGCAGGTTTGCACTAGTGTGAACTTCTCCAGATGGGTCAGGCGGGAGAATATCTTGGAAATGAGAAGCGTTGAGAGTAGCTCGAGCTCTATCAATGATAGCGAGCGGATCCTTCGGCAGACGGAGACTCGGTCGACGTATTCTGATACACCTGCGTCCGTCACGCCAGGGAGCTCCTCCAATCGTAGGTATTCGATTTGGTCTGGTATAGCCAGAAGAGTGTTGTTATCGAATTCGTAGTCGTGGAACCGAGCTACAAATAGCTTCTTGAGTGAGGGAAGTCGTTCGAATAGGCCCGCGAATGTGAGGTGACTCATCGACCCAGCTTTGTTCCCGGGTCCTCCTTGTAAAACCAATGTCTCCAGCTTAGTCCAGCGGATATGCCCGTTTGCGAAGGATTCTGACTGAGCCAGCTGCATAGGTCCCTCGGACCCAATCGTCCAAATATGCTCCTTCAAAAAGTCTCGAGAGAGGAGCGCGGTCTGGATGTTATCCTTCACACCCACTTTATACACCGGATAGTGCCCCTCCAACCTTTCCAGGTGCGGACACAGCTGGACTATTGATGCCACAAGCTTGTTGTTTTCCTTGCTCTCTTTGGACGTCAAGTCTTGGTACTCGGGCAATTTCAATTGCTTGACCATGGCAGCAAAATCAGGCCTAGCAAGTAGTGTCTTTCGGAGAAGCCATGCTCGACATCCATTCCGCATTTTCATCCGCTTCTTAAGCTCAGGTGAATCGGCTCCCGCAATGAATATCTTACCGTATCTATTATTTGAAACTTGTTAGCGCCTAAGCCTAGTATATCGCGTAGAGACATTGTGGTAACAAACAAGTGTGGTACGGCGGCTGCGTGCCATTCCATGCACACTTTCGAGTAGGATGAGAGATCTCTCGCCAGGCAAGTAGGGCATGAAGGCTCGAGGAGATCCTTATGCAACGCTTCTAAATGTCCCAGGATCCGGGAGTGTACATCTCGTGGAAGAACAACCTCACAGATCGCAGTGGGCGGCGGTGGTCTTCTAATCGGACGGCGAGGCTGTAACAGGGAGAAGTCAAAGTAACGATAATTCTGTCGACGAGAGTCTCTTACTGCCATTGTTGTACCGGATGAGCCAAGGTGAGTCTGGAAATTGGTTTCGGCTTCTAGTTAAAGGAGGAGGAGGAAGGGAAACGCATCAGGCTGGGGGTGGGTTCCTTATTATAAACCAACTTCCTTTCTTGTACAATATGTCCTTTCCAGCAGCCCGAGTTTACATTTTGGTTCCAGCCCCGATTTCGCGCCTGAGGTACGGTACACGACAAGGATGACCCAGTGAAAAAAAATCGTAGGGAAAAACAAGTAAATTGCACCAAATGGTTGGCGTTGGATGAGGCTCTGGCCATCCCCCCACCTCCCGGGGGGTCCTCATTCTCTATCAATCGCTCTGTGGCTTCGCTTCAGATATGGCAGCTTAAAAAGAGAAGATCGGCATGGAATGATTCAAACACAGCTGAAATTCTCCATAGTATGGAGGGTCCACCATGCAACAATCCAATTCACCCCTGGTTCATCTCTAATATCTTTCCAATGCACTATATCTGATTTTGGCTGTGGAGTGTTAGCCAGCTGGGAGGCTGAATTAACCCTGCCTGCAGCTTTCGGTAGATCGCCAGGTCGCCGACTTGGTTTTACCGAGCACCAACCAATCGGGATTCAAGGTTCAAGATCCAAGACGAGCCAACATTGGGGGCGAGAAAAGGCCGTAGAGGGAATATTTTTAAGTTGATCGTGGCCATTGGTTGAAGCATCTTTATTTCGACGAATAGAAGGAGATAGATACCTGAAGAGCTGGAGGATATATCTGATTGTGACATATCAACACACAAATAGGTTATGTTGCAATGCAGAGATGCCTCCAGTATTGCACCCACAACTGCCCGATCAAAGCTCCCTCTGCCGCTTATCTAGGAACACCTTTCAAGCCACAGCCATGTCATTTCGGCATCGGGTATGGATTAGTCGGCAGGGAGATTGATGCAGCTTTCTGAACGCGTTGATTGTAACTCGATCAAAGCGCCTTAATTCTCGTAATACTGTCCATTACTCCAGTAACTCACCCTGAAATTTCGCGAGCCTTCAGGCGCGACCTCGTACCACACAAGCACGGGCACTCCCGCACTCTGGAGACCCGAGCATATCATAAACGAGCAGATAACACAAACAAAACTCCAGGACGACCTCTTTCTCTCACAAATGCTCGCGGCACACTCAAGCGAACCGCCAGCAGAGATTGGACAAACGAAGCGAGGCGAGAAAAGCAATAGTTTTGCCTCCTATAACCTGCACAAATATTCGATCGGGAGAATACTGCGCGATACGGTTAAATTAAAATTGGGCATTGTTTGAAGGGCTCGTGTTACCTTACGCACTGCGCGTGCTTTTTCTCCCACCAATTGCTGGTTTAAGGTGATTTGGTCGGGCCCGGCACAGCAGCTATCGCCAGCGCCAGTGGATTGTGAAGTGGACGTGCATCTCGCCGTCCCCGAGCGGGAGAGAATTTCCACGAACGACATCGCTGCCCCCGAAAACCCATAAAGAATAGGGCTCCGCCGCTGGTGACTGAGCACCCGATAACCAATGCTCATGAGCTGTCGGGTAGGATATTTACAGGAAATCCTGATTCAAAGTCACCAGCGAACAATTTCAACCCCCGCTCCCGTGATCTCCCAACTTAGCATCAGGTACCTCGTCCAATGGGAACATGTTGGGCACCCAGCTTCGGGTAGGAATGTATTGCTCCGTCGACGCAAAAAGTTGGGGAGAAATTACCCACCCCACATCCCCTTGCTAGCCATATTCCGTTCATGTCTGATCCTTGGCCTCTCCGTGAATTCTCTGGATCGATAGAGAGCTTGTAACGAGTGAGACTGGATGATTGGTGGGGTAGACGACGATTGACACGACCACATCCCGATACGCTAGGGTGAGGATTTTTCCTGCACAATGTATGATACAAGAACACCTAGAATCGAGTGATGGTGCCATGTGGTGTCCTTGGTATGGTTATATGGCAAAGTACTCAAGTACTAAGAGCCTGCAGTGTTGTTTTTACCCTGCAGGGATGGGTGGGTCTTGATCATGCTGTATGAGTAGTATGTCTTTGCTCCTACCCGAGTATGGTGATTGACCTGGGAAGCAACTGCCCCGCGAGGGAAAGTTTTTTTTTTCAGGTGAGGATTTCTCAAGTAACCTGGTATGCTGCCAACTATCCTGGTACTGACGCTGAAGATCTTTCCTTCTGGGGAATTGGCAGGTTAGCGGGGTAGCCCGCTAGTTGGCCTGTGCTTCCATACCACCAGCACTTGAGCAATTGTGCTCGAGTACTTAGAGGCCTAGCATAAGTGAGAAGTGAGGTGATATCATTTTTTCCGGGCCAAAATTTGGTGAGTGTAACCAGACGAAGGGTTGATCTTGGCTTTTTTTTTTTTTGAGGTTCGTAAGAGTCAGGTGAGCCCTCTACTTTAGAATCTCGAATGGTTGCTTTGTTTGCTCGAGTTGCGTCCTCTGGTAGGGTTTAGTATTTTTTTAGTCCTTTTAGATCCCACGGTACTCTTCCTGTTGTACCACAGTGGCTCCGCAATACTACTTGTCCCAGGCCATAAGTACTCGGAAATAGGGGGGGATATATTGGCGCTCAGATACGCACCATACATTTCTTCAATCCCTGTTTTCGAGCACTTATGGCCTGGACAAAGTGCTCTCTGGGTGGCCAAAGTGGACTGCGAGCCAATCACATCTCCTTCGCTTCACTTACCCTCGACCCATAGCGCGAGTAAGTTATCATGTGGGTGTGATACTATGTTTCTTTTTGTCTCATCTATTCGTACTGGATTAGTGATCGTCACGTGGGGGCCGTATCATGCAGTGCCAAATTACCATAAAATCTAGTTTTTCGGGAACTGCCCTGGGCTCGGGCTTTTCGGAAAATCCAGTACCGGTACTGCACCAAGAGAACTGAGCTTTTGGTAGTTTTTCTTCTTGAAAACGAGGAGGGATTTAGTCTGTCATTAGCCTTGGAAACTTGGTCTGTTGGTTGTAGCCTGTCCTGCTCCAGGTCAGTTCATGAGGGATCGGATTTTGGGAGTGATGGGGCTTGGGCAAGGATGTCGTGGGAGATTGTGAAATACTTTCCAAAAAGCCCGCTACGGTACGGTACCCGAGTACCGGTAGTGCAAGGTGCTCGGACACTCATATTAGATTTGGTTGCACACACCGCCTGTGGCTGGGGAGCTAGGAGCCAAGGATTCTAAGACTTGAACCGAATAATGCTCCTTGCGATGTATGATACTGTAAATATTTGTAAGGGCAATTGATTGAGCACCCTTGGTACAGCTCCCCAGGGAACCCTGAGATTTCTTGGGCAGATGAAATCCTTCCGTCGCTATCATTACCGGCAGCGTAGCAGAAATTGTAAGCTGTCTCCTACGTGTGGCCTACCGTAGTTTTCACCAATACTAGTGCTCGAGTACCGTAAAATCTCGGGTATAACGAACTCGCCTGAATTGGTCGTCCAACGAAATCAGACCCTCCGACTGGAGGGGGGGCTTGTGAACAGGGCCGGATAACGTAAGCCAGCGTCTTTGGATGCCCTCTTGGGCCATTCAAAGCTCTGAAAACTGCTGCATGACCAGTCCAGGCGAGTTAGTTATACCGGAGATTTTACGGTATGCTCTTTCACACCTGCTGTGAAAACTCATCTGCCAAGTGACACAGGATGCTGTAGACTTTCGATGGTGCTGGAGGCCATCATAGAAGGGTGGATTGGTAGCGTCGGCTGTATCCCTCTTGGAAACCTAATCTCCATCCCTCGCATAGGGTGCTGGATTTGACTAGGCAAATCCCTTTGGATAATCTGTCCTTTCCGAATCCAGTCGGGAGTTGGTACGGGTGTCCTACTGCTTAGTGTTAGGTACGTGATTCGCATTCGGGAGGACAGCCAGGCGGGGGGGGGGCTGGTGGTTGTAAATAGCTTTTCGGCCAAGAGAAGTACAAGAGGGAGAAAAAAACCTGGGGCTCATCACTAGTTGGGCTGGATAGATGTGGAACATAAGAGTGACAGCTGGTGATGAGAGGAGGGCACGGAGGCAGGTGGGGCTTGGAAGGGGTGCTCTTAGGTGTCATAGTGGCCGAGATTCTTGAAAGGCGCGGAGGGGGCGGTTGTAAGATTGGGAGAATGGATTTCGTCGTATATTATCAAGGATAAACCACACCTTATATATGTTTTTTTGTTCTCTGCTTCAGTAGATCGCCGGGCCAGATTTGGATAAACATGGCCAATCATAGGCCCTATGTAAGCCTTGGGCAACCCGGTGCTTTAACGTGAGTATCCCTCGGCTGCCCCTTTGGAATCCTCTATTCTACAAAATTTAAATCAAACAGCTGGGCCGGGCGTTCTCCAAGTTGTCTCGCTGGTAGAATAAGCTCTCTGGTGTCTGGGTTAGCAAGGTAATTCCGGCGGTCGGTGCCAACAAATTGATTTTATAAGTATCTTGTGCTTTATTTATACTAACTCCTGCTGTGAGATATGCCAGAAGCTCCTATGCAAATACAGCGGCGCCAGGAGATAAGGCACAGCGACAGGTATTTGGTCGGTTGATGCAGCGGCCGGTGTGCCCATAATTGGTATTTGGCACCACACCCCACCCAGTGGCTCAATTTAAATCAGATCTTGAGGATAGACCATACGGATTGAAAGGAAAAGAAATCCAAGAACTAATATTTGGTATACCATTCCTTTGCAGCTATCCCCTTAGGCATTGGCTCTCATGGCTTTTTGTAAAAAATCCTTATCGGGATGCTTGGCTCAAACATAATTGGGAATTTCTATTGTGTGTCTCCTAATAGCGTCCGAGCCACCTTTGGGCATATGAATGTGAGGAAGGCTCTGATGGAGGTTCTTCTTAAGCCTCTTTGAACAGGGCTTGATAGGATTAATATCAGGTTAATTGGGAGGCCTTTCTATAACCTGTATGTTGTTTTCTTTCATTCAAGTTATCGTGTCTGCTGTGGTATGAATTTTTACATTGGCATTATAGTACTGAAAGACCAAATCTCCAATTTTATCCTCTATTTCTTGCCCAGTAACTATTAGACTATCCCTCAGACCCCTGGTATGTATCAATGTAGCAACCCTTTGCGCAAAACATGGAATTGAAGGACTATTGCTTATAACAAATACGAGTTCCAACTGTTACCTTAACCCCAGGCTCATGTTTTCCTATAAATATGGTCCTTTGCATACTTTTCTTCTTGTAATGCCAAGATTCTAACTCTTAGGATCTTTAGCCCTTTTCATAAACCATTCATCGCCAGAGATGATACCCTCAATATGATTCCTTGTGTATTCTGTACAACCCAGTATCCAGGTTAGCCCTAGTGCTCATTCTTCGGAATGGCTCTTCTCTCTACTCTACTTTTAGATGTTCATAGAGGCTAGGGTAAGCTTGGCTGGGGCTGCGGGAACTCGCAGTATAATATTATTGCACGGGGTGTTTTTTTTTAAAGAAAGTTTAACTGCTTGAGTTATCTGCTCATATGGTACTTGGTGTAATCGTCAAGAATTTTACTTCCGTTAAGGATAAGGGCTTTTGCTGTTCTCCCGGGTTGGTATCGCAAGGAAGCGTTTCTGAGGATAGTAGGGGGATTATTTAATTGCTCCCAATACTTGCCCTTTCTCAACTCTCTGGTAAGTGCTTAAGTTAGCCATACCGCTTCCCATAGTGGGGCGCTATCATCTGAAGTAGTACTAGGGCTGCGATCGGTTGCCTTGAGCAACGGCGGCTGTGCTAGGATCTCCGCCCCAGTCACCTTAGATTGTATTGAAGACCTTATTGCTCTTCATATAATTAATCGAGTGATTATTCATGAATAACACCCTGATTAGGACAGGAGATAAGCCCTGCCCGCCTCTTATCTCCCGACCCCATTACTTAACGGACTCTACTTGGCATAGAGAAGGTAAACAAAGCATCTAGGATACATCGGTGCCATGAAGCCGAACAAAAAGCAGAAACCGACGGGGTCGGAGTAGTCGCACAATTCCTTTGGGTGTTTTACAACTGATGTGTAGTTCAGCGGCTACTATCGCTAGTAGGGCACTTGAACGGTATTTAATATTCAAGTTAGCGAAGACTGCCACAATCTACCCATTGGTTAGGAGCCCCCCCAATACGACAAGAGTCGTTATTGCGTTTGAAGCTAAGTTTCGCGGAAGCATAGATTGTTTCTGATTTGAAATGCCCGGAAGAAGGGACCACCAAAAACCCATTCGCAAGTCAAGCTGTCATCTTGAAAACGCCGTAACAATTCAAGTCCCACCTTAACCCCCTCACCAGCATGGCTCTCTCCCTATATAAAGGTCGGAACCAACACCTCCACCCCAATCCACTCCACAAGCAGCACGGCACAATCAGCAATAACCCAAAGACAAAGAATCCAATCGAAAAAGGAAAAACGGAAAAACCACACAACAAAACAGAAATGGACAGCATCCAAACTTCGGCTCAGCTCCTAAACGAACTAACCCGGCACCAACAAGCTTACAAAACTCTTTCTAAGAGAATCGAAACAAAGATCGCTAGGCACCAAGAGGACGCTCGCGGGGTCAGGTACACTGCTGAGCAGATCGCTTATAGGGCTGAAATGTTGAGGCATGTTCTCGAGCCCATGTACGGGGAGTTGCACGATTTGGGGGCAAAGGTTGAGAAGATGGGGAGAGACGTTAGGGATTTGGAAGGGGCGGAGGCGCTATTGAGTTTGAGGGGGTGATTTGAAGGAGTGGGGGTCTGGTCATCGGTTGGGCCGGGGGTGCGAAGAGTAGTTAGCGAGGCATAGAGAGTGGGTCTGTCGAGGAATCTGATAGAAATATATTTTTATTATTATAAAGTTTGAGCGCTTTCTACCTTTCATGGCATCCCCTGTTGTATCCTTCACTGTGCTGGGTAGTTTAAATATATACCTCCCTTATGGTTGATAAGTACAAAGAGTGTGATCGTGCTAAAAACCAGCACGCCAGAGGTTTTCATATTCCATGGTCTGGTATGGTGGGATATCGGCTATATCCGGGGCCAAAGGCTGTGTTGCAGGAAACCGACTATGTTTCTCTTATTCACTTGGTCCCCCGTCCTTGGTAGCCTCCCTCTCTCAGTCTGTTCGTTTCTGAGATCAGAGTGTCCGAGTCACGTTGTTAGTGAGCAGTTAGACCATTTGTAGGGTGTAGCCACCACTCAAGGCGGGGCCCTGTTATGGATATTCCCACTCTCCTGGTGGTGTTTACCGAGCTGGAGGGAAGTTGTCTATTATCACCATTGTAGAGGAATACTTTCTTATGTCGCTGAGGAAGGCGGGATAACCATAGGTAGGAATACGAACTAGCTCCCGGGGCGCTTTCAAGGAGGGTTTCGTTGTTCCAACGCGTATCCAATTTGCTTCTCACGCACTATGCCTTCCATCACTCCCTTCACGCTAAGGGGGAGGAGAGTTTAAATCACTGGTACTCACTCGGCCATCTTCTGTCTTGGGGCTCGAGACGCCCTGCATCAAAGCCCGAGGCAGTGCCTGAACTAGATAATTATGATAGAAGGTATGAACCTTGTACTGTAGAACCCTTCCCCCTTCTGCTATGCACTTAATAATTTACCGGTGCCCAACGTTTGGTAATGTGAGTCGTGCTTAAACACGGGAGAATAGATCCAAACTGACTTGCAACAGGATAGGTATTTGTTCCCACCGTCGAGTTACGTTAAATGCCTAGCTGGCGTGGAGGTTAAGATGTCAAGAATCAATTAACCAGTGTACAATTGACAGGAGCCCAAGTTCCAACTTCCCCACACCATGAACTATTATTGAATAATCCATCAGGTGGGGAAGGAGGGTTAGGAAATCCTGCCCTATGAGCTGGGAGACTAGAGATTTAGTATTCCTCAGCAAGCCAGAGGGCAAAACAGACAGACTTGCTGTTCGGTGGTAGAATCCGAGTCTGGTCCATACCCTCATCACGAGGGTGAGGTCCTCGATCGACGAGGTAGTAGAGGAAACAGAAGAAAGGAATATGGATCATTAGAGAGGCGGGATAACGGTTCTCTCCCCTCCCGATTTTTGATAGCAACAGCAATTTGTGAATGATATGCAGGGTCTTGGTTACTAACGCCACTGAGTCGGTGTGCGAAGACAGGCCCTAGGAAGCCTTTTGTTAGGGAACCACTATTGATTACTCTGTGAACTACCGTAAATTCTTGGTGAACTCGACCCAGGGTATCACGTGTGGCGGGTGCTATCCCTAGAAAAGCTGGATTCAACCTAAAGAGAAATAGTAGCTACCTTAGGAAGTATAGACTTCTGGGTCAAGTTTACCCAGAATTTACGGTGACCATGCTCCCCCGGGAAGGGCAGGTACGAATATTCGCCACTGGCAAGCCATGAGTAACGTTCGTAGATTCACTTCTTGAAGATATATCTTTGAACATGACGCTCATCCACCTCACATTGGCGCGCTCCGGCGTGGGTAGTGCTTCTGAAAGTCTACCTATGTTCTTATCGCGCATTAGGAATGAGGTAACTAAAACAAGTGTTCCAAAACTAGAGGAATGGTACAAGATTAGATTGACAATAATTATGATGGCAGTGATGGCAGTGATGGCAGCAGAGGCAATGAGAGTTCCTGTTAGAGTAGTGGTGAGGCTTGTGTGGGTAAAAATATGGAAGTGAGTTGAAGTAGCTCCAAAATTCGATGGTATGTTATGCGTCGATACAAATGCGATCTCCGAAAATAATTACACTGGGTAATCGGGATCCTGTCAATATCTGCCTCCGCCATGATTCAACAGCAGGGGCCTTGAACCTCTTTTTTCTTCCAAATATGGTCAAATTGTTGGACATATAAATTTGCCTTATGACACACTGCTTCCTTTACGCGAAATGGCAGCAAGTATCACATCTAGGTTGACCTGCTTTGGTATCATTCGGCTCTCCATCCTGTGCATTTCTCAGACTCAAATCAGGGAGTCGTGTTCTGAAGAAAGCCTACATCCAACCCCCACTGCATAGGAGGGTTATGATCAAGTAGAGGAAAGGTAGTGCGATATCTCCCTTGCTCTCCAAGGTGTAGCTCACTGCCAGAAGCCCCTTTATGAGCTAGACTAGTAATGTGAATATTTGTGATAACGCTCGATTTAATATCCTTGGCACAAACAATCATTTTGAGGATTTGTGTCGGGCGGGGCGACTTCGTATTAAAGCCCGGCCGCGACGTTGAGGTAATTACTGGGGTAATACTCGAACTACCCGAGCTAAAGCCTTAAGATCTCCAGGCAATCAAAAGATGATCTTGTACGGTTGGCAGGCTTTCGCTGTTTATCATCCATGACGGAGCAGGGGGCCACCACTTCTCGAGTAGCAACGGCTTCGCCTATGATCAAAACATGACGTAACTAGGGCCACTACTCAGACCTTTGTGCTTAGATTCGATATCAGAGCGTTCCCGCAGCCAGTCTCGGAGAAAGGCCTGGGTTGGTCAGGCCGACCCGAAATCAGGCCTACTGCCGGCTGGCCATTGGCGATCACCCATATTTTAGATAAGAATCGGACACTACTCATAACAATTAGCAGCCTGGCCTCAAGCAGAATTGTTTGATATCAGTGCCTCTATTAGACACTTTCAGCAGATCCCTGTTTTAAGTTCGAATTCGAGTTCGAAAAATGATAGGCACAGCTGCGAGGATACTTGGGCAAGTGCCCAGATGACACTAGCTGTAAATTGAGTAGCTTAGAAGTTTGACACCAGATCGGGTATGCTATGCTATGATTTCTTGAGGTTCAATAATTTCATTCTTAACTAAAGTTAATGGAGCGACTACCTATCCAGGCTTGCACAACCATACAGCAGTACGTTCCAAGGAGTACGCCAGTCCCACTTTCAGCAGATCCTTGTTTTTCAGTTTGAATTCTAGTTCGAAAAATGATAGACACACCTAGCGACGTTTCCAAAATTGCCAAGTAATGCTATTCCATAAATATATTAGTTCAGTACCAAGATGGATGTGATCCTCGATGTGTCTAATTATTGTGGCGCGGAGAGTAGCCCTCTCTGCTAGACTGGGAATACTGTACTTGTACAGTACGAGTGCAAGTTACCGGCAAGAAAAACCTGAGCACGAGGATTAAAAATTTGTAGAGAGGATTGTCTGTGCGGGTCCAAAGTCCCCATAGTTTACAAAATTCTGGTGCACAGACAATCGGCCATACAAATTTTTAATCCCTTTGTTCAGGTTCTTTATGCCGGGAACTTGTATTATAGAATGTCGACGCCTCCAGGCGTTTCCACAAACCGGGAAGGGCCGGAAGGAGTGTTTTGTTTTTTCCTTTCAAAGACAGCCCCGCGCCGTTTCAAACATGAACATCTAGGTCCCCTAGGGCCGAGATCAAGTCTCTAGCGACTTCTGAGCACTGGACCTGGCTCGCTGTATCTAGGCCTCTAACTTGCGGAAGAAAACCAATTCCTTGACCTTTTGTCAAGATGGGTATCTATGGGAAATCGACTTATGCACTAGCCCTCACGGACCAACCCGGTATCCGAGTAATTCCGATAATCTAAGTGACAGTGTATTTACAGTACTGGTGAGCTATATTTATATTGTAACCTACTGGTCGTGTTTGTGGTGGGCCTTACTCTAGACTATGCACCAGTTTGTGTCCAAGTCGCTGCGCACGAGATGGCACTCGAGCTCTACGCTGCCATGCTTAGACTACGGTATCTCGCTCCTCCGATCATTTCCGTGAAGCTATTGGGGGTAACAGCTAAATACGCAGCCACGAGTATCTCTACAATTTATTCGGGGTATCATATGCTATGTACTCGAGTATATTCTCATCATATGCTATCCGATTACGACCAAAATTTTTGACCCTCAACTCATACTTGTTTTGGAATACCGTAGGTGAGATGTTGGTGCCTTACGCCTGCCACAACCCGTTCATAATGCCGCACCGAGTACCGGTAGTGGATACAGTGATCGCCCTCTTTGTGTCATAAATTTGGCTGATCAGTTGATGAGATGCTCAGGAATGTCGTTATTTAGAGTATATTTTGGCTCCCTAGCCTCAGCATTAGCAGGTGATAGTCCAACTTGATTTTGTCATGAGTTGGTTCATTTGGTGTTCTGTATGTGCGATGATTTCAGTAGCTTACCTGATAAGTCCCGGCACCCGCCATTAATCCCACGGGGGGTGGGGGTGCTCGAGTAGGTAACCTTGCTTTTGAAAAAAACCCCTCTTTCTCTTCTCTTCTCTTCCCTTCTCCCATTATCCACCCATCCCCCTTACACTTCTCCCCTCCGCCCCATCACCGTCGATATCTTTATTCAAGAAATCGACTAGAAATCTTACCAAGAAACCACAAAACGGAAAATACAATGCCTTTCCTTGCGCTCCCGAACGAGATCGTTCTCCAAATATCCAAATTTCAATCTCCCCCGGACATAAACTCTCTCCTGAAAACCAGCCGCCGGTTCGCTGCCCTGCTGAAACCTGAACTCGTCGACGCCGCTTGTTGCGCCGCCTACAGTAGCTATGGCAAGCGTGCAATCTACAAAGCCGCATCTTGCAATGATTACGATATGGTAAAGCACCTCCTCGCCAAGGGCCTTCAAAAGCACGAAAGAGCAATCCTCCACGATGCAGCCTCAGCCAGCCCTAACTACACTGCTATGGAAATCCTCCTTGCCTGTGGCATCGACCCGGACGGTCGCAACGACCGGGGCCGCACGGCGCTCTCGTGTGCAGTGGCCGCCGGGGTGGGCAAAGCGGTAGAATTCCTACTGAAGTATCCCCAGGTTAAAGTCACGGTCGACTCCTATGATTCGGAAAGGAGAACCGCCTTGGGGATCGCGGCGAAAACGGGAAACGAGAGGATTATTAGGCGTTTACTTGCCAATGGAGCTGAAGTTGACTGGGTGGATAAGCGTGGCTTGACACCGCTGCTTCTGGCGTCTAGCGAGGGGCATGACAAGATTGTTCGACTCTTGTTGTACAATAATGCTAACATTAATTGGGCCGATCATGGGGGCCGCACCTCTTTGCATATTGCTGCAGCGTTTGGGCATGAGGGAGTGGTGAAAGTCTTGCTTGGACCTAGGTAAACGGGGGTTTTATCTGAAGGGGAATGGGGAGAGACATGTGCTTTCCTTTTTTCTTTTTCGCGCACCAGCCCTAGCCAGAAGGGGTTTTTTTTTGCCGTGGGGGGGAAGGTTTATCAAGTTATTTGCCAGTTTCTCGCTTTTCGTTCACTCCTTTCGATGGATTCCCTTTGTTTTTTTAGTTCTACCGTTCCTTCTGGATATTATGCCTCTGATAGCGATTCACAGGCATATATCTTGAGTTTTAGGTGAATTCGATCTTTATCTGTTGATTCCCAAAAGGCAGGCCACCACAAATTTGTGCTAGCCACTAGAGAGCATATCGTGAATATTGTCAACCCCCAATACCCGATGGTACCGGTAGGCCCCTATCTCCAGATTCCTTGATAAATTTAGTAGAATCTACCCTTCCCTGCCTTAATTTAAACTGGCGTCATGCCAGGAGAAACACCGCCACTACCGACAATCCTTGACACCGGGTTTCCGAAACCCCACGGCACAGCAACTTCCCAGTGTCATGGTTAATGCTTCACATCACCCCTGGTGTGTCTAGAGCCTTGAGAGTCCCCCATTAACCCTGCTCCACACACGATGCCCCAGCGCTAAGGCTATCAGACCCCCTCCATAAAGACTTGTGAATATCACTTTTGAATAGGGTAAGTCTGACCAATATTCCATGTATGATACTGGTATGCTTTCCCACTCATATCAAACAAAACTACACTGGCAGCCTTACCATAGTCACATAAAATCACTCGATAAGGATTTCAAAGCAGGAGTGTGAATAGAGGCAATTACCAGAGGCGGTAGGTGAGTCAAACGACGCTCGCGCCGTCATTCATTGCGCTTTAAGAGATGGCAGGCTTATTAACTCCCCGATCGGGCTGTTCTACGCGTGTGTGCACCAGGCGTGCAGCGACAACGGTCCTTTTCTGCCTGAGAAGGCATTGAGCCTCACCTTCACCGTGGGATACTTGTAGTTCTTAATAGCGCGTGTTGTGCGGTGTGTTTGCAGCCGATGGCCTTGGGCTACCAGCTGCTGTGGTGATCCGACGTGACCGCTGATCCTACGAGCAAAAGTCCCGCTGGGTTGAATGCGCTATCTCGGAATGAGGTCGGGTATGGAAAAATACTCTTACTTTTTTTTCCCTCATAGGTTGCGTTGGGAAGGAGGGGTACTTTACTCGAGTAAGCTCAGAAATTGTTGGGAGGGGGGTGGGGTTGACCCCGACCTTTTTGCTGATGGATATATTTTCCAAGAGAAAGGGGGGCAGTTGTTGGGCGTGGTTGGTGGGTACGTACTGGGGTGGTACTCTGTGCCGGCAGGGAGCTACGGTAGGTTAGTAGCACTGGAATAAAAATCAGGGATTTGGAATAATGTCAATGGAAATAGAAAGGGGGGCTGGGCGGAGGGGATTCTTTCCCTGTCCTGAGGGTGGGAGCGAAACATCGAAGTGAAAGGCACAATCTATCAGGTATCTAATATGTTCATTATATGTGCGAGTACAGTACTGTGAAAAGAAGTATCTGGGTGTACTCGTACAATGGAGAATCGAAATTTTTGGCCGTGGAGAGTGGTTGCAACACACAAATTGCAAAACCTTTATCTGGTCAGCAGATCGAGCTGTTCTCGCCCCGGATATATTTTTGGCGGACCTGTTTCGAGCCCCCTTCAGCCCTCCTGTGACAGCACTTGATACTTATCAGTGAATCCGGCCATTGTGACACAAATGTGAGACAAGCCACCGAGATGAGGTGCATAGGGCTCCGAGCTGAGCACTGACTATTACCGGTATATGACAACTGTGGATAGAAAGTTTAAGAGGTTGCATCTATGCTACTCCTAAGTCTTCCGAATGGGACCCTCCTACTTATACCCAGAGGCTCCAGCGCCCTCTTGAGGGCGGGCCGCCATCACCCCGGACACTTTTCTTCGATGGGAGCCAAGGACACCGCATTAAAGCAACCTGCTTCCCGGCAGGGCGTGAAGACAGAGCCACCGTCCACCAGCTCATGCGCGACAGCTCCACCTCAAGTTATAAAGATATTCCTGTCCTAACCTCCACCGTAAGGACCTAACCTAGACACACACACCTTGTCTGCTGCTCCCCGACGACTCCCGGCGTAGGCACGCTGGCGCACCGATAGGGTATGCGCCTCATAGCCCTACTGCATTAAACCCTCAGGCTCGGCTACAGCGACGTGGTTAAGTTGCTCCTATTCGGCTTCAGTGTGAATCGGCAATTGGGTGGCACCGAATATGGCACTTGCGGCCGGGCGTGAAGATGTGATACGCACGCTACGCGCGCATCAGAATTCAACATCATATATTTACCCTGGCTGTACTTGTCTGGCATCTGTTATTCGGGGATCACGGAGGGTAGTAATAATTGTTTGGCCAGTGTCTGCAAAATATAGGGTTGCGGAATGGGGAGTGGTGAAGAGCTGGCCCAAAGTCGGAAAGTGGGAGGGTTGAATTCTACTTTTTCTTGCGTCTAATTATGCATATGTAGGGCGGTTTCGGGGAACCCATCATATCCGATTTACTCTAATCCAAGTAGCACTACAGTGCCGAATGGGCCAATTCTTAACCCCTCCGACTAGTTCCACCAATATCAAGGTTAATAGTGGCTAGCGAGAGGGTATCTTGCCATCGGATTGTCAGAGCATACAAAACACAATATCCCTCCATAAATGGGGTGAGTGTTTCCCGTAAACTCCGTGCTTTGTTTCACATGCTGCCTTGAAGTAACATCTTGAATCTGCGACCCTAGGCAAACACCAGACGTTGCCAAAGACTACGCAGCCGGCCACGCTGCTACAAGATACTTTACCTACTCTGCAATCGGGCACCCTCAATATTCCAATTCGTACTCACATTTTTAGATCACCACAGAACAGCCTCAACAGACATTACATAACAACCTATACCCCCACGAGTAAATAATTAAATTCTGAAAGAGGTGTTAAACATGAAACATGCAACAGGCGTAGGCACCGGTAATGCTACCCTTTTTCCCAGGGTGTCCCCACCCCCTATGGCACGCTGTCTACTACTATAGTGTTTTCAAGGGAACGAGACGCTTGAGCCCTGAGGATTAGCCGGCAGTAACTCTCCCCTATTGAAATAACAATTTTATCTGGCAGCTATTTTGCTACCCAGTCAGGTAAAGAAAATTCAGGAAATTTTATAATACCGGTAAGTCGGCTCGCATATCAGAACTCAAGTACAACATAAACTCCTATTCTTCAAAGCAAGGATCATAAGAAGAAACTGTAACTAGACTATTTAAGAGCTCCCGTCCTTAATAAGCACTCTACCGTGTTCGGGCGATGCCGACCAGATAGGATGAGATTTGCTTTTAGTATAGTGCTTGCTTTCAATACATAACATGGATACTGGCACTGGCAATTCATAATTCTCTTACTGTAAGATTTTTTAGGTATTTCCCTTGATCATAAGAGTTGTAGAGTGAACGCCTATTAGTATCAGGGGAGTCAACATCTGGTTCCTTGGCAAATTAGGGTAATGATAGATAGTGTGCTCAGGCCGAAAACATCTATCACTAAGAAAGAGGGCAATGTTATCAATACTTATTCGGGCCTCGTATTGAAACAAAAAAAACTAACTCTTACACCTTGCATGCTTAACACCTTTGCAGAATTAAAATTTCTCAATTATGGAAATAGGGCTGCTGTGTGATATCTGCTAAGGTTGTGCTGTTGCCATCCGCACAGGCATCGTGGAATCATCGCTCGTCACTCTAACCACCATAATGCAATAGGCTCGAGCTCTCATCTATGACCCAAGCTCGGTGCCGCGGAGCAAAGCGGTAAGTTCTAACTAACGACATCTTTGGGCTGACGGCTTGTAGAGTCGCCATGTGACGACAAGCAGTTATATAGATTGAACTGAATTGGATTCCTATAGCTGTGGTGGTGTGACTAAGCGGAGAACATACACCTTAATATTACTAAATGTGGCGTAAGTGCGACGTCGACTTCTTAACCTCCTGGTATTGCCTAATGTACCATACAGTCTCTATTATGTTTCGAGACCCGGCCTCGCAGCAAGGAGCAGCAGCGGACAATGTGGGCCTTCGTGGCTGACTTATCGTCGCTAACTTTAGGTACGGTAACGCAATCTACAGTCTAGCAATGCGAAATCACCTAGTAAAAATTTAATATTATTATACTACGCGCGGTTGGGTACGGCAGACCATACATGCAGTAAGCCCTGATTCCGACTCCGCTTTTGCAGCGTTAGCTTGGCATGTTAGTAACTTTATGGTTTGAGTATTGGAACTAAAGCGGGATAAGTGACCCTTCTACGATGTAGCAGCTTAATTATTCTGTCCCATCTCACTAACCCTGCGGGCTCCGTGGATTTTGTTTTCAATTATGGCTTTGTATCATACTTATCTGATCGCCATTGGTATTTGACGGCTCCTTTATTGAGTTTAATTCTTGGCTCTTGACTCCATAATTATGTGCTGTTAGAAACTGTAGTCTCATCTTGTCTGTTGCTGTGTTTACGAGTGATACCTCGTGACCACTCGCGTCACCCCCTGTCCCCTCTCAAAATCTTCGCCCCTCTTCTCTCTTCCTTCTTCTTCTCTTCTTCTTCTCTTCTTGTTCAATAAGCAATGTAAGTCTTTTTTGCTTTCTCCAGTGACCGCTCTCCTTTTGAACTTGTAGAACTGCTCGCTTCCACTCATTCACACCCGATACCTCTCAACATGTGTATCATAATATGTTTATCAATGGGGGTTCTTTCTCGGTGAACTATAAAAGCCATTCATGTAATTTTTCAGGGCTCTGGGCTCCCTCTCTCGTTTCTCGCCCACCGATGGAAATGCTGGTGGGGTTGGAGTGTGACAAGTGATAAGATCGAGTGATATTGTGTGATGAAAAGGGCTGGCGGGTGAGGGGCTCAGTACGAGCAGTGGAATCGTGGGGTTGAGACTGGAGGTGATCTTGGGGTTAGATATGTCTGGTGGGATGCCGTGGTAGGGTTGAAATGGCGGTGGTGGTGATTGGGGTGATTGATTGTGTAAGGAGGGGGCGTATTGATAACAAGTGGGTGGATTCTTTACGCAGGAGATTGTTTAGTTAAAGTTTTGCCGCAGGAATGGGAGAGGTTGACCCAAAATATTATATTTACCGATTAGCTCCCAATTCACAAATCGTAACGCTAGCTAACGTGGTATAGGAAAAACCGTAAATAGAAAGGAAAGAACAGTCATTATCATGCCACAGCAAATCTCTAGCCCCCGCCATCCAAACGCCTACAAGCAAATTGATTCAAATAGAATGCACAAACAGCACCCCCCATTCAAACATATACAGAGAGGGCGGTGGGCGCCCTACCGCTCCACAATCTTCCAGTCAACCTTCGCCCCCTTCGCCTTCAACATCTTGACAATATCAACATGCTCGTAATACTCAGCCCAGTATAGCGCCGTCCGCCCCCCAAACCCTTTAAGGTGCACGTCGGCGCCCCCCTTCAACAACTCCTTTACGATCCCGGTGTAGCCCATGTACGCCGCAAACTGCAGCGGCGTCTCACGGTTGAAGTCGGGGACATTAATGATGTCCCTCTGCATCTTTAGCACCCGCCGCAGGCTTGTGATGTCGTTGTACTGCACGGTCTTGTGGAGTATCGTTGCGCCGTCCTTATTTTGCACGCCGAGGATGGCGGGGTCGGCCTTGTCGAGTAGTAGCGGAATCACCTTGCCGTAGTGCGGACCGTCGTAGACGCGGTGCAGGGGCGTTTCGCCGAATATGTTCTGCGCGGATAACGGAGCGCGGTGAGAGAGGAGGAGAGAGATTGACGGTAGGAGGGAAGCGTGCGGGGTTGGTGGGTCGATGCTGACTAGGTCGTGCAGAGGGGTATTTCCGAAGAAGTTTTTTGTTTCTAGGCTGGCGCCGCGCTCTACTAGCAGTTTTATCATCGTTGGCGAGGGCTCCTCCGAGCAGATCGCGGCTTGTAGTGGGGTTGACTTGTTTTCAGACTTTTTGTTTGGCCCGCTGCGCACGTTGACATCCGCACCCATGTCCAGGAGGAGGCGGGCAAGGTGTTCATGGCCCTCGTGAGCTGCCCAGTAAAGCGGTTCCAGGCCATCTTTGTCTAGCAATGCTAGTTTGTGGAGGAGAGGGGTCAGTAGGATTGAGAGGGTGCGATTGCAGCGAAGGAGGCTGTTTAAGTCACCGAGACCTAGGTTTGAGGCTATGAGGATCAGGAGCTCGTTCGGGAGCTTGAGTAATTGCATTGTTGAAGGTTGGGTTGGGGCGTTTTGGGAACACTTCGGAAGCAGAGTCGAGAGGGGTTGAGATGTATATTGACGAATGAAGAGCTGGGGTTGAACGAGGCTGAATTACCGGGGTATCATACCGACAAATTATGGTGACTAGAAATCGGGGATAAGGGGTGAGCGTGACACGCCAAGTGATTTCTTTTTGCCCAACTTAGTTTTGAGTGACTGTCAGAAACCCGTCACTTGTCACGCTCGCGGACTAGCCCGCCCGGGATAGACGTATGGACTAGCATGAGGTATTTTCCTTGCCTTTCTCCTTAGTAATTTTCTCTTTCACTCTCCTCATTTCGTTTTGTTCGTGGTCATGGTTCTTCTGTGCACACTCGGGCACTGTTTGGAATCCTTGAGATCACAGTTTCTCACTCGTGTGATTGTCTCGCTCTAAAACCACGTGACTTGGCGCCACTCAGGGGTGAATTACGGGTATCATGCTGGGATCTTCCGCCAAGACAGCATCAGAGCCTCACGGCTAGAATCCCGGAGGAAAGAAAACAGTATGGTGAGAGTGCCGGACAAAACCACGGCTGGCTTCAACAACTCTGCTTCATTCGTCTATCAACCTCCGCAAACGATCAGGAAACCAAAAAAAACCATACTCTACCAACAATGGGCTACTCAACAGCTGACAAACTCTACCTAGCGTTCTTCGCCATGTTCATCCCCGTAATGGCCTTTGTGGATCTCATTCCTATCTGGCCACGCGCAATTGTCCCAGCGCCCCTGCGGATTCTTCATGAATTCTACCTGGACAACTTCAACGACCAGCTAGCCATCAAGTTACCCACGTGGTTCAGCGTGTTACTCTTCTTTGAGGCGTGCTATAACTTGCCGGCAGCGATCTGGATTTTCCTTGGGATTCGTCGTGGTACGCTCCCTTTTACGCAACAACAGGAGGGTGGAAAGGGGGAAGGGTTACTAATGAATTGTGTTGTATTGCATTGTAGGGGGCTCGAGCTCATGGGTTCACATGTGCATGTTCGGTACGCTATGCACGCTCAGCACTGTTGTTTGCATTGCGGAGATACGACAGGATCCCGACATGACGGCTTTGGAGCAGAAGATGCTGATGTTGTGTTATGTGCCATTTGCTATTATCTGTGGGTGTCTTTCGGATTCTATGACTGGGGCTGGGGCAGTAGTGGCTAATTCTGGTTTGCTTGGTCCAGTCCCGATTATGGCGGTTCATAATATGATAAGGATACAGGCTGGACTTGCTCTTGTGGATAGGGCCGCGATTGGGAAGAAGGGTGATTAGGTAGAGATTGCTATGATGAACAGCCGGAGGTTAGCTGTGTTGTCACGAAGTGGACCACATTTATAGTACCAGTATGGTAGAATTTAAAGGCGTTGAAGGCGTACCTTGAGGGGCAAAAGCTTGGCTACATTTCTGATAGCTCTGGTTCATATCCGGAATCTGTTGTGATAATTGTAAAGCCAACCAACTTGAATCTAACTCCGAGCTTTTTAGAGCCTTCATTGTTCACAAATCTCATATGAAATTTGACCTCTACAAGTATATCGTACAACAACCACTAACTGCTGAGTTTATTAAACCAACCCTGGACCGTTACCGCCGTGCATGAAAAATAATAGTAGCAGTCTCATTCAAAGGGCCGTAGAAGTCGTGACAATAGAACAGAAGTTTCAACGATTTGTGAATTAACACCTGTAACAAGTTAGTTGTCTGAATACTTGGGAGGGGAGGACTTGGAAAGAAACATTCTATAATCGCAACTGCCAGCACTTGCGCGAGAAGAATCCTCACTCTGTAACTGATAGTCAATTTTGATGTCAAGATCCCTCCTGTTCTTTTCTGTGGGCTTTGAGCTGATCCTGCCGGCGATGATTTCACCCCTATTAACTCTCAGAACTTCGTGGAGGTAGAAGACTGTCTGTTTCCAGTGGGTGTATTTCGCATGAGGTCCTGTAGAAAATTTGATCGGCTTGTGGCACGCCGAAAACTCGATATCGAACCAGGCGATAAATGCATGCGCAAAGTCGTTCCGATTGAAATGGAGCTCAAAAGGGACACTAAATGCGAGCTCGGGTGCCGTGACAGTGTACAAGTCAATAGAGAAGACTTGGCCGGGGTCTGTAACTACAGCTTTCATCTCTACGGTGTCGACTAGAGGCTCTGCGAGGGCAGTTCTCTGTAGGGGTGTGAAGTCAAATCCGTAGACGTTGTTCCAATCTGATGCGGACAATTAGTCACATAATAATGGGATGACTGGACAAAGCTCACAGCCAATCTTCTCCTCTTTATAGTCTCCGTCTTCAATAGCAGCCATATAGATATGAGCCTTATCTGGGAATATCAACCCTCCGGGAGCAAGATATTTGTCTCTAGCAAGCAAAACTGTATCCAACATGCTTTCGTACAGTAGGAAGTAACCCATCCACTCGGATATGATGATATCGACTTTTTCAACAGGAAGCACAACTTCCTCCATCTTTCCTTGAAGAAGGGTAATCTTGTCGCTCATTCCGTTGATCTTAACAATTTCACTTGCTTTCTCAATGATGGTAGACATATCAACGCCGATGACATGTTTGGCACCAGCCTTAACAGCAAACCTACGTCCAAATGGCCCATATTAATACTATTTCTCCGATGGAGGGCTAGTAACCAAATAACGGGGTGCAAGCATGACTCAGAGGTGAATCCTCAACAGTATATTTATGACAGGGATAACTGTATAAGAAAGAAGGTTTCTCATCCTTGTGGGAGGTAATGGGGTCGGAAGATTTTCCTCATGCTGGAGCAGAGAGGGAGCAAAAAATGTCGGGCCTTACATGCTAAGAATAGATGTTCCGCATCCAACATCCAGAACAACCTTGTCCTTGAACAGGTGCGCATTCTGATAAATGGCGTTCTTGTAGGCATTGGTTCTCACCTCATCTTTCTGGCGGAAGATACGATATGAGCTAATTTTTCCAGAGGTAAAAGGCGGGGCAGACGGGGGGTTATCACGAACCAGCATCTCCTCGTGAATGCCTGGTTGTAGAGACAATTCGCGTCAGTTTCCGGGTTTAAAACTGGTATTATTTGCGCCTCTTGCTCGAGTGAATATTTGTAAACTAACCATGATGATTGTAGCTGTCCAGAAGATCAAATATTAGCGAGATAATTCACAACGAGAATTCTATATGATACGAAAGTCAAAGGTGAATTATCATTTTACCTCTGGAAGTAATGCTCTTCAGCTTGTTCAAGACGTTTTTCCGCCATTTTTGCTGTTGTGAAAGGGCGGTGTAGGAGGGGATGGGACAATTGCGGAAGCCTCAGCCGCAGGGAGAACCTGGAAGCGATGATGAAGGCGGGTGGGATGGGGGGGAGGAGGTGAAGAAATAAGAGAAGGATGAAGAAAAGAAAAGAGAGAGGAGGGAAGATTGATGTTTGTAGTGGGGAAGGGTTAGCGGGACGTTGTAAAACGAACCGGTAGGGTTCTTTTTTTTTCCTTTTTTTTTTTCCTTGCTCTACCTCCCTGCAAGCCCTGAGCGCCAAGGTCTTAGTCCCTTGAACCTCCATCCTCAGACACCGTCCGAAACCAAGACGCCCTACTTTTCTCCAGCACCTCCAATCATCCTACAATACAGTATCATATTAAAGGCCAGAACCTGCTACCACTATCGGATAATTTTTCGAAATGGAAGCCGAAATGATCGACATACCCCCTCAATCCGGGGAATCGCAAAAGTCCTCTCAGTCCCTACAGCGGATAACGATAAAGAGTCCGGAATATAGCTATTTCCATCTCAAGATGTTTGATATCCCTTCCTCTCCACCTAGCCACTTTGCTCTTAGGACTAACTGGAGATCTAGGATTTTCGACCCTCCGCTTGACACACCTGGTCTGGTCGATGCAATTACATGGCGCACGAGCCTTACAAATAGTTTGATGCAATACTTAGGCGTGATTGGATCCGCTATTCGCATTGATATATTGCACATTGAAGGCGAGGAGGCTGTATTGAGACTTCCGACTTCTGATATGGTCAAGTTTGGCGCGGCTGTGAGTGGATTTGTTGGCACAAGTGAGGGGAGAAACATTGGGTTCAGGACTTTGGGAAGTTCTGCATTCTTAATGGGATTGGTAGGGAGGGCGAGGGAGGAGGACATATGGGGTGGATTCGGTAATTGAGGTCATTTCGGCGTGCCATAAGTGATCCCCCCAACACATCAATCATTGGCTAGATAAGAACATCGTAAACTAACCATAGGGGTGAGAATAAGAAAAAATAAGATAACGCGAGGAATACACAAAACACTGCAAGCATAAACAAAAAGAACGACATAGTTTTCATTCCATTCCAACCAACTCCAGATCTCCTGAAAAACACATAATCAAGCTTATCCGCTGTTGCTACCTTTCGCCCTTAACCCATCAACGATGTCCTTGACAATGGCATCGGTGTACTTGCGCACAGATTCTTCAATAACATTCGCAGCGCACAGTTCTTTGCCGAAAATGGACTCGGCCATCTCTCCACCTCGCACTGCAAGCACTGATAGAAGTGTATCGCTCAACTGTTTCTCTTAGGTTAGTTTATTATACTACTTGAAGGTGAGACTATTGAAGCTTACCCCATGTGTGCTCTCACAGCAACCTTGCAACCACACACCTGAATTGTCCGCGACCGCACCTTCCTTGAATTGGATACGATAGTCTCTGCTCACTTGGCAGCTCTTTCCCTCTAACAATCCTCTTGCAGGTTTCAATAGAGTCTCGTGAACATTTCTAACATATCCCGTCGCGATAATTATCGCATCAAATCCTGCTGTAGTCTCGACCACACCTGTCCTGGTATTCTTTAACTGGAGATGGATTTCACTGAACTTGTTTTCTTCTACTCCAGTAACTTCCCGAATGGGTATAATGCGATGCTGCCATTCAGCCTCGCTTGGATTCTGCAATCTCTGGTGGTAGAGCGTCTCATACAGACGTTCAATAAGCTCGAGACGGACGACACCGTAGTTTGTGGCACGATCTTGAACTATGGATTCTTTACGAATCTCTGTTGGCATCGAGTATACCGAGTCGACACAAGATGGATCAAAAATCTCGTTAACACTGGAGGACCGAGGAGGTCAGTCCAAATCCAGTAAGCGGGAGTGGGGGCAGATCTTACAAGGGACTATCATCACTTGGCCTTAGTGCTGATCCCCTGATAATCAGGCTAGTCTTGGAATTGGGGTATCTAGAGTGCATATCGTTAAAGATTTCAGCGGCGCTCTGGCCGCCGCCCACGATAGCAATCTTGTACGCTTTGTTCCTGTCATTCAAAAGTTTTGGAACAGCGGACGAGTATTCGGACGAGTGGATGACGCGTGGGCTCAGGGGGTTTTGTGGAAATGCTTCGGGAATATTGGGTTTCCCTCCCACGGCAATTACCACATGTCGGGCAGTCAACCTCTTCTTTTGGCCCTTTTCGATATCTCTCGACGTTACCGCCCAGTTTTGGATCGGTTTCTCGCCAATGGGTGCGACCGAAACAACATCTTGTCCGTACCTTACACAGCCCTCAAAGTGCGAAGCGCACCAGGTCATGTAATCGTTGTACTCCTCTCTCAGGGGCAGGAAGGTACCAAGATTGGTGAAGGCTACTAGTCTGTTTTTCTCGTGAAGGTAATTCAGGAAAGTGAATTCTGATCGAGGATTCCTCAAGGTTGCAAGGTCCTTGATGAAGGAAATCTGCATTCGGGAGCCAGGAAGAATCATTCCTGCATGCCATGCGAATTCCTGTTGACGCTCAAGGAACAGCACTCTGGCCTGGGTTTTTTGGTCATGAAGAGCTATGGCAATGGCCAGGGAGGCTGGACCGAAGCCAATGCATACCAAGTCGTAGGGTTCTTGGCTGGGACTGTCCATGTTTGGGTAAGATGTGGAGTTTCCGTTGTGGTATGTCGAATGGCCGTTCTTGTAGCCGTCGTTGATGCTATTTGAGGTAGAATGGCTGTTTGAAATAGTATCGGTGAAAGTAACACTCCCGTTGATATGGCCTCCATTACCATTACTATGGACTCCGTTCATATGATGTTCGCTTCCGTACACGTTCATGATGTCCGCCATGATAGTATTGCGTTTATCGGAACGCAAAAGAAAAGAGGAAAATAATGAATTCAGTGCGAATCCAGTTGGTGAGAGAAGGAACCTACTGCCGGTTTAATGCTTCAGTCAGCTCAATGTTCTTCGTTGCAAACACATCTAACCAATCAGGGTGAAGGCGTTTCCAATGACCCATCATCACCTTCAAACCAACTTTTATTTTATTTTTCCTTGCCTCGTGTTTGCTAGGAAAAAGAAAAATGGGGCTTGGGACGTGCGGGATCATGTTTTCCATTATTATTTACCTTTTCGGACCTTCTGGACTTTTATAGTCTTGGGGAGAAGTGAAAAAATGAAATTTGGCAAAAGGAAAGAAAGGGGGTCTCTATTGTGAGTTGGTCGTGATTGTGATTGTGATGTAACGGTCTGTTTTTATGTGATGACGATTATGCTGGCATCGGTGTTGCCGGTGCAGCGAACGAAATAGTAAAATTCCTTTTAGGTGGCGATTTGTACAAGTAGTGCTGTACCGGTTTGTTATAAGTAGAGAAAGAGTAGAACTAGTCGGTATGATATAGGCCTTCTTCCCACACACTACGCAATTATAAACACATTCGTTTTTGCTTTTTAGAAGTAGTGGCAATTTGGATATGTCTGTTACCGCTTGAATAGGTGATTTTGTATACTGTAGAATGGAATACACCGCAGTGTCAACAACCTCGGAGGAAATGAAGGGGGGAAGGGAAGCAAGAAAGAAGGAAGGAAAAAAAGGGGTCGAGCTTTTGTTTTCAATGCCCTATAGTGCTGTAGGAGTGACGAATATAAGGTAAAAATCTAATAATAGTAGAGAAGGGTCTGATCTGATAAAGGCAAACAGGCGAGGGAGACACCTTGGGCAAGATACAAGAGCAATACCGGTGCTGGGAGTAGAGAACAGTAATAACGAGCCACGGCATGGATGGGGGTCTAAAGATACTTAAGTACTACTTATTCTAAACACTAAAAAGGTAACCTCATCAATAAATAAGTACTATCATACTGGCCATAATTCCCATATCACCTCATTCGGGGTAGAAAAAAAAAGCCGTAGAAAAAAGCGTACCGAAGCACGGTACCGTGCCTACAAACATACTCAATTTCCTACTATCCTTCTACCAATCCGGACTCGTACATCCACCGCACTACGAACCACTTCATACACTCCCCCATTAAACAAAAGGGAACCCCCCCCTGCAAGGCACGCAGCATCGTACGGTGCTGGGCGTCCAAAACCGACTCTCATCACCGCGACCAAATCCAATAACGAGCCGGGCCCAACAGCAGCAGGGTTTTCGGAGAACCACTCTGGATAGACCTATTTAAAAACGACACCTCTTTTGTTCCATGAACTCCCTTTTTCGACAAAGTGAGTACTGGTTAGGAATGGTAAGAGGAGCACTTTGAGAGGGAGCGAACACACATACAAATTTACGCCAGGGCACTATTTTGTGTGTATCACTGAGCAAAGGAAGTGAAGAGTGGGGTCTGTTTTTGGTGTCCGGCACTACCGGTATCGGTACTCATCATACAAGTACGCACCGACCTCCTTCTGCTTCCCCTGTAAGAGAGTAAGGGGAAGAAGGAAAAAATCACACAAACAATCATACCATTTTTCCCTTCCTATCATAATCTGAACCGATTCTAAAGTCGCCGTCACCCCCTAGTGCCGTCCCTAGGGGAAATGAAGGGAGAGGGGGAGAGAAGAAAATAGTGGATGATTGAAAAATGAAAAAAATGATAATTAGATTATCGTAATCAGATCGCGAGATTGCGGTCAACCTCACCCTAGCACCCGTGCGTCACCAGGGTGGAGAGGTGCCGCGCAACAAACACCCCACTCGAAGTGGGGAGGTAAGACAAGGATCAGATAAAGTGGGATGGTGGGGATGATGGGGATGATGGGGCGTGTGGGCCGAAGGTAGCAAGCAGGTCATTTGTTGTGATCAAGGAAGCGGTGGGGAATTGATCGGGTAGGATAAGATTGTGGATTGTGATAGGCTACGGTAAATTGGCTTCTGATCCGCGGCTTGGCTGGATGGGTGGTTGGGCGGCCCAGGGCGGGGTAGTCGGGCGGGGTGGAACGGAGTGAACGCTGGAGGGGGGATCTGATAAAAATTGGGTTTTTCTTATCGGATCGAGAGTTCTTTCTTCAAGCATAGCCAAACTAGGAAGGTATGATATGGGCACTTTTATCTTGCAATAAGACGTTTTAGAGTAGCGTATCAAGCCCGAAATAAAAATTATTTACCCCCCCCCCCAAAAAAAAAACAGTATCTAAGAACCCGGCTATTGTTACACATCCTCCCAGCCAGCGGAAAAACCCTTGTCTTGTTCCCAGATACTTTATGCTAGATACAAGCACAGTACAGTAGGGAGTACAGTACCGCAATATATTCACGCACTCCCTCATCGGGGTGGTATGAAAACGGTTTCTTCCCCCCCCGCTGATCATCTGGGTCTTTTCTGCTCTTGCCTGGTCTTTGTTTGCCACCTTTGTGCACGCCCAGCCGTCCTCAGGTGTTGACGCTGGTGTATAAATACGGGACGAGTGATCGTTCGTGAAGTTGTGTATGCTAGCTACATGATCGTCGGCGATCTAAAGGTGCTAGATGGATGGATGGGTGGGGGCTACAAATCCCTAGTAGGAACGCTGGGAGTATTCGCATGAGGAAGGATTAAACGAATTATCACGCTTGTCTCCGCGGAGTTCCCAGGGCTCACAGCTAGTGGAGTTTCCTGTTGCTGGCTTTTGGGGTTGAAAGGGGGATTTGAGGTCTGGGGTCACCAGATTATTAGAAAGATGAGTCCCCCCCCGTTTTATTTTCTGGGATATGATTCGTGTTTGTCATTTTTACGAGCTAGTCTTTCTCCCTGTTTTCCTACCAACTAGGATGTTAAGTTTTTTCTCATTTAAACCCGGGAATTGAAGCCATTAAATAATGTTTATAAGCGGTTTGTGTCATAAATTCTCAAGCACCACTTAGCGTTCTTCCGAAATGGACTGATCAAGTATTCAGTGTGGATCGAAAGAAATTTTTTTACTCAAGGCTCTGCTGCCTAGACATGGCAGCGTAAATCCCATCTCTGGTGACCAGTTCCTCATGCCTGCCTTGCTCAATGATCCTTCCTTTCTCGAAAACGTAGATGCGGTCTGCCATCTGGATACTAGCCAGGCGGTGTGCAACTACGATGCAGGTTCTGCCTCGGCTCGCTGATGCCACGGCTTCCTGAATGAGATTCTCGGAGTGCGAGTCGAGGGCTGAAGTGGCCTCGTCAAGTAGGAGGATGGCTGGATCGCGCATGAGTGCTCTGGCGAGCGAAACACGCTGCTTCTGTCCCCCGGAAAGTTGGGAACCGTTGGTCCCACAATCTCTGGGAAGCCGTTAGTGACAAGCAAATTGGGAATTAGCATTGGGGAGTATATTCACGTTTCGTAGCCCTCAGGCAGGCCCATAATAAAATCGTGTAGCCCGCACATCTTACAAACCCTCTCAACATCATTCCTAGAAACTTCTTTGCCAGAACCTGCTCCAAGACTAACATTGAAATGGATGCTACCGGGAAATAAGCAAGGCTCTTGGGAGACGAGAGATATCCGGCTCCTATGATCACGCACCGGAATAGCCCTAACATCTACATCGTCGACGAGGATACTGCCAGAACTGACGTCGTAGAAGCGCTCTAGCAGGGCAATAGCGCTCGACTTTCCAGCGCCAGAATACCCCACTAAAGCAACAAACTGGCCTGGCCCAATAGTGCAAGAGACACCATCCAGCGCAGGCACATCCGGGCGAGCAGCGTATCTGAATTGAACGCCTCTGAACTCAACCTTGCTCCCATTGCTTGCTCTCGACAAATCTGCGACAGATTTCTCGCGGAGGGGTGGTTCTGAATTAGTGTCAATGGTAGGTTTCTGATCGTGAACCTTGAAAACACTTAAGGCAGCACTCTTCGCCCGGGTCACTTCCGGTGCAAGTGAGAACATCTGCCCCGAGGCCTGTGCAGAAAACAAAAGAGCCGGCAGAACGATGAAGAAGTCCAACTGTGTGTAATTACCACCTCTGACCTGTCGTGAGCCCCAATAGTATGCGAGGGCATAAACAAAGTATGTGATTGCTAACGCGAAAGCCAACCAGAAATTTCCTGTCACAATAAACCGTAGGCTTTCGCGGTATGGCTTATCTATGGCTTCGCTGTAGAGTCGGGTGACATCGTTCTCTCTTCCAAGAGCTGCAATTGTTTTTATAGCCGTGCAAGCCTCAGTCGCCAGAGCTGCAGCTTCGACGTATGCAGTTTCATGTCTTTGCTGGAATTTTGCTAGAACCCGCAATCTAAGGAACCCAGAAGCCAACATTATCGGGACAGCTGCAAGGAGAACGATTGCGATCTTCCAGGCAATGACATGGGCCAAAATAACTCCCCCAATCATCGATGTCGTGGCTGAAAATATTGTGCCCAGAATAACACCAGATAGACCACTGAGGTGGCCGGTATCCATATTAAGCATAGAGGCTAGTGCTGCTGGTGAGTGAGAAGGGGTCTGGAACCACGCGATATCTTGTCGTAAAATATTTTTCAAGGAGATATCCCGAATACGTCTGATAAGCCTCTCAGATACGATGCCAAAAGCCAATCCACTTGTGGTGTAAGCGGCCAATGCAATTAATGCGAGGGCGAAAAAGATCAAGGAGAAAGAATCGGCGCGGCTCTTAAGCTCAATGGAGCTTCTCTGGTTGTTAAGGGTCGAAATTAGATTCCCGAAGATGACTGCTTCGCCCAAGACAATGCCTCCGGTGATAATGGAAGCAACAAGTCCAATCACAATGATCGGCGCATCTGGTTTGCTGAGGGATAAGCATCGCCGAATAAGAGCACTAGAAGATAGCACCTGGGACTCTTCGATTGATAAAGCCTCGAGTTTTTGTCCCTGATCCTCGTTCTTTTCGCCCATTTTCTCTATGAGTCTGGTATCATCACAAACCTTGGTCTTGGCGGAAGAAAGACTGCTTGCGCTGGAATTTGCTCCCAAGAGCCTCTGTGACCGGACTAGTGCATGGTAGGCGCCGCGAGTCTTAAGCAAGCTTTCGTGAGTACCTTCTTCGACCACATGGCCATTTTGTACGACGAAAATCTTGTCCGCGCCACGCACAGTGGCTAGTCGATGGGCGATCATGATCGTCGTTCTGCCCTTCTTGGTCTTGGCCTTATCAAGGGCGTCGAGAACGACTGCTTCGCTTTGGGAATCCAGTGCACTAGTGGGTTCGTCTAGCAATAAGATGCTTGGATCACTAACGAGTGCTCTCGCTATTGATATCCGTTGCCTTTGACCACCGGATAACTGCGTAGCACCAGCTCCGCTGAGCTTGGTGTTGAAACCATCCGGGAGGCTTGCGATAAAGTCGTAGGCGTTGGCATCTCTTGCAGCTTGATAGCATAATTCGGTTGCTTCATCCTCGTTCAATCCCTGCTTGTGCAATAAACCGTGGCGAATATTTTCCATTATAGTCCCAGAAAATAGCACAGGTTCCTGGTTTACTAAGGCAACGTGCCTCCGATAGTTTCGAATGTTGAGCTCTCGCAAATCATGGTTGCCAACTTTAACTCTTCCGAAAGCGGGGTCATAGAAGCGCATCAGCATCGCCGCAATAGTGCTTTTTCCACTCCCTGAGGGCCCTACAATCGCTGTGACCTTGCCAGCTTCAAACGTAAGGTTGATGTCCTCAACAACCTTGACAGTGGCACGAGCCGGGTATATGAAAGTGACATTTTCGAGAACAATGTCATTTTGTTCCGCAGGCTCGGGCATAGGTAGCCCTTGGGACGAGTACACATTGATGACTGGGTCGGGGCGGTCAAGTATTGAGATGATCTTCTCACCGGCTGCAGCGGCTAGTGCGAAGGTCTGCAAGAAAGGGCCGAAGGAGCCGATAACGAATGATGCATCAAGAACTAAAAATACTACGGTATATACTGTTCCCGCACCTTCACCTCTGTTGAATGAGCCCTCGGCGATCTGCTGAGAGCCCTGCCAGAAAGCGAGTGCATTTGCTGAATAACTATTTTCCGTTATTAGACCGAAGATTTCTTAGGGTTAGGGTTTGGCCAACATACGCGACGAAATAAACCAGTCCCAACATTAGTGCTCCAGCAAAGGACTTTTTGACTCCTTTCATGATGGCAGGCCGCATAAACTTCAGATGCTCATCGGTGAGTTTATCCAGCGCATCGAATGCTTGAACCACTTGTACCGCGGTTATGGCACCTTCAGCCACGGAGGTTGCTTTTTCGGAATATTCGCCCGCCTCTCTAGCATATTTGGAGACTACTTTAGAGCCAAAGGTAATGACAACAAACATGGCAGGGACTACTGTCGCAAACAAGACTCCGGTTAGGCGGGCATTCAGGGCGAACCCAGCGGTAAATGCGGCGATGAAATAAGCTACGGATTGGAGAAACAGACCAGCCTTTTCGGAGGTGCCCAATTGGATTGTTTGAGTGTCTGCTGTCAATCGGTTTGCGATCTGATAAGATCAGCAATTATAGAAGCGAGCAAAAGGTTGCCAGGGAGCATACATCTAGGCACTCGGTTTCAAAGTATGCAATCTCCATTCCTATTGCTTTCCTCAGCAAACCCTCCCTCAAACCTCGGGAGACCCTTTCTCCAACAATACCCCAACAAGTAGCCCATCCCCAAGTGATGAAGAAATACGCAACGGCAGCTCCTAGAAGCTGAGCAATTCTGGTCTGCAGTTCATCTTCGGTCGGCGGGAAATGGTTTATTATTTTTCCGAAGATGACACCAATAATCGGCAAGGGAGCTCCGGCTGCTAGAGACAATATTATTGCTAGCACAAGGATAGTTCGTTGACGCCATGTATTGAGAGGCCGGTATAACGAAAAATAAGAAGCCTTAAACTTCAATCCTAAAAGTTGCTCGAGAGCTGGAATCGCTGGAGGTGCTGGATCAAGGGTGATGCTTGTATTTGCTGTAGTGTTGGGGTTTAGAGAAGCAATGCCAATAGAGTGATGTGAACGGCGTCGTGACAAAGGTCGGCTTGCGTAAGGAAAGGAGGCCATTATGCCTTGTGCTTAGCTCAATGGGCGCGGAAAGAAGCTCTCCGGAATGTCTGTTTCTACAAGGTTCGCGTTCACTAGATCTTTGGAACCTCTAGGTGAATAGGCCAGTGACGGGTGTAGGTGGGAGCTCGAAGAGACCCTGGGAACCCAAGTATCCGTCAAGCTATAGAAACCCGGGTATCACCACGGAAAAGCGGGCAAGGTAGGAAAGAAGCGGATGGGGGAAAATTGAGCGTGGAAATAAGCAATGTGATCCAGGGCGGAGAGGAATTGGAAAGAGTCCCTAGGTCAAAAAAGACGAGAAGTATGAGTGGAGAATGATAGTGGGAGCTGAGGTTCTATAGAGTCAGGAGTAAGTGGGGGACAGATTGACGGGGTATGGATTGATCCCTCATGATCCGCACACGGACGTAGCCGAAGCAGAATTGGCTCTCAGAATTGCAGTGGGTCCGTCAGCGATTGACTGGCAATAGTGTTCACATGGTGAAGGCATCTACTGCGTCAGCAATGTTAGATCCGTATTGTAAAGTATAAAGGCCTAGGATAAAGAAGATCCGCCCAGGGCCAGGGCCGTAATAGCAGTTAGAACCCTGTGCATGCATGGCAGAGAAAGAGGCGTTGATAGCCAAGCTGTCCCCCCCTCTCCGGTCTCCGATATTTTCGTTCAATGTCCTTAGGAGTGAAGTAGAGAGGAACTGTACTAGTAGGACTGGTAATCAGATTGCTAATAGCACCGCTTATGGTGGGTGGAGTATATCTGAGAATTATCTGATGATCTGGATGTAATAAAATTTTGTCTCGCATGGTGTGGGCCATGACCTGAGAGTCTAGTTCCAATTGGAACCGAAGTTTTTGGGAGAAGGGTTAAATGAGATGCGGGGCGATGGAGATCCCCTAATTGTTGCGCAGTTGTAAAATAAACTCTGTAGAAAGTAGGTAGGGGAGGGTGTGGGAGGAACAAGGGGGGTGAAATAGCTGTATGAGCTAGTTATTCTTCAGGATCCCGAGTGAACAAGAAAAGAAAAAGAAAAAGAGAACACTGCGTTGTGCACTGCACTTCTGAGTTGGTCCTAGAGCACATCAGAGCTTGCACAATTCTACTGCTAGGCCTGATATTAGAACATCAGAACTCTGCTCGAGAACCGGCCCTTGGATTGATGATTGCATGATATTGTGTAATAGTTTCTAGTGCCCACTTCAACGCTTCTTAGGGATATATTGGTCTCGTGTAGCGTAGTATGCACCTTACGGGGGTGAGACCTCTTGTGACGAAAGTCGGACACTCCCGCTTCATTAGTTATCGTGCTGCGCTCCATTAGAGAGGAGTTTTCTGTTAGGTCAGAGTTTGTGCTGGGGAACTATTATCCAAGGTAAAGCCGAGCCACTTGCCAGCAGGTTGCACTGCGGTGATGTCCCTAAAACGTGGGGGTGCGCCGATTATGAAGCCAAATGGGTTTGTTTGCAAGCTAGGAGAACCGCAAAATCCAGTGAATGAATCTAACTTGTTCCTTTGAAAGCTAGTCTCAACTCTCGCCACTTGTCCACAGGGTGTTCGTGCTTAATATCCCGCACTGAGGCACAAAACTGTTTGCCAGACCGAAAGGCCATTTCGTAGATACTGCGCAGGCACCGGCGGGAGGGTGGAAGAAATGAAGGGAGAAAAGTCCCTGAGAAATTCATATCTACGGCCCGGTTCCTCCCCGGTAGCCCCCATTTTCTGCGGGTTAGGTGGGGTTAGGGTGGGCATGGTGGTCAATGGCGTAGGGAATAGACGAGATTAGGAGCTAAAGAACCAAACGATGGTGGACGTTGGTTGTTTTGGGACAAACGCCCGCCTATCTTTGCTGCAATTACATCTGATAATGTCACACTCCACCCTGGCCCCTGCAGAAACGGAGGAGGACTATCATACATGAAACTTTTATCTAATCAGTGTCATAATCTTACCCTAATCAATCCATCAGACAAGCTTTCTTAATCAATCAATCTTATCCGATGGATGACACGTCGTCCTGTTTGAAAACTCCGGGTTTAGCTCTGACGGCTCCTGAGCTCGTCACAGGATCTTCATGTGACAAATTCAGTCGGTATCCGAATAAGATGTGACGCGACAGCCCCTTGGGCCTTCCGGATCGGACAACCAGCTCCCGTATCCTTCTGAAAAATCTCACCCTTTTTCTCTACTGTCTACAAACGGCAAACATCACCATTTTACTAGCTATTCCCTATTGAGAGGAATGGATGCGGGGGTATTTCTTCAGGTTTTTTTGGGGAAAAAATATATTTTCCCCTCTTTGACATGGATTGGAGAAGACCATTTATCTGATGAAGCGACAATACTGGTGGCTTGGACCTGGGCGAGTACGGGAGGCTAGGACACCTGTGATCAGATAACGGAGGAAGGGATGGTGTGGCTAACTTGGTGCTGCATGCACATCAAGCAACACTTGCTTCTCGCCTTTGGCCCTGGAAAGAATCTTATAGACACTCCGCCTTTACGGTACCGGTATCCACATTACAGCACTTGCCCCGGGCAAAAAGTACCCGGAAATACAGCTATATGTTTTGCGAACCCCTGTTTCCGGGTACTTCTAGCCTGGGGCAAGTACTCTAGAGTGCTCCACCATTTGCACAATCTTTTACGTACAACGCAGATATTGTTTCCTTAACATCGTAGCGATATGGACTAATTTCTTGTCTCTCCGCAATTTACTCTAGCTCCCACTTTCCTCTTTTACCTAACTCTGGCTGCGCGAAGCTGCCTGGGCTGTGATAGAAGAGGTGTGACCGTCGTGGGGCGAGGAGGCTGCTGGTCTATTAATCTTGTCTTAATGTTGTCCTCAAACTCCATTAGGGAGTGGCCACACCCGCCGCCTATTGGGGCTCAAGGAGGCTTAAAGAAGGAGAGGAGCTTAACCCACCTATTTTGTCCATAGAATATCTGCTCGGTACGGCCATACCTTGAACACCTTGGTGAAGGGCTTTAAAACTCTTGTTTGCTCTCCCAACTCCCCTTGACAGAAGCTTTTCTGCACCTACCGAAATCACATTTTCCTCCAGAAGAACGTCACACGGCCATTGCCCGAAATCAACAAACCAAACATACCTACTGTAAAGTTGCTGACAGCGATATCCATTCGGCGGAATTTCTCTGTTTGCTTTTTCACACCTCAATAAATACTCTCCCAGGCTGTTTGGTATTCGCATCCTTCTTTTTGTGGCCACCACTGTCAGTGCTTTGGTTCGGACTTTCGAGTACGAAACAAGTCAATTCACGGAGCGCAGAAGCTTTCCCTACTCTTGGGAACGACAACATGGTGTCATTTGGGGAGCTGTCGGTTCTGAATCCTCATCCTCAAAAGTTGGCCGGGCCAGAGCTATTACACGAGTTCATATCTCCAGCGCATTGTGACCACATAGCCTTAGATTTTCTGTATGCAGACGGAGAGGCAAGGCAGAGCCATACGTATGAGCAGCTCGATACCCTTTCGACACAGTTTGCTCTTCGCCTTCTCGAGTACCTACCTCATAGCAAAACCAGACACGCTGTTCCGGTCTTGCTTCCGCAGTCGCCGGAACTATATATCACATTGATCGGGATCCTAAAAGCTGGTGCGGCATTCGTGCCACTGAGCCTTGACACTCCTGCGGAGCGAATTCGTTTCGTTGTTGGGGATGTAGGAGCGAGTGTTATTGTTACGGAATCGTCGTTCTCTAATGTTTTCACCTGGGAGAAATGCCCGCCGACTGTCCTCGCTGACAGGGACGTAGCAACGGCCCCAGACCAACTCGGGCTGCCTTTGGGCATCGACCCCAATGGACCAGCGTATATTATGTACACTTCCGGCTCCACCGGTACTCCAAAGGGTGTCATAATCTCTCACTCAGCAGCTACCCAGTCCCTCCTTGCACATGAGGAACATATACCGTTGTTCGAACGATTCCTTCAGTTTGCCGCGCCTACCTTCGATGTCTTTGTTTTTGAAATGTTCTTCCCTTTGTTCCGCGGAAAGACCCTTGTTAGTTGCGACCGGGGGAGGCTCCTCGCAGACCTTCCAGGAGTAATCAACCAGCTCAATATAGACGGGGCGGAGCTAACACCAACGGTTGTGGGAGGACTTCTCATCAAGCAAGAGAAAGTACCCGGGTTAAAGGTGTTACTCACAATTGGCGAGATGTTGACCCGCCAGGTCGTGGACCAGTTCGGCGGTGGTGTACTGCAGGGCATGTATGGACCGACTGAGGCGGCAATCCATTGCACCCTTGCAATCGGCTTTGAGAAGAGCTGGAAGGTTGGAGATATTGGAGTGCCGCTTAAAACAGTTTCTGCCTTTGTTATTTCTACAGCTACATCCGACCCAGAGGTTTTGCCCCTCGGCTGGACTGGCGAGCTCGCAGTTGGCGGATATCAACTTGCGGATGGATACTTGAATCGTCCGGAATTGACGAAAGAAGCTTTTATCGATTCGAAGGAATACGGTAGGCTTTATCGGACAGGAGATCGTGCAAGGATATTATCGAGCGGAAGGATCGAGTGTCTGGGTAGAGTTGGAGCTGGTCAGGTTAAGCTTCGGGGGCAGAGGATAGAGCTGGGAGAGGTAGAAGAGGCTGTGTTGGGAACACCAGGCGCTAGAGGTGCTATTGCGAGTGTGTTGGGGGGTAGACTGGTTGTCTATGTTGGAGGTGGGGTCGAGCGGGAAGCTGTATACGATGTTTGTAGGAAGTGGCTACCGAGGTTCATGGTGCCTGGTGATATTGTAGTCTTTGACGAATTACCACGATTATCTTCCGGCAAGGCTGATCGGAAGAAGCTCGATAAGCAATACTTGGAGACACCTCAAGCTCCTGCGGCAGGGAACGGTACCGGGGAGCTCAATAATATGGACCAAATAGTCTTTGGCGGTGTCGAGGAGTTATTAGGTCGCAGGCCGTCTAAGCAAGGCAGTCTGATCGCGATGGGACTCGATTCAATACAAGCTATTCGTCTAGTATCAGCCTTAAGGTCACAGGGCTTTACTGTTGAAGTAGTTGATGTTCTCAGGGCCGATTGCGTTGAGGGCATCGTTTCCGCAATGCGCCCAAGCGAAGAGGGATGTTCAAATGCCTTAGCTAACAAGAATGTCACGGCCAAATTCCGTGCGACACGGGAAGCTATACAATCAAAATTGCCAGCGCAACGAGACGGTATCCAAGACATTATTCCATGCACATCTGTACAGGAAGCTATGCTCGCTGAGACTGCGAGAGATCCGGAGGCATACTGCAACTGGATTTTGTTGGAACTACCATTGAGACTCCTGGCCTCCACTATCGAAGAGGCTTTTCGGGGTGTCATTGACCATAACGAGATTCTAAGAACGGGTTTCATGAATGCTGGTGATGGATTCGCTCAGGTTGTTTGGCAATCATCTAGGGCCAAACAGTTTTCCCTTGCGGACAAAGTTCGGTCATCTTGGGAAGTGCCGTCACTTGAGCAACTTATTGAACCGCCTTTTGCTGCTTCCTTGGTTAGGAGTACAGGCGCTTGGCAGCTAAGCATACACCTGCATCACGCTGTTTACGATGGTTGGTGTTGGGAACAAGTACTTTCTGATTTCTCCTTCCACCTCAGCGGGAGTGCTAAATTACCAATCCGACCGCAGTACCGCGATATGGTCCAATACGAACTATCAAGAAGCAGGGAGTCAAATGAATTTTCTAAGGGATTTTGGAAAGACTTTTTGGACGGGGCCCCCAATTCGAGACTGCCCAGCTTCCATGGACATACCGCCGCTCCTTCTGGCATTTTCACAGAGACGATTGGCTTACGAAGCTCTCGCTCAGAATATGAGGCTTCAGCGAGGAAGATGGGGGTTAGCCCACAGACACTCGTCCAAACAGCTTGGGGTTATCTGTTGAGTCTCTTCATGGGATCTCCGGATGTCGTTTTTGGGACAGTGGTCTCGGGAAGAACAGTGACTCTAACCGGGGTTGAGGATATCTTAGGACCAACCATTCTCACGCTGCCGCTCAGGGTGAAAATAGAGCAGGGAATTACTGCAAAGGATATTGTTCGAGATGTCCATAGAAGTAATCGGCTGATATTAGAGAATTCTGGGCTTCCCCTGAGAGAGATTCGGAAGGCCTGCGATATTGAGGGGACACTGTTCGATTCTTTGCTTGTGTGGCAACAAACTTTGAAGACAGAAGGAGATCCCGAACTAGTAAGACAGGTCGAGAGCCGAGATAGGCTTGAGGTAAGCACCCCCGTCTGTGGCATCCTATGAACACTGGTGTTGATCTTTGCGTGGTTTAGTTTCCTTTGTTACTAGAAATCGAACCCGGCCGGGATGTTATCCAAATCAGAGCAACATACCAGCACGCCGTGCTACCGCACTCACAGATCAAACTTTTGCTAAGACAGTTAGACCAGCTTGTGTCTGGGATTATTTCTCGACCGGCTGGCAGCCTGAGTAGCCTATTGGATTCCTTGAACGAAGATGTTCTTGCAATTGAGAACCCATATCCAACACCAGCTACAGATCCCAAAACGGCTTCTCTTGCAGAACTTGTTGAGCTCTCTTCGGTGATGAGGCCTGGGGCTATCGCACTTGATTTCACAAGGAACATTTCCAATGGTACATCCGACTCGATGAGACTCACGTATGCCGAGCTCAACACACATGCAAACAAACTCGCTCATCACCTAATCTCACTGGGCGCCGTTGCCGACGAACTTGTCTGCGTGTTCATGGAAAAGTCGCCTGAAATGTATATCACCATATTGGCAATTCTCAAGGCTGGTGCAGGTTATCTCCCGCTCACACCAGAAACGCCAAAGGAGCGGATGAGGCAGATTTTAGAAAATGCCCGGGTAAAAATTTGTTTGACTACTGGCGACTTGGAGGATAAGTTAGGAATGCCGGGGGACTCACAGGTAGTACGGGTGGATGACATAGATGTTGACGAATACGCTGATAACAATCCCGGGATGGTCCGAAGTGGTGATGCATTAGCATATGCTGTGTTCACTTCTGGCAGTACGGGTGCGCCGAAGGGGGTGCTGATTACTAACGCGAATATTGTAGATAACCTCCTGGTTTTGAAGGGATTGTATCCTACCAATGAGCGGTCCAGGCTTCTGCAGTTTTGCTCGATTGGTTTTGATGGTGCGTTTGTCGGTTTTTAATTGGGGGAAGTTGAAATAACATTTGACTAGTATCTGCCTTCGAGATCTTTTATGCATGGACCATGGGCATTTGCCTATGCTCTGGAACCAAGGATGTGCTCCTCCGCGATATCGAGGGGGCAATCAATGCAATGGAAATCACACACTTGAGCATGACACCAACGGTTGCTGCCCTAGTCAGCCAAAAGAGTGTGCCAGGAGTGGAGTTCTTGGTAACAGCGGGCGAGACTTTAACGCGTAAAGTTTATAATGATTGGGCAGGAAAGGGACTTTTCCAAGGTTAGATTTATTGAATCCATTCAAGAGAGACGAGGGCTGAGATTCTAGAAGGATATGGACCTAGCGAAACCGTGAACATATGTACCGTCAGGCCGAACATGCGGGTGATTGACCATATTAATAATATTGGGGCGCCGTTTACGAACACTTCCGCATTCGTGGTTGTAGATTCTGAAGAGGAGTTTAGAGTGGTACCGCTGGGTGGAATTGGGGAGTTTTGTTTCGGGGGCGCTCAAGTGGTGAGATACAATAACCTGTCTGGATTTCCATTTTGTAGGGGCTAACCAATAACCCAGGGCCGCGGATACTTGGGTATGCCCGAACTCACAAGCCGCAAATTCATTTCTCATCCCAAGTACGGCAAGGTATACAGGTCAGGGGATATTGGAAGAATGCTGCCTGACGGTTCACTCGAGTTCGTCGGACGGCAGGACGGCCAAGTAAAAATTAGAGGCCAGAGAATCGAGCTTGGAGAAATCGCCTCAGTTTTGCTTCGATCAAAAAAAGTTATCGATACAGCGGCGATTCTAGCCCGAGGAGAACCACAAGATGCCTGTCAGCTCGTCGCTTTCATCGTTCCACAGGGATTGGATAGTTTAGGATTTTCGGTAATACGGGGTGATGAGGGAGTAAAGAAACTACTTGCGGAGCTTTTCCAGAGCCTGAAAAGCTTCCTTCCACCATATATGGTTCCATCTGCTATAATACCGTTGACTGCACTGCCGATGACAACCCAAGGCAAGATCGATACTAAACTACTGCAGTGTACGTACTTCGGTCTGGACAGCGACGTTGCAGAAGACTATGTCTTAGAATCTTCGTCCCGAGTGGATGGGCAAGAATGGACAATACTAGAACGCGAAGTCGCGGACGTTATCGCTCAGGTCGCACGAGTGCCGCCTGGCGAGGTCGGGCGAGCGACATCTATATTCAGACTAGGGCTTGACTCGATATCGGTTATCCAATTATCTAGCCGGCTCGCAAAGACAGGATATATAAGACTAGACGTTTCCCAGATTATGCGGAATCCGACTGCCGGTTCTATCGCAAATTTACTACAGGCTTCCATGCCTGATCCAGAACCAAGGAAGCCTGTTCCTAGTAGTGGTATAGACGAATTTGTTGCAGATGTCCGGGGCTCTGTTTTGAGTCAGCTTGGTCTCTCCGTGGATGAGGTCAAAATGGTTCTTCCCTGCACTCCGTTGCAAGAAGCGATGCTTAGCCAGAGTAAAGATGCGGACTTGAATCTCTACTGCAATCACACCACGCTTAGTCTTAGCGCAGATCCAACACGATTACGGGATGCCTGGGAACTTATGCTCAAGGTGCACGATATAATGAGGACTTGTTTCTGTGTCACATCTCACCCACGACATGCATTTGCCCAAGTGGTGCTTAACGATTATCAATTGCCTTGGTCTTCCTTCGAGTTAGAGCCGGGTGTAGATATGTCGGAAGTGATTAACCAGCGGATTACTTCTATATCCGAGTCACTGAGAACCTCGAAGCCACCATATGCGTTTTCATTATTACAGACTTCCCAAAAGGCAATCCTAATTATGCATTTCCATCACTCTTTGTACGATGGGTTTGCTATGGATATGTTACTAGACGACGTACGAAGAGCTTACCACGGTTTGGGACTTCCTTCTAGGGGAAATTTTAAGCCATTCTTGGAGTACATGGAAGACTTAGACTTGGCTGAGGCTGACGAGTTTTGGAAGACGGCACTAGAAGGTCTCGAATCTTCTTTGTTCCCAGACTTGACTGGACTGACAGCCGCGTCAGGGTCAGGGGGTTCACTTGCAGGAATGGGTTTAGCGAAAATTCCTTGTTCAGAAAGTTTAATCTCCGTCGAAAGAGGTTGCAGAGGCTTGCAGACGTCCCTCTTAGCCCTTGGACAGACAGCTTGGGCACGGCTACTTTCTGTATACACTGGCGAAATCGATGGTTGCTTTGGCAATGTGGTCAGCGGGCGGACAATTCCCGTCGAGGGGGTTGAAGATATTATTGCCCCGTGCTTCAATACTGTGCCTATCCGAGTACAAATTTCACTTGATTCAACAAACCGGGACATCATGAACAGGCTACAATTACTCAACGCGGAGCTGCTCCCATTTCAACTCACCCCGTTACGAAGAATAATGACTGCTCTATGCACCCAGGGACAGAGGTTGTTCGACACTTTGTTCATTCTACAACATACCAATCGGCCATCTGATTTGGGGGAATTATGGTCCGAGGTTGGCGACCGAGGAGACATGGATTTCTCTATTGTAGTGGAACTTGTGCCATCTCAGAAGACGGACACTTTGGAGATTGTACTTCACTTCCGGAGGTAAGTCAAAAATATGGCCAGCTTGTGGCATGATACTGATATCTAGCTAGGGATGTATTGTCGGAAGAGCATGCAGATGTTCTCGTGAGGCAGCTAAATTGTGCTATTGTCTCCTGCCTAAATCAGCCCTCCAATTCTACCACTGATTTCATGTCTTTCGACCAAGAATTTCTCTCGCGTGCAAACAGTCTACCAATCAATATCTACGATAAGTGGAGCCCAGGTCTATTGCACTCTGGATTCGAACATCATGCCCAAGAGAGCTCATCACGCAATGCCCTGGAATATCTTAGTAAGGACGGCGAGGTCACTTCCTGGACATTCAAGAAACTCAATCAGGCTGCTAACCGGGTTGCACACTACCTAATCTCCAGAGGACTAAAGAGAGACGATGCGGTGCCATTGTGTTTGGAAAAATCTCCTATATTTTACATTTGCGTTCTCGGTGTATTGAAAGCCGGTTCTGCATTTACTCCAATCGACCCCAGCTTGCCGGAACAGCGAAAGCGGTTTATGATTGAGGAACTTGGTGCTAATTTAGTTCTCGCAACAAAGGCTACTTCTCGAGATTTAAAAATCCCGAAAGGAGTAGAGCTTGTGGATATCACAGGTGAAGATCTGTCATCCTTGCCCGATTCGAACCCTGTGATCCGGGATCTCAAGGAAAATTGCCTGGCATATCGAATTTATACTTCCGGGTCAACCGGAAAGCCCAAAGCCGTATCATTGGAGATCGGCAGTGCAGTTCACACACTCCATGCTTCCAAATCTGTAATCCCATGGGGAGAAAACTCGAGATTGCTCCAGTTTGCCGCAGCAACCTTTGATATGTGCTATTACGATTGTTTCATGGCGTGGACTTACGGGTTTACGCTCTGCTCGGCGGACAAAGGCCGCTTGCTTGGTGACTTGGAAGGGACAATCAAGAGAATGGGAGCTACGATGTTGGACTTGACTCCCAGCGTGGCATCAACTCTACATGTGGAGAATTTGCCGGAGGTTGAATTACTTTATTGCATTGGAGAATCCATGCCTCAGGATCTTGTTAATGATTGGGATGGGCGGTGCGCTAACTCTTATGGGCCCACTGGTAATTAATGTCACCCTAATATCCGGCCGATACTGACGTGATATATAGAAGCGGCAATGTGTTGCACGATCGTTCCCACCAACAAGAAAATTAAGTCTTCGAATATCGGCAAGCCATTCCATACCGTGAGCTTCCATGTACTCACCAAGGATGGGAGATCAATGGTCCCAATCTTCGGGAGCGGCGAGCTATGTATTGGAGGCCCCCAGATTGCACGCGAATACCACAACAACCCGGAACTTACGGCAAACAGATTCATCAATTTTGAAGGGAGCCGAATCTACCGAACTGGTGACATAGTTCGTCAGCTAGCGGATGGGAGTTTTATGTTCATTGGGCGTATGGATGACCAGGTCAAGATTCGGGGACTCCGTGTGGAGTTGGACGAGATCAATTCCGTTCTTAGGTGCGCACATCCTAGAGTTAGAGATGCTACGACTATGGTTATGAAGCACAGCGGTGACTCCAAGGAGCAACTTGTGTCATTCCTTGAGTTGGAAGGCCGAAAACAGCATGGCGCGAGGGTGAGTGTTCTCAAAGTCGATTCGCAATTAGATGGTATTATGACAACGTCCCGCGATGCCGCGATAACCAAGCTTCCACGATATATGGTTCCCGGGGTTATCTTGGCCATAGATCACATTCCGCTTTCGGCCGCCGGCAAGATTGACAAGAGGTCCCTAGCAATGCTGTTCAAAGAGCAGAATATCCGGTCTCTCACTTCCGGGCCTGCTGGTGCGGACGATGGCGCGGAATGGACTGAGAATGAGACGAAAGCCAGGGAAGCTTTTTCAAAGATATCACGAGTGCCAGCCGAGCAGATTTTGCGGTCTTCCACTATTTATGAGATCGGACTTGACAGTATTAGTGTTTCACAGGTTGCTATGGAGCTAGGGAAGGCTGGGCTGAAAGTTTCCGTGATTGATATACTAGAGAGACCCTCAATTGCGTTGCTTTCCCATAAGCTAAAACCCCTTGCCGGAGCATCGACAGCAAAGGATACGTCAGATGAACTGCTCGCTAGATTTGCCGCGCGCTTTACGGATCAGGTTTGTGCTGAAACAGGATTACCGAAAGAGAAAATCGTCGGTGTGTATCCCTGCACACCAGTACAAGAAGGGATGCTTTCCCAATTTCTGCGGTCTAAAGGGGGGCTATACTTTAACCATACGGTTTTTGAGCTTCCGGAAAATATTGATCTATTGAGACTACGCGATTCCTGGGATGTTATTTCTAAGTCACTCGATATTCTACGAACTGGTTTTGCCGGAGTTGACGACGCTCAGCATTCCTTTTCAATGATTGTTCATAACCCGAACGCTATTGAACTACCTTGGTCAGTAGTACCAATAGGGGAAAATTCAGGGGAGCTTATCACAAGCCAGAAGGGCGAGAAGGCTTCTATTGCGCTCAAAGATCTTCATTTACCCTTGTGGAGCCTCACTCTACTCCAGAAGTCCTCCGGGAATCATCTCCTCATGTTTTCTGCACACCACGCGCTATACGATGCACATTCCCTGGCAGTTATTCTCCATAGCGTTGCCCTCCAATACTCCAGGAAAAATCATTCCTTATCACACACGTTTTCTCGTGCCCTTAATGAGATTGTGAGACATACTACAGATAGTGAGATTGTGTCAGACAATCAGGAATTCTGGAAAAAGCATTTGGATGGCTGCGCGGTCTCCCGGTTTCCGAATCTATCCCCCCTCAGAGTGAAGAGCGCCACAAGCCATGTATCCTCCGTCAACGCAAATTGGAGTTTGTCGAATATCGAAAAGGCATGTAGGCAATTAGGGATATCGGTGCATGCGGCTGGGCAGGCAGCCTGGGCCAGGATTTTGTCAGCGTATTCGGGGGAGACCGCTGTGACAATGGGTGTTGGTTCGTGTTCCGCCTGACCTGGTGTTGGGCAGTCAGTACTGACATACAAGAATAGTTGTTTCGGGAAGATCCCGGATTAGTGACTCTAAGGATCTGGTGTTTCCTTGTGTCACGACTCTCCCGTCACTATGCGTGTTGGCAGGAAGCAATCAGGAGCTTGCGTTTAACATCCAGAGGAGCAATTCTCAAATGTTCAAACATCAACATACGCCGCTTAGGTCAATACAAAAGTGGTTGGGCCATGCTGAACAGTCTCTGTTCGATACGATTTTCGTGTATCAGAAGGGTGAAGTCCGTCAGGATGAGATTGACTTCGCCTGGAAGGTAGTGCAAGAAGACGTATTTGTTGATTACTCGATATCTTTGGAGCTAGAGCCTACTGCGAACGATTCTTTGCTCATCCGTGCTACGTGCAAGGACAATATCATGCCACGAGAGCAGACAGAATTATTGCTCCGTCAGTTCCAGGCGGCCCTGATCGACATCTTAGAATCGCCTGATAGCCCCAGTACTGACTTTTTCAGATTCCCCCAGGAAATCCTGTCTTGTACTCTTGCAAAAGAGGACGAAATCCCCACTGACGTTCGTGTCCTTCACGGATTTGTTGAGAAGCATCGTCGACTGGTTCCGGATAAAGTTGCATATGAGTTCGCGACTTCGATTGAGGAAGGATGCGCGATCAAGGAGACATGGAGTTACATTCAGCTCGATAAAGAAGGCAATAAAGTTGCAAACTACTTGCTAAACCACGGAGCCAAGACTGGAGATATCGTCGGAGTTTGCTTTGAAAAATGTCCGGAGGCATCATTCGCCATTCTTGGAATTTTGAAGGCCGGCTGTGCATTTGTCGCCCTAGACTACAACGCGCCCATAGAGCGGAAGTCCTTCATAATCTCAGACTCGAAAGCAAAGCATGTCCTCACTATGGACAAATTCGCGAGTGAGTTAAGCAGTAAATTAGACGCGAACGTTGTTAGCATGCAAGGCGGCATCTCAATCAAAACGGCCTCCACAGACACTCCCGAAATTCCAGATCTCAAGCCTACCGACTTATGTTATTGTCTCTACACCTCAGGTACGACTGGAACACCGAAGGGCTGCGAACTAACACACGAGAACGCCGTTCAGGCCATGCTCGCCTTCCAGCGCCTGTTCAGCCCCCATTGGAATTCCGAATCTCGTTTCCTCCAGTTCGCGTCTTTCCACTTCGACGTTAGTGTTCTAGAGCAGTTTTGGAGTTGGAGTGTGGGTATCTGCGTAACATCCGCTCCTCGAGATCTTATCTTCCAAGACCTTGCGCTTACTATTCGAGAATTGCGGATAACGCATTTGGATCTTACACCGAGTCTTGCTTCGTTGATTAAGCCTGAGGATGCGCCGTTGTTGTGTAAAGGTGTGTTCATCACTGGGGGTGAGCAACTCAAGCAAGAGATATTGGATGCCTGGGGAGAGAAGGGGTGTATTTACAATGGGTAACGTCTTAATATCACATTAATACCCTAGTCTGAGAACTAACACTCGATAGATATGGGCCTACCGAGGTTACAATCGGGTGCACAATGTACCCTAGGGTCCCAGCAAGAGGAAAGCCATCGAATATTGGGCCCCAATTCGACAATGTTGGGTCATTTGTTTTGGCTCCAGGCACTGACAAACCAGTTCTTCGCGGTGCCATAGGGGAGCTCTGTGTTTCCGGGAAGCTGGTAGGACGCGGATATCTGAACCGCCCCTCACTTACCAAAGAAAAGTTCCCGTATCTCGAATCCCTAGGGACTAGGATATACCGCACTGGCGATTTGGTCCGTATCTTCCATGATGGCACATTTGACTTTGCAGGGAGAGCAGACGACCAAGTCAAACTTCGTGGGCAACGATTGGAAATTGGTGAAATTAACGAGACGCTTAAGCAAGCGACTACTCAGGCCCGAGCTGTAGCAACACTAGTCTTAAGACATCCAAAACAGCAGAAGGACCAGCTTGTGTCGTTCATCCAGTTAGAGACGGGAGGGGCCATTAATCGTTCCGGCATCAAATTTCTCGATGACCCTGAACAGTACTCTCAGGTCATCACTGTCTTAGCAGATGCGTGCAAACGCAAGCTACCTGCGTATATGGTCCCCACTCACTTCTTTCTTGTTTCCGCGATCCCGCTCTCAGTAAATAACAAAGTTGACAACAAGAGACTTAAGGAGCTTTATCATGAAACATCACTCGAGACACTTCAACAAATTTCGGGGAGGGAGAATGCAGAAGATGAGAGTTTCTCTGAGGTTGAAGAGCGGCTAAGAGTTGTGCTCGCTGATGTTACTGCCCTCAAGCCCTCTGATATCAAGCGGTCGTCCACAATTTTCGAGCTTGGTTTAGACTCTGTTTCTGTGGTAGGACTGGCCCGTCGCTTAAAAAGGGCTGGTTTTGTGGCGGCGTCCGTCTCAATTATTATGCAGTGTAAGCCTCCTATTACCTTTATTTAATATCTGCTAACGCTGCACACAGACCCGGTCTTGGCCCGGCTAGCTTTGGAACTAAGCAAAGGAGACGCCAGCAGTTCACAAAATTTCTCTATTGCTGGGTTTGTTAAACAGAACCTGTCAGCATTCGCCAACAAGAGCGCATTTGAGGTTTACGAACAACTTGCCCTAGACCCCGGCGATGTCGAGTCAATTGCGCCATGCACGGCGCTTCAAGAAGGGATGATCGCGAGATTCCTTGATTCCGAAAAGCCACTTTATTATAATATTTTCCCAATGGTGATAAGTTCGCCCAATGACATTGATGGAATTCATAAAGCGTGGGTTCAGGTGATACGTTCAACGGGGATACTACGTACTTGCTTTTGCGAGACTTCAGATGGGTATGCTCAGGTGGTCCTTAGGAATCCTAAGATACAATGGGAAGAAATATCAACACCCGATAACACCGTTCAAATCACTATCCTAGATAAATTGGCGGAGCACGCGGACTCCAATAAGGACTTGCATAAGGTGCCGCTCTATCTCCTCGTTATAGAAACACCGAAGAGGACAATACTTGTTCTCAATATCTTCCATGGACTTTACGACGGGAGCAGCTTGCCATTGATCCTTGAGGATGTCCAGATGGCTTACCATGGCCGATACGAACCAAGACCTCATCAGTTCGCCGATATTGTTGGGCATCTGCTTTCCGTCGATACCGCAAAAGCGCGTATATTCTGGGAGAAGACACTCGCTAGAGCCACTCCTTGCAGCTTTCCCGAAGCCCCTGGGGTGCGCGATGATGGTGACCACGCGGTGCAGCTCGTTTCTAAAATTAGTATCACAAGTGTCGAAGCTATCTGCAAGAAGATCGGATGCACTCCTCAAGCTGTATATCAGGCTGCGTGGGCAAGTGTGCTGTCAGGATATATAGGATTAAGACCGGTCTTTGGAGTTGTTGTTTCCGGGCGCTCTATCCCACTAGAATACATTGAACAAACTATCGGGCCACTTTTCAACACCATTCCATCCACACTAGATCTCGAAAATGCGCGATCATGGGAAGAACTGGTTAAGGAAGCACACTGCTTGTATTCAGAATCCATTCCGTATCATCATACGCCTCTGCGCCTTGTCAATAAGTGGATGCGAGTAACGGCAGAGAGACCACTATTTGATACCTTGTTCGTATACCAAAGGGGCAAGGCCAGGAATTCCAATCTAGTTCCCCTCTGGGAAGTTGCGGATACTATCGCTTCCGCAGATGTATGTATCCCAATTTCTCACCTAGTGTGTCGCCGTCTCTAATTATTCTACCAGTATCCACTCGCGCTAGAAGTTGAACAAGGCCACTCCAATGGGGCGAAATTCTCAATAGTTTCCAGAGGATCACTTATGACAAGAGAGATGTCCGCGGCGCTATTAGAACGCCTTGATGGACAACTGCGGTGCATTGTAGACAACCCGTCTTGCAAACCATCTATCATACCCACTCTAGAAAAAGAGCCCACCCCCAATGTGACCAATCTCGACAACTCGCCTAGTCGAAATCATGTCGCCTGGGGAGCAGAAGCAAATATCCTACGTGAAACGATAGCGGCTCTTGCCGAAGTTAGCGAATCCGATATCACTATGGACTCTTCTATATTCGAACTAGGATTGGACAGTATTGAAGCTATCAAGTTATCCTCACGGCTTCGCCGGCATGGAATGAAAATCTCAGTAAGCAGCATAATGCGAAATCCAACCATCCGGAAGTTAGTGCTGTTCCTCCGCAGATCTTCAACCCAGCCAAAGGGATTGGCCGGAGAAGGGTTACTTCCCAAGTTCGCGGAGCGCATACAAAAGGGTTGGAAGTCTCAGAAGCGCGATGAGATTGAGGGAATTTACCCAACCACGCCTCTTCAAGAAGCCATGATAGCCGAAACCCTAGCCTCAGACTACCAATTGTACTTCAACCACGATGTCTTGAGGTTAGAGGACTGGGTCGATACTGGTAATCTCCGACGAGCCTGGGCTGCAGTAGTCGAACGGTCTGAAATTCTAAGGACAAGCTTCTTCAACACATCTGAGCTATTCCCCGAATCCCCGTGCGCCTTTGGCCAACTAGTCCACAAACGGCCAAAACTCCACTGGGGCGAAGTAACCCTGGCTAGCGACGACGATCTCCACGCTACCTTTAAGAAAGTTATGCAGGAAGCTACGGAAGAGGTCGACATGCTGCAAGAGCCCCCTCTTAGAGCTACGATCGTGCACAGCGCCAAGGCTACGCATTTTATACTTTCTATCTCCCATGCGCTTTATGACGGGTGGTCCATTAGGCTGCTACACGAGGACGTACGGAACGCATACCATAACTCATTCACTCAGAGACCACCTTGTCGTCTGCTATTAGAAAATGTGTACGGTGAAGACCAAAAACTCGCCGAAAGATTCTGGAAACAGGTTCTTGCAGGCACCTCTCCCTCAAGCCTCCGAGCCTCACCAATCGAAACGGAAAGGACAATGACTTACAGGCGAGAAAAAAAATCATCTGCGCCATTTTCAGCCGTTCAATCATTCTGTAAGCATATCGGAGTCACTGTTCAATCACTCGGGCAAATGTGCTGGGCGCTTCTCTTGGCCAATTACTTAGGTGAACCAGATGTTATGTTCGGGACTGTTCTTTCGGGAAGAGACTTTGACTCGGCGGATGAGATTATGTTTCCGGCAATGAATACAGTTCCTATCCGGGCGATTATCCATGGAACATACCGGGAGATGTTACAATATATGCAGGACAACTCCGCGAACGTTATTAAGTACCAGCATACCCCTCTTAGGAAAATCCAAAAACTTGTCAATAGTAATGGACAGCGCCTTTTTGATACTTTGTTCATATACCAGCGCAGTAACAAGGAGTCGGTAGACAAGCAAAAGGTTTTGTGGCGTTCAGTTGGTGGCACATCCGATGTTGAGGTAACAACCTGCTGAAATACTATTATTAGTTAGGCTTGACTGACTATACAAGTATAATGTTTGTATTGAGATGGAACGGGACGGTGATAGTTTGATATGGAGGACAGCTTGCAAATCGACGATGTTTCGCTTGCAAGACACGCAGTCGCTCCTTCAGACGTTGGACTCGCTACTGATCGATATTGTAACCCACACTGACCAACCTTCCATCACATACTATGAAATTGGATATGCATTTGGAAATCTTCCAATTTCTAGGGCAGACCGCTCGGGTCAGATAAAACTCCCCAATGGGGTTCGAATAGATCTAGGGGGGGTCGAATCAGCCGTCAAAAAATCAATACAGGGCATCAGTGATTGTGGTGCAGTTGTCCTAGAAGTGGAAGGGAGGGGCTTACTTATCCTTTTCGTTACTACCACCAGCCGAGGCGAAGTATCAACACCCTCTCTAATTAAATCTGCCCGGCAAAAATTACCCTATTGGTCACTTCCATCGTTCATCATCCCCATCGCAACTATTCCGTACACAAACGATCAGGTAGACCGATCGGAATTAACTGCCTTGTTCCATGCGCTGCCATCGGAAGAAAAACAAGAATACTCCGTTGAGAAAATTGGTGAGTGGACTCCTTTGGAAAAAACATTCCGCAAAGTTCTTGCGAAGGTCTCAAACACGCCCGAAAGCGAAATTCGACGAACACAAACGATTTTCCATCTGGGCCTCGACTCCATAAGTGCCATTTCTCTCTCGTCGGAGTTAAGGAAGAACTTGATTTTCCTGAGTGTTACGGAGATCCTCAGCGCAGCAACAGTCGAGCGCATGGCTGCGTCCGCTCGTGCCATAAGTAGCCAAACACCGCCGAATCCCTTGGATGGCAGGAGTGTTATCTCTGAGGCTTGTGAGAATATCGAATACATGAAAATTCCAGAGAGTGTCAGTAACTACGACGTTGAGTTCACGATGCCAGCTACTCCTGGTCAACATTACATGATCTCGTGCTGGATAAACTCGGGTTATAAACTTTTTATGCCTACTTTCTCTTTCAAGTGCAAGAGAGTGGAACCCTCTCGCATTCTAGCTGGATGGGAAGCGCTCGTTCGACAGGAGCCAATTCTCCGTACTACTTTTGCCGCTACAAACAATACAGATGTCCCGCTTGCTCAATTAGTTCTCCGTAATCCGCCAACCCAATACAAACAATACCAATCTTCGTCATCCGATAACGATGCCCTTATTCGATTCCTTCTTTCACAGGAACAGGTTAAGGAATTTAATATGGCTCTTCCACCAGTGTTTCTATGCACCTTTAATACGTCCACAGAGACAATCATCTTCATGACCATTCATCACGCCCTGTATGACGGTGTTAGTCTTTCACGCTTGATTGCTAAATTCCAAGGATTCCTTGATAAACCCGTTGGTCGGCTTCTTACCCCTGATCCGGAAGGCCCCAATTTCATGGATACAGTTGCTTTTATACAGTCTCGAGATCTTTGTCACCAACGCGCGTTTTGGACCAGATACCTGAATGAATCATCTTCAACTTGCGCTCCTGAAAAAACCTATTCCACCGGCCCACCAGAGAAACGAGTTGCACTTTTCCAGCCCAGAGCGCTTACAAACGTCACAAAATTGGAGAGAGAATGCCGTCAACGTGGAATATCTGTCCAAGCGGTTTTCCTGGCAGCCTGCGCAAAAGTTTTCGCACAACAACAATGTGCTAAACATGGGCCCTTGGCAATAAGCAGGGATGTTATATTCGGTATTTATCTTTCGAATAGACATCTACCCGTAGTTGATATAGAGTCTTTGATCGCACCCACTCTCAATATAGTTCCTATACGAGTCAGCGCTCCGGGAAATAAATCAACTATAGAAGTAGCTCGCCAAGCCCAAGACGACTTAGCGGCTATTGGGGACCCAGAAAACTCAGTTGTCTCATTATGGAAAATCAGAGAATGGACCGGTGTACAGGTCGATTGCTTCTTCAACTTCTTGAAGCTTCCCCGCAGCCCAACGTGGAGTTCTAATGATGGGGCTATAAATGGGACAGACAAAATTATTTTGGAAGAGTTTACCCCCGACAATGTCGAGCTTGCTGCCAGGCCTGGAGTCCACTTTGAAAGAAACGCGTCTATGAAGGACATTAGGGTAGGCACCGCCTAGCCTTCAAGCTTCGGACAATTTATAATTGCTAATTAATGATTCCAGACAAACGTTGACATCGAGGTCGCTGTTCGTGGTGATCAAGTTGATGTGGGGGTATTTTCTACAACTAGGTATCTTAAGGAGGAGGATGCACAAAAGACAATTCACTGGATGTGCGATATAGTGGAGGGAGACTGGGGGTCTGAATAAGGATTATTGTGCTTTTGTTTACTTTGTTTATTACTTCTCACACCATGCCGGTAAGGCTACCGTGACCTAGAGGGCACAAATATAACCACATTTTTGTTTCTCGTTTTATAATATCATACGGTACCATAATAGCGGCAAAACCAACGCGATACCCATAACCATATATAGGGCTGTTCGTGCCAGTGTTCAAGATTTACTAGGAATACCAGCTATCGTAGACCTTTGCACCACCAATACCCAAGCTGTGATTGCAGTGGCATTGCACAGTGATACAGGTATCATTCCATGCACTTGCTGCAGCCCAAATAACCCACAACGATAATGCCCGCCCAAGGCTAAATTTGCGCACGGCGTTTCGAACCATTTCAGAGGCCATTCCCCACTTCCTCCGTCGTCTCCTCATCTTCTCCGCCAGACTCAAAGTGCAGAGAAAAAAAAAGAAAAGATGAACCGTACCAATTGAAGGGCTATTCCCACCCCACGTTCCGAGTGATCGGGGCCCGAACCGCTGCTACCGGCTTTTTTGTTTTTTTTCCCCTTCTTTTTCAAAATCCCAAGGATACGGGCCCAACTCAAGGAAGTTGCCGTTCCGCCAATCAAAGTCGGTGCAGAGTGGTTGGCCTGCTACGAGAGGTTGAGCATGCGGGACAATTGAGCACTGGGATTAGGCACGCGGCCCGGTGGCGCAGAAGCTGTTTTTGATCAAATAGTAAGAACCTCTTTTCCGGGACTCTGCAAGCTCTGGCCGTGTTTCATAGGCTCTCGTGGCACCCGATTTCTGTTGGATACTCCCTGCGTGAAAGCTAGGCCGAGACATTGAATGAACGGGCAGAAAGTCCGCTATTGTACATACTTGTACTAGTCCTGTACCGTACTCGAGTACAATGCAAGTACAGACCTGTACTAATCCCCTTTCACCCCGGTCCAGCCTCCTCCGACTAAAACCTAATTTCCATGATCAAATATACGGAAGGAGGAAAGGGGGCGGAGGATTAAAAAAAAATAAGGAGCTCACCCAAGTGGGCAAGTGCTTTACCGGTAGCAGGCGAACGGAAACGGTAACAGTGGTCCTTTTTCTCACCTCTTTCTTTCTTTACTTTTTTTCCCTCCTCGATCTATCTTCTTTTTCCACTACTCGAGCACCGCGCGGACGGGAGGCCGCAATATTCGCACTACAACACACGGCTATCATGAACCATTTGGGATTTTTTCTTGGGGGGGGGGGGAGCGCGTCGTAGATCCAACGAAGGGGATGTTATTATTATTATTTTAAGTCTCGCCGGTTTGCGGACCACATTCGAAAATGACATCCAGCTGCGGGGGCCCGAATTTTTGGATTTTGGGTGCACAGTAGGGCATGCACTCGGGTACCGTACCCATCCACCAGTATCAAGGGATCTCTCGTTCACTGGGTTGCGGTCTTTTCCAGCGTCGTGAGGTTCTGGCATTGTGGGTTCCCGCACAGGGGGTAGACACAGAAAAAATGAACCCGACCAATATTTGCCAATCCTCGCGATTCGAGAATCTCGCGAAACCGGAATAGATTGCGCTTATGTTATTTCATTACTATCACTAGCCTACCCCGTGTGCCCGGGTACCCGTAGGTTCACGTGGAGGAGCGGCGGTAGACAGCAGAAAACAATAACACATCCCAAGACCCAAAGACAGGCACTTGCGCTCGAGTACCTGTGATAATGGGTGCTCGAAGCAGCTCGCGGAACGCCATAAGTCCAAGTAAGCAAAAATAGAAAGTCAAGGGGGTCACAAAAAAATAGTAGGATGTCCGGTAACATGTCTGTGCTTGTGACCGCACGGACAATTCACCATTGTGCAAGTCAAAACCCTGGTCGAAAAAAGACCTGACCCTATTTCTAAAACGAGAGGTTGGAGGGCTAAGAATCGCAGGTGGGAGCAAAGTCTCAGTTTGGCACCATAAGTGAGTCAAGTAGAGAGCACAAGTCCCCCCTTCCGCCCTTTCCCCACCTGTCTGTGAGCTGCTGGGGTTTGTTGGGCTCACTGGAGATCACTCGGAGAACAGCATGATGACCGGCCACGCGATCCGTGCCCGGGCTCGGGATTTCGCATCCTATTGGTGGAATGACCTGACGCGTTGGGGGGGAGAACAGAATTGGGCTAGGCTATCCTGCCAACAAAACAATGAACGGCATTGCCAATCGGTGGTAGTCCAGGCTCCTTTCCGCTTAGGTCAAAAAAGAAAGACGGCAGCCCCAATAATCGAGGTTAAAACTTTTGGTTTTAATATTCTTATTTAAGCACCATACAAAATAGTAAACACTAATAGACTAGCTACCTTGTACGATCCCAATAAGAGCATCAGAGAAACCTTGTGGGCTCCCGGAACTTTTCTTATATTCTTTTTCCCCCTAGCCGAATTAACATGATCGCTTGAATATGACATGGAATGCACTTTTCGTAATACAACGATCGCCTAGAGTTTTATTTGCATGAGGTGGTGTGCATTATTGCGGGAGGGCTTGGTTCCGACCTGCGACACGAGTCACCGAGTGAGCAATCGTGACCAATATCTTGGATTGTTGGATTGTATTGAAGTCTTACTGTAGGAAGATACCCTTGCGCTATGTTTAATTTGTTTTGCGGCCGATGCAAATATACCTAAAGAGAAAGGATATGTTAGTCTTAGTCTATAGGAGCGTACTTCCTACGAACATGATATAGCTGGTCCGGGAAGGCTTACAATCCAACGTATGGCTTCAAACTGAGATTATCTAGTTCTTCAGTGGATCTCTGCATCAAGACGTTGAATTGATTGTCTGTCATATGGAGTCTCTCAGTAAAAGGAATGCGCGTATGGCCACTCATAGCCGATTTGTACGAAGCGTTAAACTTCTCGCCGATTTCACGCTCCTTGGGGTCTGACGGTTGGAGATAGATTTGTTAGCAGGCACAAGTCATGGATGTCTGAGGGGTCTGTGAGCTCGCTGTAAGAAAGGCATGTTATGGTGCTTCGCACTCAAATCTGAGCTTATGACAGTGGTAGAGAACACTACGCGCCTGCCCGCGGCTTCAGAGAGAGGTTAGGGCAGCCTAGGCCTAGGTCCCCTCAAACTCCTGATCACTGGCTCAAGCATACTGGATTGTTTGAGGAATAGGTTATAACTGAGCCTCGGGATAGGTGGATGACTAGGTTGGGCCTGGGCTGATGACCGGCACCGAAAACTGACTGACTGCCTCAAACCATTGAAGCTCAACTGGCTCAGGGCTAGCCAGTCTTTACTAGCTCGCTCACAAGACTCCTGGCGCTTCTAAAAGACCTGTAGTAATGGAAGGGGGATGGGGAAACTAACCTATCGACCACCCATTTAATGGCAACGGGATCATTCTGCCTGCCACATCTACCATCCCAGCCCCTCGCATGAAGGACTCGAGCGCTAATGGTGCACGAAGGTCTTTTGTGTTCTCCACCGACGATAGGAATTTTGTACTCATTTCTCGAAGGGCGTGCTGATCTGTCATAGTTCCGTTATCTGACTGGACGTTGTGATAGATCTCTACCATCTGTAGCCATCCGCCTGGCTTTAGTGCTCTAAAGAACACACTTATGGTCAGCCCATGCTCTATGCTTAAACTTCTCAGTGTAGAGATTGGCGTCTCTGGATGATGCTGGTGCAAGATCGAGGAAAGGAGAAAAACGAGCAGATTCCGTGTGGGGGCTTGTTTCGAGGGTGTGAGGGGAAGGTGGTTTCTTGACAGCTGGGTGAATTGGAGCCGCTGGCCAGGCCGTGAATTTTCTCGGGCGACACAGGACGAACTCGAGTTCGGCACATCTTGCCAGCAGAAATGCCCCCCCCGTGATTACAAATTCAAGGTGGGCAAAGCAAAGGAACAAAAACATATGCTTACCGGGCGCAATCCCTCACGTAGGATTGCCATCTTCCATTATTGATGCCAGTAGCCACGTTTCGAGAGTGGATGAAGTCAAATTCGTTTGAGTGGAAGGTAAATGGCTCGTTAAGATCATCAACCTACAGTTTAGAAAAGGCAGTGCCACCACGTCACTCTTAAGCTTATATTGACCAGTGGCAAATTTGGTAATGAATTCAGAACATGAGCTTCTTACCTGAAGAATAAGATTTGGTGGCGGGTCATCAGGCATCATTTGGGGTGCTATGTCAACTCCGATGACCTAGCGATTGTCAGAGGGGCTGCTCCATTGGGGCTCAGGGAAATTTGGAGGAGGGAGCAGACTTCACACTGTGGGTAGCTCACGGCTACTTCAGTTGCCCAACTAGCAGATCCAGACCCGCAATCCAGAATTTTTCTAGGATTATACACTGGCGGGAATATCAATCTTCCGTCAAAGACTAACTTGAAAATTTGATGTTGAGTATCTTGTCTATCTCGTTCATACTGAGCGGGGTTTTAGCTTCGATTCTCAAGACCAATTCTCGAAGGAGAGGAAGACCACCTCATCAACTGGCCCGTACGATGTTCCATGTTCAACGGCCCATTGTTGGTATGTCCGCCCTTGTATCTGAATAGTCGCTTCAAACGAGGTATCAAGCGATATAGTATCGGACTCAAGATTGCTAAGAGGCGAGATATCAGAACCACTGCAAGCCTCCCGAGAACTAAAGCAAGGAAGGGTGCCACATTCGAACAAGGAAAAAGAGGGGTTCCATTACCTCGACATTGTTGTTCTTTGCTATTCTGAATTGTTTTCCTTTCGAGGGGGCAAGCCGGGGGAATTTGAATAATAAATTTGAAATGGGCAGCGAACACTGAACTCCCTGGGGCTGGTGTTGGTGACTGCGACGTGGGATACGGGAAAAAAAGTACGACACGAGTTAAAAGAGCACACGAATATAGCAGAACACGGGGCGATTGGAATAATAAAAAAGGTCAGGGCTCTGGGGATAGTATTGGTGCACCTCCCGTCCGTCACTGCGACTTCGAAAGTCTTGTAGCTCGTGCTGCACTTCTGTGACCCGACAGTTTAGTTCAGACATGGATAAATGTCTGGGCTGAGCTGCCGCGATAACCCCATTTTCTATGCCCTCACCTTTCCCTTAGCCTTTCTTAGTATGCATTGAGTTAATGGTGTGTGCTCCCGCACCGTGTGGTATTACCCACCATCATAGATACGGTCCCAAACCGTGGAATTGGGATTTATTCCTACAAGGAGAGGTGAGATTTGAGATGGTGGTGGACTGGCACACAGTTTCAAGAGTTTTTCTTTGGACTATCATTCCCCAAGGGGAAGTGGAAGAAAGCGTACGGTACTGTGCCATCCCCAGGGTTTGGTACTTAACCCGTTCCTGTTAGCCTTATAATACTTACTGTTCGCCTTACTCTTGAAGAACTACGGAAACAAGAAGTGTCTGTGCGCTGGGAATGGGTGAACCCAAATGGCAGAAACACCCTTGATGGTAAGTTAACTAACCTAATCCCAACTAAAAGTAGCAAAGGTTACAAGTTTCCCAAGATCCCAAAAGAAGGGATACACACGGAATATCGGTGTGGTAATAAAAACCTATGCACATCCAAGCTAACGGATGGCCCCTAGCGTCCCGTGAAAGAGAGATGGGTTGCGGGTAGGTGGAGGAGAATTAACCCAGAGTCATCCAAATTTCTGAAACAAAAATTTCCGGTGTTCCCTCGAAACTAAATGGTGGGAAACCAGCCCACCCCTTGAACCTAAACCGAGGAGCTGGTTGGAAGGGTCGGTGTGGGCGCCTCGATCCAAGACCAAAGCCTCGGGATGCGGGCCCACCCCTTCACGCGTAAAGAAAAACAATAAGGGCAGGGAGGTACGGAAAAGTTCATTGAAATTACATGTTGCACGGGCATTGCCGCAATTGTTGCGCGATCTTCCCCTCTCCAACTCAGAAAAGTCTTACTTTCACTTCGGGGCCCATTCCCGGCGGTTCGGTAAAGCGCTCCAGAGGGTGTTTTGGTTAGATCACTATTGTTTAGTTCTTGAAAAGATACTTATCTTTAATATTTGGGGCTCCCGGCAGGCTGTATTCTGATAATTTTCCGGTTCAACTTGAATAGTACCGGTATGGTACTCAGAGTGCTACTTTATTAAAACTCCCCTACTGCACAGAAGCGCACACAGAAAAGCACTCGAGGACACGCGCATACATGAATGCACACTGACCCGGCGCTCGACTTGCTTCATGGCACCGGGAAAAAGCGATGGGGGGGTTTGGAGAGGGGTGATTAGAGAAACTAAATTTCAATACTAAAATAACGTGGCTACACAGAGATGCACACCTTCTTGATTGAGTTCTTGAAAATGACATAACACTTCTAAAAATTTCCCTATAGAGCGCATGTCAAATGTTTTATTCACCGCGGGAAGTACTCCGGATCGGAGAATGCCTGCGATTGATTATGACGGAAAAATATGAAGGGTTGTATTTCTGCTCAGCTCGGGTGGCCATAGAATGGTGGCTTATTGGGCACTAAAGATTGCGAGCTGGAGAAGGAAAAAATGGAAGAAAAAAACCCCATGTATGACAAATTGCCTCTCCAGAGACTCGTAGGAGAAACCAGGTAATCCGGATTATGAATATATTTTTCTCCCGCCCATAGCCTTGGCCATCCGTGAGCCTGTCTGACGCAAGGTTTATTTGGGGAGTTCAGCTCATTGGAAGCACTGGGGAAAACAGGAACAAGAAATTTTATCGCATGTCTGCTGGCATTCCTCCTTGTGATACAGATAGAGGTATGTAAGTGAGGAAAGACAATTTGGCCCCACTTTATTCCTCGTAATCAACCCCACTCACCCCTGCGTTAAGGGCTTCGAAGGATATCGCCAGGCGAGCGCTGCAGATTTTCGGGAGATTAAGATTGACTCTCAACCCCCCTCTTTTCCTGCGGGCCCTCTCTCCTTGGTGACCTTGGATCCGTGACCTTACGAATAGAAATAGGAGTTCCCCGCACCCCTCTAGACCCATAATGGCTCTTCTTGCCGGCCACTTGCATGAAGCCATGTAACTTTTCCAAGGAAAAAACGCCAGTCTTCCTGTGGGTAAGATCTCGCAAGTCTGATGAGACCTTGAAATGCTCCAGTCAATGCCAACGGAGTAACCGGTCTGCCTGATCCCGCTCTCTCATGACCCCCACAGCTGCATAGAGTCCAGTGTCTTCAAGTGCAGAGTGACGGCGACAACAAGCAGCATGGCTCAGGTGTTGATCCCGTTCGCCCATGCTACTTCATAGATTACTCTTCTTAGTGCGCAGTGCGCACTGCAGTGGAATCCCTGAGTACTAACTCAACCCCCCCTCTACGTCAATCTGCTCGCTGACTTCCTCACCATTAAAAGCAGCCAATCATTAACATCCTGAGGATGCACTCTCGACGGAGTATCGATTCTAGCATGTATGACAATTTTATATAATTTTCCGCATAACCCGCAGATATGTCGAGGTTTAGACACTAGAAGGTCTGGTAACTCTTAAACGGATCTCCTCTTAGGTGTGCATCGATGGCTTGCGAGACTACCATATCTAGAGTGT
>Ga0307509_10000377_pt1 | contig 75130 bp, 59 predicted proteins | sample 10_EM_MG_FD_202245 | JGI IMG/M metagenome (GOLD analysis project Ga0307509, IMG submission 202245) | Populus trichocarpa ectomycorrhiza microbial communities from riparian zone in the Pacific Northwest, United States - 10_EM | ecosystem: Host-associated > Plants > Roots > Unclassified | place...
CCTAATAGAATGCCCAAGGCTATTCTACTGTTCCCTAGGCCTTGCCTTTAGGCGAACCAGCATTCTTGTATACTAAGTATACTAGACCATACCACCTCTGACTACCTCTTGGTATACCATTTGGGCTCAGGCGGTAGTTATTGTAGCTACCTATCGTAGGGTCGTTACAGTTGAACCTGAGGACGTTTCGAAGAACAATTTTAAATCGCCCTTTGGGAGATTTGTTAGCGAAGTCATGCTGCAAGGTGATATGAATGCACCAGGAACATTCATGCGCATCATGTCGGACCTGATGGCGGACTTCCTAGGGCAGTTTGTCTGCCTATACATTGACGATATCCTCATATTCTCTGATACAGAAGAAGACCAGTCGAAACACATTGCAACTATCTGCAACAAGCTCAAGGGAGTACAGTTTTACGCAAGGACAAAGAAGTCGGAGTTTTTCGCACCTAGAATAGAAGTACTAGGACACATCCTTGATGATGAGGGGTTGAAACCAGACCCTGAAAAGATTGTGAAAATTGAGGGATAGACCACACCCACCACCAAACGCCAACAACAAGAATTTCTCGGGGTAGTGAACAACATTAGCAAGTATTTACCGCATATAGCAATACTTGCAGCACCCCTGATTGCCCTTACTTGAACAGCGGACTTTGTCTGGACAGCACTGCACGATGCAGCCATGACAAATATTAAGCAGCTAATAGAAGTAGTTCGTATTATGAAAGCTGTAGACTACAAATCCAGTGTCCCGATATGGTTGATCACTGATACACCACTTTCAGGATGTGGAGCATGGGTAGTACAAGGTGACACACCTCAAACTGCAAGACCTGCAGCATTCCATAGTAGGAAGTTCACCGATGCCCAACAGAACTATGGAATGACAGATCAGAAAGCGCTAGCAATAATGGACGGAGTATTTGCATTAAATCATGTAGTCAGGGATCCTGAGTTTATGATTGTTAGTGATGAGCAACCCCTAACGTGCCTTAAGGGAGCAAATGAACTAAGCGGAAGGAGAATCCGCTGGGGGACCGTTATCAGGGCCTCCACAGCCCAGATAGTCTATCGTTCAGGGAAGTGGAACTATTTAGCTGACGCTTTATCCTGCCTTCATGAGGAACCAGACAACAACCCTCATTACACTAAAGACCCTTCAGAAGAAGACAAAGACGAAACTACCCAAATCGACCCTTGATTCCCTAAACCTCAAGACTATCAAACCCTGTCGTGATATGAACCTTTACCAATTTTGGGACAATCAGAATGTGGATCAGACCTGTTGCCTGAATAAATGGACTGGTGAGGACGATATGGAACTTGAAGAAGATCTCAGAGGAGGTCTACCACCAATTAGAGAAGCCCCATGAGTACCTACCACCACGGAACCAGTCAGTACTGGTAGCTGGAAGGACAACGTGAGCTAGCACTCTTGACGATTGAACGATGAGATCGGACATTCAGCACTGCACTGGACAGCATGCAAGGGTAGACATTGCCAGTACCATAGTAACGACAATACCTATCGAGAATGAACAGTCAGTATGCCTCGCAGTACACCGGTAGTTTACCCAGAGCTACCCAAGTCTACCTCAGCCTCACCACCAGTGTCAGGCTCACTGGCCAGTCCTAGATCACGTCCTAATCTTAGCATCCTTAAGCACAGACTTGAGAATAAGGTGCTCTGCAATGAAACCATTCATCACGAGTGCAGCGAACCCAACTGCCCCGGACACAGACACCATCGCAAGTGTCCTCTCTATAGCAGTGTTTTTGCATACTCAAATGCCACCATCTTAGCCATCAAACCACCTCAGCTCGCCCACCATGAAAGACGACTCTATGAGGTATACGAAGATGCAACTGATGAGCCTGATTCTATCAGAGATGGTGCACCTTTGTCTTCACTCATGTTGAATTCCGCGAAAAACGGCATCCGTTGACTTGGTACGTGTTATTGACTTGCCAGCAATACACTCCGTCATTGGATAGATAGATAGATAGATGGATGGATGGATTTGTTTGATCAACTTCTATGAAAGTCTTTCTCTTGAACAGTCAGAAAATATTATCCTAGCTTTTTCCGGACTTGTGAGGCTGCACTCATAACCTTATCGTTACACTCTGATGGCACCTTGCTCACAATGAAATGATAACTGGAGTAGTGTAGGTAACAGCGTAAAGCATACATAAAAGGCTGTAGATTGTGGTTCCTGTATGTGATGATAACGACATGGATTTTCAATGTACCATACAGGAAGCTCTCTACTGGTAGCTGAGACTAGATACAAAAGAGAGCGCACAAACACACAAAACAGCAAAAACCCACCCAACAGGAGCAACCCCCAAGTAGCAGTCACGACCCTAAACTGGTTTTACCCGAAACTAATAATCATACCTTAACAACCATGGGATTCCCACTATCACAGACAAGCATAACCGAACCGGGACTGGGCAAACCCAATCAAGCAGCTTCCTCTGCTCTCTGTCATCCACTCAGAATTCTTCCCCACCACTCTCAGGACCCGCTTCTGAATAAGGATTGAAGTGCACCAAAATGACCACACATCAGACCCCGGTATATACTAAACAGGACACTGAGCCCAGACAATGTCCTATTGAAACTGTTCACCTATGTGACAGTAGCAGTGATGAATACCTGTAACAGGTTTACTCCTCTCTAAGGAAAAGGTACAATAGAGGGCTAGCGGTTGACAGGTAAGCGCTAGGTCTAAGGGAGGCATCAAGAGAGCCGGTGATAGAGAGATAATAGTTAAAGGGTAAGTCGAACTCTGAGATCACCGTTCAACCAAGTATATTCAGAAATTGAGAGTTGGCTGAAGTCTGCCGTTCTCCTGCTTGGCAGGAGATGAGTTTGAATACAAGAGTTCTCTCAGATCTATAGTGATCAGATATCGTGCAACCACTATCCTTACCGAGTAGTGCACCTTGCTCTGCATGTCCCGTGATCCCACATGAAACCTAGGAGTCATAACACGGCCTCAATGCTGTTGTTAGCTTACATGGCCGTTCCTTCACTTGTGTTCCTAAATAAAAAAATAAACATGCAAAGCTAAACTTAACACAAGCTACCGGGCCCTAATATAGCTCCGGGGCTGTAAAACAATCAAACTAATCAACGTATACAAAGTAATCAAACTAAACATGGCAAATCATGCACTCCGCTTCTGGATACAGTTACCGGAACATGTATACATGTTACATTCCATTATTCCGAAAAGCCATAACCTTTCCTAGTCCTTATAATCAATTTCGTCCGTATCTCTGTGCCATCGGAGGTCGTTATCGCTGGTGGTGAACTCCTCCTGCTCCAAGCTGCTAGAATTGTATTCTTCGTCATCATAGGGTTCCCAGAGGTCTTCTGGAATAGCAGTGGCGGTACAGGGTGTAGTGGAAACTTCTCTTAATTCCCAGGAGGTTTTAACGTAGTGGGAGGTGATCTTGGTCGTTGGTTCATTAGGGTGGCTTTCGTCCCCACATTCCTGGATAAGTTCGAGGGCATGGCCGAGGTTCTCGATAGGCTCCCAAGAGTCTTCTGTTCTCTCGTAGCCTTTCCAGTTTACCAGGAATTCGTCTCCGTTGTTCTGGCGTCTGTAATCGAGTATCTGCTCTGATTCTCATTCTTCTGCATCATCAATAAGGATAGGGGTGGGTTTGTCCATCCTTCTGGATGCAAACCTATTGGGGTCATTCACATTATATGCTTTGAGGGAGGAGATGTGAAAGTATGGCTTCTGTCCGGCCATGTCGCGGGGCAATTCGAGTTTGTAGTTGTTCGTATCCTCCTCATGTGCTAGGACTTTGAATGGTCCAAACCATCGAGGTTCTAGCTTCTTGGATCGTCTGGGAGAGGCAGTGTAAGAGCGTCCTATAACAAGGACTCTGGATCTTGTTTTGAATGGCTACGGTGGGGTTTTGCGGTGTTTGTCTGCCCGCACAGTCTGCTGGAAGGTAGCGTGCTTTCTAGCTATGTCTACCTCCATTCTTGTTGCCTCATGGCCATTTAGAATCTCATCCATAGCGGGTATCTTGCTGGCGGATCTTTGGACAGGATGTAATATCTTCCAAGGGCCTCTATAGAGAGCCTGAAGGGGATATATGGAGGGAATCGTCAGGGGCTCCATTCATAGCCGCTGCGATGGCCGCGAGGGCTGGGGACCTGTTGTTCTGTCTTTTGTTATTGAAGTTCCTCATCATCTGCTTCAGGGTGCGAATCCTGCACTCAGCCTGGCCAGGAGTTTGATGGTGGTATTGGGTGGCCATCCAGACTGGGATATTAAGGGACTCCATGATCAGAGACCAAAACTTAGAGGTAAAGCGGGAGTCCTTTCCTGAAACGATACTTAAGGGGAAACCATGGACATCGCAGATAGCCATTTTGAGTTCAGAAAAGATTTTCTCAGAGGTGGTTGCATCTTTAAGAGGGACGAGATGGGTGTAGGAGGTAAATCGGTCCATAATGACCATGATGGTTGTATATCCATTGGATTTGTTGAAGGGTCCAGCGAAGTCTATAGCGACAGATTGGTAGGCTTCGTCAGGTGTAGGGAGAGAGAGGGCTTTGCCTAATGGAAGTGTAGTAGGCTTGTTATTGATTTGGCACTTGTCACAAGAGCGACAGTAGAGGACGAAGTCTTGTCGCATTTGGGGCCACCAGAAGAGGCAAGCGGCGTACGAGTAGCATTTGTGAGCTGAGAAATGGCCTAGGCCTTGATAAACAGATTGGAGGATGAAATCCCATGGGATACTCCCTCATCAAGAGGTCCAATAGTTATGTAAAGGTTTTGGTAGCCGTTGGTATTCTGTGCCATTAGGAGGCCATCGGAGATTGAATAGTGCAATTTGTTGCCAGTTTCCTTGACTTTAGCATTCAAGGGGTCAAGCTCTAAGGCCTGCCTGATTTGATCGCGGAAAATCCCATGTAGGCAGGTATTTAGGATATCAAGAATGAGTTGGGCTTGACTAGATTCAGTCTGATTATCGTCAGGGTCATTGAAGAGAGGCCCCAAGGCCAGGGAGGCCATAGGAGGGCTATCGAGAAGAGAGCCTTCCATTCTAAGAGGTGGGGCTCATTCAGAGAGGTATGAGAGGTTGGGGGGAGAGTACGAGAGTTCTTTCTTAGGGGCGATAGGTCCTTTGATGGCTGCTCGCTGTCCTTTGGCCTTTTTGCTCTGCTTTCGCTTCCTGGGATCCTCAGGCCAGTAGCTGGCCTGTGCCTTTTCTTCGATGTGCAGCTCACAGTCATTATTAGTGCAGCTCCGCCAGATCATTTCTGAGTGTTCCTTTTCTTGTTCCATGAGCGAAGGAGATATAACCGAATCTTCCCCGTAGCTATCATCATTAATGGTTGGGGAGGTGTTCTGGAACTTGGTGGTGGGTCCTTGCGTTTATTCGAGGGGCTTTGGGAGGTTTGAGATCGGGTAACAGCGAAGATGGCTGCTTCATTCATAAATATTCAGGGCTAGAGTGAAGAATAGAGTTATAAGATGTAAGGGTGATAAAAGGCTTCTCATCGCTAGGGTAATACATAGTGTCTTCTGAGTCAGTGGGGTAGTCAAGCGAAGAGGCGTAGCGTGTGTCAATAGAGAGTGTTGGGGTATCGGGCAAGGCATCTGTCTTAGAGCCTTGTGAGATGGGGTCTCTTAGCGTTATATCTGTAGAACTCAGATTCCCTTCATGAATCCTCAATAGGGAATCTGCTAAGCAGTTCTCCGCTCCTGGTTGGTATTCTATTCAGAAATTGAATTGGCTAAGGAATATTAGCCATCTCTGCTGTAATCCAGAGAGACTTTTCTGTGTCATCATTTTGGTAAGGCTTTCGTAGTCTGTTACCACTGAAAAGCGTCTGTTTCTTAGTAGGTACTCAAATGATGCTATAGCCTCCACGATTGCGAGGGCTTCCTGATAGTGGGTGGGGTAAGCGTTTTGTGATAATGTGAGCTTCCTGCTGTGGAACGCTGCACGTCTGGCTGCATCTCTGGTTGGTCCTTGGCCAACGCATGCCCCAGTTCCGGTGGGTGATGTATCAGTGAACAATGACACCATTTCTGGACTTGTATAGTCGATCGGTCTGAGGACATGTGGCTTTTCGGCTGCTCACTTTCCAGCCTCCAAGACTACATCATGATGGTCGGTCTATAGCCATTCAGCATTTCCACTGAGTTCAGTAAGCGGGGCTGTGATAGTTGCAGCATGGGGAAGAAATTGCGATATATAGTTAACCATTCCATTGAAGCACTCCAGTTCTTTCTGGTTCTTTGGTCTTGTCCAGTCCATTATTGAATGAATCCTTTCTGGTGCATGATGCTGGCCATCCTCATCTATCATATGGCCTAAGATCTCGAGTATTTCTGCAAAGAAAACCCTCTTCTTTGGGTTCAGATAGAATCCTGCTATTCTTAGCTTGTCGTACACAGTTGTAACATGCTGTATGTGATCTTTAAAGGTATTGCTGAAGATAGAAATATCGTCAATGTAGACCCAGACATAATCACCAAGTTCTTTGTGGAAGAGCTCTTCCATGACTCTGACAAAGGTGGCTGGCGCATGCATGTCTCCTTGCATCATTACTTCGCTAGTCAATGAGCCCAATGGGGTCTTTATGGTGTTGTATTTGACATCGTCATGGTGTACTCTCGTCTGATAATAGGCATCGCTGAGATCTATCTTGCTTCAGAATTTTCCTCTTGATACGGCACTGAGGATAGTCTGCTGATTGGGGATTTGCGCATGGTCTTCTTCTGTGTTCTGGTTTCTGGATCGAAGATCTACCAGTGGTCTGAGCCTACCATCCCTTTTTGCTTGAACGAACATGCTAGCACCTCCTGGTGCTTTTTCTCATTTTAGAATGCCAGCTGCCACCTGCTTGTCGATCCAGTCCTTGAATCTACCAACTAGGGCATTGGGGCATCTGAAGACTGGTGTCTTAATGAGTTTGGTTGGGTCCTTTAGGACAATTCTCTGTAGTATGGGGCATAGTGGATGTAGTTCTTCTGGTATTTCCTCAAAGAAAACTTGAGGGAAGAGGGAAGGGAAGTCGGGTTTTTCTTGAGATTTTGCCATAGCTGATCTAGCCTGTGTAGATTTTCCATCACAGTATATCCTGACTTTGTAGTCAGGGAAGTATAGGGTGCTTTTTCGGCAGTTTATCTCTGCTCCAAACCTGGCAAGATCATCCATGCTGATTAGCACATCATAATCTGAGACTGGAGTGACCATCATGTCCACCTTAGGGATCCTCATCCTTCATAACTGAATTTCGACATTGCAGCCATAGTTGCTAGTCGATCGTGATCCTTCAACTTCCATTTTGAGGACGACGCGCTTCTTTTTTTCTGTATAAGGGATGTTGTTTGTGGTGACAAATCTGTTTCTAATTAGAGTTCGGCCAATAGTTCCAGTATCTGCTATGGCTCTGGCGAACTTCCCATTGATGAGAATGGTAACTTGGAGGGCTTTGAAAGGTTCGGTCTTAAGTGATGTGCCCACAGTGGTCTTGAATAACATGACTAAGCCATCTTGGTTTAATTCTGCTGTACTGACTGACTCTGCTTCTCATTCTTCATCCTCTGTGTCCTCAGAGGCGCGAACATGCTTGATTTTGACTTCCTTCTTTGGGCATTCATTTGCCATGTGTCCGCTTTCGCCACTGTAGAAACTGGCTCCTTCAGCCTTCCTGCGGTCCCTTTTAGCCTTGCTGGGTTTCTTATTCTTGGTCTAGGTCTTCTTCTTTGCTGGGGATTTTCCTTTGTATTCAGATTTGATAGTGGCGGGTTTTCAATAGGTAGTGATATTCTTTGGTTTGTGTGGCTTGCTGCTGGAGCTTGAGCTCACTCCATTGCTTTTGTATGCTCCAGTATTGTACATGGTCGCATCAAATTGTTTTACTAGAGCTATAATATCATTCATGCTATCTGTGGGTGTCATCAGTGGTTCAACATTCCGGCGAAGCTTTGCATCCATAGCATCGAGAAATGATTGTTGGTTGGCGTAATCTGTGATTGCTCCATCAGGTAGGGCTGCCTTCATGTCTTCTAGGTCGCCAACAACCTTTGTAATGCGTCCTGGCTTTGCCCCAAAGTTCTGGTGTACTTTCTGCCATTTTCGGTAGAGGTCATCTCTGTTGGTAGAGGATTCCAAAAGCTGTTTGAGTTTGTTGATGAATTCTTCAAGCGTTGAAGGTTGTTCTCTGTCCTTCATGAATGTGAGGAAGGCACCTGCTGCTCTGCCTTCTGTAAGACCTAAGACCGCCATACCAATCCACTATGTCTGGTGTATTGGCTTCGGTCATACAGTGTCTGGATAGTTATCGTTGAACTGATACGAGCCATCGCTTTAGTTTGTCTACCTTAAGGTCAACGCCCTCACCACTAAACTTAGCTGGTGCTGGGATCTTAGACTGCGGTATTCTGGCTGGAGGAGGGTCTCCCATTGTGGCTATTTCGGGTTCTGGAGAAGGTAGAGGTAGCGGTCCTGGCCTTTCAGGAGGTTGCCTGCCTTGAGGTCTTTCTGCTCTTTCTGGAGTGTCTGGGAATGCTCTTTCTGGAGTGTCTGTGAATGCTCCCGGAGTTGTCTGGTCTCTGTAGGCTGGGAATGCGGCAGCCAGCGATCCAAACGCTGTTCCTAGGTAGCTTTGGCCTCTTGACATCGTAGGGCAAGGTGGGGATTGTTGTATGGGTAGAGTAGTCGCTGCTCTTCTTACAGTTTCTGCTAGCTCCTCTGCTTCGAGCTCCTGGCATTGGGCAGCTCTTTGGAGGAGTTGTTGTGTAGCTCTTTCTGGTTCTGAGTCTGTATCGAGATCTCCTGGAAGGAGGCCACTTTCTGATACTGGGCTTTCAGTTTCTGATTGTTCTTGTGCTCGTTCTGAAGGGCCTGGCGTAGGCTCTTGTGTCTGTCGGGTTTGTGTAGAGCGTCCGTAAGTCCTGCTGGACCTTGTGGTACTTCTGGTCCTTTCAGCAATTGTGAATGTAGCACCTGAGCCGGGAACTCTGTCCCTGCCACTCGTGCTTCTAGATAGTTATCAAGATATAGTAAGGGTGATCAATCTAACCTGATGGTCCTCTGTTCTGAAGACCTTTGAGGTTTACTCCTATCTAACGAAAAGGTACAATAGAGGGCTAGCGGTTGAGCGGCAAGCGCTACGTCTAAGGGAGGCTTCAAGCGACCTGGAGATGGAGAGATAATACTTAAAGGGCAAGTGGAACTCTGAGATCACCATTCAACCAAGTATATTTATAAATCGAGAGTCTGCTGAAGTCTGCCGTTCTCCTGCTAGGTAGGAGATGAGTTTGAATACAAGAGTTCTCTCAGAGCGATAGTAATCAGATATCCTGCAACCACGATCATTACCGGGCAGTGCTCCTTGTCCTGCATGTCCTGTGATCCCACATGAAACCTAAGAGTCATAATACTGCCTCAATGCTATCGTCATCTTACATTACCGTTCCTTTACTTGTGTTCCTAAATAAAACAATAAACATGCAAAACTTAACTTAATACAAGCTACCGGGCCCTAATATAGCTCCGGGGCTGTAAAACAATCAAACTAATCAATGTATACAAAGTAATCAAACTAAACATAGGAAATCCTGCACTCCACTCCAGTATACAGTTACCGGAACATGCATACATGTTACAATAACATCTCTCACACCCAGCTGAGGAAACACAGCGAGACATACAAATCAACGAAGAACACCTCCGCAGTCAGGACAAATCTGTGGCACGATGTCAAGTTCAACAAAACAGCGATCGATCAGCAAAGAATAGCGCAAAGACAGTGAGATTTTCAAAATACTCACGATCACAGGAAGTGACATTTGCCCTGCCGCCTACCTGGTCTGGAGTGAGAATAACTGCTATTGTACTTGTGCAATCACTGTCCTTCCTATTGTCAAGTTTGGTCAGGTATTCTTCATCACTTGAAAACGCTAATAACCCCACTTAGTCTTGTATCAGCAGTTCGAGCCGACTCTCAGAAGGAAGCTCATCTAGACCTCTGACTGTCCTATATAATGTTTTGAGGGCTTGAAGGGAGGAGGACGGGCTAGACTGATGAAGAGGGACAAAGAAGCAAGGGACTAGGCAAAAAGATATCAAAGACGGGCTTATATTTTTGTGACCTGTCCTCCCTATGATCCGTCTGTAAGGCCCTCTTTAAATACATAAATCAATGTCAACTCTACCGGGAGTCTCTTGAACATAATCACGCCATTCTTCTTCTTTCGCACGCAATGTCCTTACCCCTCATACCCCTCTTTTCCATCTCTGCTTTGTTGTTCCTTCAACCCCTCACTACCCCTCACTTCGCTCACTTCACCGAGTTCCAGACTCCGGTGGATCCACAACTATTCTTCTAGCATCTTCTATTCCATCGGGGTAGAGGCTTGGGTTCGGGGAGCACCGGTGATTAACAACACCCTCCCTCACTGGTGCTCCCACCATCTATCGAACTGGAAGAGAGTCGGGTTCCGTCGTCTTGGGGGTTGTTGTTCTGCTGTAGTATTAGCACAGACTGGGCGATTAGGCCTAGCCCCAGGTTGTGCTTGGTGAATGCGACTTGTGGTAGGGCTTTAGTGAAAATGTCTGCTGTCATCTCGCTTGTATGACAGTAGGTAAGAGTAATCCGTTCGCTTTCAGCATGCTGGCGAATAAAATGGTATTGTATGTCGATATGTTTAGTTCGTGTATGGAATTCCGGGTTTTTCGCTAACGCTATAGCGCCTTGGTTGTCGATGTAGATATTTTGCATATCTTCTTGGTGTCTTCTTGCTCCGAGATCTAACAATAGTGCCTGCAGCCATATTGATTCCTTAACAGCCTGGGTCAAGGCAATGTATTCCGCTTCCGTAGATGATAAAGCGACCGTTGGCTGTTTTTTACTGTTCCAAGAGACCGCTGCCCCATTCAGGATGAATGCATACCCTCCAATTGATTTTCTATCATCTCCCGAGCCCCAATCAGCATCCGTAAAACCGGTTCCACTCATGGACGTCCCATAATAGAGACCACGGTTGGCTGTACCAGCCAAGTACCGAAAGACCCGCTTTACTGCCGTCCAATGGGTTTGATTAGGATTTGTACTATACTGGCTAACCTTGGACACAGCATATGAAATGTCGGGGCGTGTCCCCAGCATAGCGTACATAAGCGAACCGACGGCGGATTGGTATCTTTGTTTCTCATTCGGGGTTGCCTCAAAGTCCGGACCACTCTTTTCAAGACGGATATGAGGATCTGCCGGCGTTCTGGTTGGGCTACATGTATGCATACCATGTTTTTTCAGGATCCTTTCAATATACTTGGATTGCGATAGGTGTAGAGTCCTCTGGGCCCGGTTGCGCTCAATCTCCAGTCCCAGAAAGGTTTTGAGTTCCCCCAGATCAGTCATACTAAATTCCTCGTGCAGCTTAACTCGAATCCAATTTATCTGAGCCATAGTCGGTGCTGCAAGTACTAGATCATCAACATATAACAGCAGGATCACCTGCTTATCATAGTTAATAAATAAGCTATGATCACACTCGCTCCGGACAAAATTGTTTGAATGGAAGAAGTTGTTAATACGGCCATACCAGGCTCGTGGTGACTGTTTTAGCCCGTAGATTGACTTGAGAAGACGGCATGCCATTGGTTGTTGGTAGTGGATGGTGGGTTGACCGGTCGGAATGGAGACTCCTTCGGGAATTTCCATGTAAACAGTTTCTTCGAGTTCGCTATTGAGAAAAGCAGTCTTTACATCCATACCCTGTACCTCCCAATCACTCTCACAGCTTAAGGCTAGGAGTACCCGTATTGTGGTGAATTTTGCCACTGGGGCAAAGGTTTGCTCGTAGTCTATTCCTGCCTTCTGGCTATAACCTTTGGCGACCAGCCGCGCTTTATAGCGCCCATCTTCTTTTTTCTTAAAAAGCCAGCGGCACCCTATTGCGGTTCTGTTTTCGGGTAGCGGCTCTAATACCCAAGTTTGATTTTGTGCCAAGGAGCTAAGCTCCGACTCCCATGCTTTCTTCCATTTAGCCTTTTCTGCACTATTTAGTGCATCGGTTAAAGTTTGCGGCTCTGGTTCTTCCACACTAGCCATCATTGCAAAATTTGCGCGAGAGGAAAACATTTCTTCTCTTCTCCTATTTCTTTCTGACCTTCGTACTGGTGCTTCGTGCACAATTGAATCGCCAGTGCTTATACCTCCGCTTTCGGTGTTTGGTAGTCGGGGACGGACTACTATGGTACTTTGGATATCGGAGGTTGGAGCGATATTGCTTGGTTCTGGAGGCGGGGTTATTCTATCGAGACGATTAAAGGCATTGCCCGAATCTTCGCTAATGTTTGGTGTTTGCTCAGCAGTTTCCGGTTTCCACCCCACAGTAGCCTTTTGTTGGTCTACTGTTACTTCTTCTGCCGCTATTGTCGATTCGTCAATTATCACATCTCGTGATAATATAATTACTTTTTGTGCTGGATCCCACAACCGGTAAACCTTTGTGCCCGCATCCTCTTCATAACCGACCATGATACATCTTACTGACTTTGCATCCAACTTCTTTCTCTTTTCTTTAGGAACATGCACCCAAGCGACCGATCCAAAAATACGAAGATGCCCTATCTTTGGTACCTCTCCAGTCCAGAACTCCAACGGGGAAGTGTTGTTCCGGCTATGAGATGGAAGACGATTGTGAACATGGGCAACGGTAAGAACTGCTTGTCCCCAAAAGTTCGTACTCAGTTTGGAATCTTGGAGAATGCATCGAGCATTCTCCATAATTGTCCGATTCATCCTTTCAGCCAGGCCGTTTTGCGATGGACTATATGGAGTACTAACGATGTGTTGTATACCAGCATCTTGCAGGTATTTCCGAAACCGCCCATTTATATATTCACCGCCGCCATCACTTCGGAGCGCTTTGATTTCCCTCCCACAGGCTTTTTCTGCCCGTACCCGATAGGCTTCAAATGCGGTGAGTGCCCCATCCTTTGATTGCAGTAAACAAATGCTAACTCTACCGCTCATCTCATCCGTGAAGGTGATAAAGTATTTTTCACCATGCAAGCCAGGGGTCTGCATTGGTCCGCAGATATCTGTATGAACGATTGCCAGAATCTCTGTTGCCCGTTCTCGTACTCCTGTTTGTGGCTCCTTGTGCTGCCTACCTTGAGCACAAATACCGCAGATCTTTGCAGCCCCTTCGTCTCCATTGCTAACTTCCATTTCGCTGACCTTTGAAGACAGGTATCGGACAGTTGTGATATCGAGGGTACGGTGGCAGAGTCGCCGATGCCATATATCTAATGTCGTGTTTGAATTCTGGTTCGTAGCTAGACCAATGTTTGCCGAATTGACATAGGATTCCGGTAATTCTGTATCTTGGATCAGGTAATACAAACTCCCATTCCTATACCCCAGCTCTGTTTTAACTCCCGCTTTGGTAACGAAACATATTGCTTGGTCAAATTGAACAGTATAGCCAGCATCGACCATTCGTGCAACTGAAATCAAACTCGCCCCCATGTTTGGCACATACCACACATCAGTTAACCTAATGATGCCTGCCCTGGTTTGTATCGCTATGTCTCCAATTCCATGCGCTTCAATCCGAGTACCATCGGCTATTGTAATCGACTTTGGTTGGCTAACACTCTTATAGGTTAAGAATTGTGTTCTATCGCGGGATAGGTGTTGACTCGCACCAGAGTCAACGATCCAACTTATTCCGGTCTGGAGATTTGTATCTTCTGCTAAAAATGTAAACTCCTTCGTTTTTGTTGCTCCAATTCCGGTAGCTTCTTCTGACTTTCGCTTATAGCAATCCCGTTTCCAGTGTCCGGTCTTTCCGCAATAGTGACACTTGGTCCCTTGTAGTACCTGGCTTCGATTCTTGCTACCAAAACCCCCTCTTCCTTTTCCGTTAAAGGTATATCCACCCCGGCCTCTCTGACTTCGGGGGATAGTGGGCCGCTGTGCTGTAAAGGCCGTTTGTTGTGTATCACCTCTGTTCCTAACCGAATTGGTAGTCTGGTTTATCTGTCGTCTGCCTGACTCCTGAAGCAACCTTCCAGCCATTATATCGAAGGTTATTGTGTCACTACGGGATTGAAGAGCCATGACGAGAGGCTCATAGGACTCTGGTAGGCTTAGTGTAAGAATGGTTACCAGTTCTGTATCCTCCATTCCTTTTCCATCTTCTGAAAGGCTTTGGAGCTGATTTGATAATTCTCTGAAGAGATTCAGATGCTGAGCCATATCGTCACCCTCGGACATCCGGAGCCCCCACAGCCGCTGCATTAACACCATCCTTCCATTCATTCCGATTCCTTGGTGTACTTCCCTTAAGGCAGTCCATGCCTCTTTTGCGGTGGTGGCATCTTGAATATATGGGATCTGGGAGTCTTTGATATTCAAAGTAATGATGGTAAATGCCTGATCATCCTTGCTTGTACTAGCTGGGGTGTCGGTATCTTCAATCGCTGACAACAGTCCTTTCTCTTTCAGAATTCGAATAATTCTGAACCGCCAGGCATTGTAGTTACTCTGGCCAGTTGCCATGGCCCCGTCAAGCTTTTCGATGGACTGTGTAAGTGAGGTCGTACTTACACCCGAGGTTGTACTGCTGGTACCCGTACGACTAGAGGCCTCCCCAGACGTAGATCTTGTTGCGGCGGACATGGCTGAAGTTTCTTCTGTTTATCTTTTGTTGCTTGTTCTGTTGGTACTTGTTTGTTATAGTCTAGATGCGCGCTCCGGGCTCATAACCTAATGTTTTGAGGGCTTGAAGGGAGGAGGACGGGCTAGACTGATGAAGAGGGACAAAGAAGCAAGGGACTAGGCAAAAAGATATCAAAGACGGGCTTATATTTTTGTGACCTGTCCTCCCTATGATCCGTCTGTAAGGCCCTCTTTAAATACATAAATCAATGTCAACTCTACCGGGAGTCTCTTGAACATAATCACGCCATTCTTCTTCTTTCGCACGCAATGTCCTTACCCCTCATACCCCTCTTTTCCATCTCTGCTTTGTTGTTCCTTCAACCCCTCACTACCCCTCACTTCGCTCACTTCACCGAGTTCCAGACTCCGGTGGATCCACAACTATTCTTCTAGCATCTTCTATTCCATCGGGGTAGAGGCTTGGGTTCGGGGAGCACCGGTGATTAACAACACTATATAGGATCAATTCTCAACGAAACACTATTACTGGTACTGAAGGGTAAATACTAACTGTTGCGAAGACGGTAATACTCCAGTACATATTTTTCTTTGACCCACTTTCAAACCCAGTTGCTTTGACATTGGAGGTATGTAGCATTTTAAGTAAGGCTCAAGATGGAATTGCGGATGCTGGAAATATCAAACTATCTGAGAAGAGTATACACCTTGTAGGTATACTCAGCTGTCACGAGATATAACATCTTGTACTAACTATATGAGATACATCAAAAACAGTCTAGTGCGTAGGCTCAATATGTATATCATAAAAAAAACAAAATCCGAGAACTATACAAACTGCCAGATGACCTGACAGCTATCGCTCACCAGGTCGAATACCTCCTTAAAGATCATCTAATCATGTGCCCCCCTTCCAGATATGCGGTTTGTTTTGTCTGACAAGATAAGACTACCTACACTTAGCACAGCTGACTATGAACTCGGTACAGTAAATCACATACCAATTTCTGGCACCCCAGATTCCTGACACAATCTACAGTAAGTATCTTAATGGCAAGAGAGCGGTAGGCATACAAGACCCACAATATGTCAAGCTAATAAATGCACTAATATTATGCCTGACATGCGCAATAGTATTCCATAGACTACTTGTCTAGCATGCTGGTGTTTATCAAGATCCTCCACACTTCAAACCCGACACTGTCCCAGGTAAGATACCCACAATGCACACAAATTTTATTTGATCTGACTGCTAGCATTTGTTGAAAGACCAGCCTTCCCGGCCGACGAACACCTGCTGCGCAGTCCTCAAGCCGATCCAAGAACCCATCCTAACAAATTTACATGACAAGATAATTGAGCAGATGTAGCAACAGCATGCAGTATCTAAGGAGCGACTGGCAGGTTTTTACGGTGATTATGACGAAGTCCATGCGGAACTTGAGCGTCAGCTATCGAGATGAAATCCAAGCCGAGCTATGTAACATAAACAGACCACAAATAACAATTCCACCATGGAGTCTGATCATCAGCCAAAATTCCAGAAGAGTCTCCGACGAGCGATATGTCGTTTCTGAGCAGCCTGACTGCTTTTGCCCAGGCCTTCTGGATGCTGGATTCTCTTCTACCTAGTCTTGATAACTCACAGGAGCTGACACTCAAACTAGATCTTGAGAGTGGCCAGAGCACTGACCTGGGCAGCCGCCCATTCTTGAGCCTCGATGACTCTCAAGGTCCAGCTAGTCCAGTAGCAGTCTTTGATATTACACTTTCAACTGACCATTGCGGAGTCTCGCCACCTGTATCATCATTGAGTGCATGAATGTCATTAGGCAAAAAGGATTTGATCCTAGCAGATTGTTATCAATAATACGGAGTCATCTTGAAACATCAAAATTGTCGTGACCTAGATGTCCATACCAGGTGATGGTAGATGACTATGAGTGTAGTAGAATAGAACAAGTATTAAATAAAATCCTTAGTCGTCATAAAAGAGTCACAATAATATTGGTGCCCGTGCAATGATGCCCAGAATTCAGGTCCCACAAGATAAGGCTATTGTCACTGGGTCCAGATGTGCAACACACAGCGAAGAGTTCTACCTCAATGTAGTTCAGAGTGTATATGTGAACCTTCAGGACGGCTTTAGGTTTTCACATGCAAACCTCACAGGCCATCTGTTTCAGATCAGGATGCCATCTGAAAGTCAAACGTCCTGTGGGGGCCACATCCAGACACCAGGGAAGCCATAATTCTGATATTAAAACCTACGATCAGAAGCAATCCCAATACAAAAACTGAGGACCTGATATCCTCAGCATGGGAAGCCCAGCTAGTGAATGTAGCAGGAAGCAAGGGCTTAGGATTGGACGTAATCAGGACTCCAGGGCTGAGCGATGAATGTCTTCATGATTCAGGCGCCAACGACCAAATATTTCTGGAGTGTACCAGCATGTTGCAAGACGTAGGCCTTGACGTCTGGACGGGATGTTGTGGTGGCGCCACATCCTGAGTAGAGGTTGACGTTTTGAGCGTCTTCTGTGTCAGATGCACCTGACACTGATGACACATGTATTAATTCTTTCTGATGTAGAAGGTGGTGGTGGGTGCAATAAGCTATATATTAGAAGAATAGAAGACTATTAGGGGTAAATTTAATACTTTTGCATACTGTGAAATATAGTGTGACCAGGGTGACCAAGGTCAGAAAGAGGTACCTGGGGGACCCTTCACATATCTCCAGAAGATTAGGTAGTGCATCCTGATCATTAAGCGTCCATCCGCTGCATTCTCAGCATTAGGTGTGCCTCTCGTAGGTCCTAAGGAATAGGTGTGCCCCAGGTGGTTCCTGAGGAATAGGTGTGCCCCAGGTGGTTCCTGAAGAATAGTTGTGCGCCTGGAGAGTCCTGAGGATCAGGAGTACGCCTGGTTGGTCTGGAGGATTAGGTGTGCCCCTTGTGCAACCCAACCATTTGAAGTGCACCCCGTGCAAGCTAAGTATTGAGTGTGCCCTCCTGGCGTCCTGGGACTGGGTGCTGTGTCAGGTTACATCCTGATTTGTAATTGAAGTTTTAGGCGTCAAGTGTATCAGAAGCAGCTGACGCTCAGCATTCAACCTATGTTTTTTGCTGATGAGTTATTGGGAGGAAATATGCACTCTTGCTGATGCCATTCAACTGTTATTGTTGTTGTTGGCACTCTTCAGATTTTTCGCTGAACTCCACTAATATGTACTCAGTGGACTTTGCAGCCACAGCCGTGAATCTTCAAGTATTCGATAAGCTTAGACTTCTCTTACATTTCTAAAGGGCGTGCAGACTGAGATTGTGTCACGCACTCTTTTTCTTTCTTTTTTCATTCTACAACTACAAGTTTCACAAAACAATCCTTAGCAAAACCGAGAATGCCCATGTTTTCATCCTAAGCTTATGTAAGGCTGCACCTCCCCAGAGGTACTGTACTGTACTCACAAAACAAAAACAGAACACTTGTTATTACATACCAACGAAATCCAAACAAAAAAGCCATATTTTGGTCCTCCAAGTATGCAGTTGCAGCCTTCGAAAAATGGTTTGACATTGCCAGTCCAGCACGAGGATAGTGCCACCCTTCACTCGGGCACTTGAGGTGAAACAAAGAGAAATGACGTTCCTGATCTGTCCCCCGTCATCTTCCCCTTCCAGTACAGTCCTTGTAATATAGCCAAAATCTAAACAAATAATAATCACCACCCGAGATTTCACTATTATATACACTCCATCACATCACGTCTTCAAGATTCATCTCTGACAGGGGTCTGAAATAGTAAAATTCGTTCCAATCAAGGTAAACTTGTCTCGGGGGGCTTTGATCTCCATGACATTCTGAAAATATTTAAACTCTCCCCGAGTGCCGAGTCATTAGCACACCCGGGGGAAGAAAAATCTCATTTCCTCCCCAAGCCCAGGTATACATCCAAAGAATACCTTATGTCCGAGGCCAATTCCGAGGACAAGGGCTGGCTTTGAGAAGCTCGGTAAAGGTCCAGCGGATAAATTAAGTCGGTAGTGGGCACTTCCTCCCAGGGCGAGGAAAGTGTAAGTTATTCTCAAGGTGCCTCTCCGAAAAGAAAAAATGTCAGTAATAGACGACATTTAGGTTTGGTATTTTAATCTAACCATGATCCGTCTGCAACCTCCATGATAAATAGCTGCACGGTCTTCTAAAGGTCAGGATAGACCACTGGGTGATGTGTTAGTAGAGTATCATAGAGTCAGGTAAGAAGAGGATGCAGCCTGTTGAAAATCACCGGAGATCATACCGCACAGAAGTATCTTTCATTTGTACCCACTCCTATTGTGTTAGTAATTTGTACTAGTTTCCTTTGTCAGTATTATCAATGAAAAAGAGGAGGAACATGGATATATGGCTCGTATTCGGAATACGAGAATTCGGAAGTTTGACCGAACATGATCGGCAGGTAAAGCGGAGTGTGGATCGGAACACTCTCCGTGGGGGAGACAGGAATTCCTCAGATGTCGGTACATCTCTGGAAAGACCTCGGCAAAGGAAGAAGGAAGAAGTATTGGAGAGACTTCGAGAATTGTCTATATAAACCCTATGTTCTGCCTCACTAGATAGTAGGATAAGGCATGCCTCCGATCAATATACATAAGTTTCCTCCTTGACTTCTTTGTCCTTCTTCATTTGAGCCCGACCGCCCTTCTCCTATACAGACCTCATAACAACACAGCCCACTACCAAGACGAACAACAACAGACCCATCAACGATCAGATTTCCTTTTCATTCTTCAAATTCCGCTCTACTCTCCGATAGCTTTCATCCTTCATCTCACCTGACAAGGTGTTGGCTAATTTAGTTTATCGATAGACTCATGATGGTGAAATAATAGTATACCCGTAACCCAAGCCTAAAACAAAATTTCTTATTCAGCCGGGGCACGGGTGCTCACTCCCATCACGGCATCTCACTTGCCCTTAAAAGTCAGCCGGAACAATAAATTTAAAATTCACTCAGCTCACGACATGAGATATTAATATTCTGTTATAGTAAAGCAACTTGCAACTTACTCGCCATAATTCGGGCCAGAATAAATACAACCCTTGCTAGCAATAGATATGCAAGAGCGGGGTTTATGTTATTCTGTAGTCTAGCGAATAAGTTAGAGGGAGAACCCCAATTCGGACTTTATTTTTGCAAAACACAATTAACATCACGAGGCCAGGTAAGCGAATCGGGATCCCACCTAAACCCTCCTCAGTAGCACCCCCCCCCCCCCCTGCACACTGCCGTTCTCACATTTTGCCCAACCTTCGTGATTACTTCCTTCGCCGAACCATCCCTAATTTTCGTAAACACTACTTCAAGCCCACTTAGAATCAGAAGCTTGCATAATCAGACCTTTCCGTGACCTGGTCGCTTATGACAAAAAAAAGGGATTAAATTTCCCGGCATCAAGATTCATGGGGGTTACTGCGGTAGAGATTGTACCAGACTCTGAGTTGCGGCATCGGTGGTCTATAATATAGTAACTTCCCCCATTCGAACTGTATGTAGAGTTCGTTCGGAGTTGTAAATTCACACCTCATGGCTAATAGCACCCTAATATGGTGTTGGTACAGTTTGTCAACTTTGAGTTTTAAGACGTAGCTGATGGTATGCATAGTATTCGACCGCTTCCTCAGATAGTGTGGGTATTGCGATGAGTTAACCTTTGGAAAGGCGATTTTATCTTGGTGTGACATCAACCAGGTCCCCCTTCGGGTGGCTTCTGGTACATATACTCGAGTAGGAAAGTTGGTGCAGAGGTTTCTCAGTAGCAGGGATCCGGAAAAACCCTCGTGGGCCCGGAAGCGGGAGCGCGCAAGAGGGTGAAGATTCCCAGGTGAGGTGGGGGGGGCAGATTAATTGCGACCAAGGGGAGAGGGGGGAAGTGAGAACGTAGGGTGTTGTTGGGTGTTAATGGCAAGGGATGCGTATCTCGCAATGGGGTGAACGGATGAGTGGGCACACGCAAGGGGTGTGGAGGGGGCCGTGGAGAAGAGGAGGATGTGAGAGAAAGGATAAATAAACGAAGAAAATGCGGCTAATCAGGCATCATAAACTCTGCTGTGTTATTTGCCGCCATGCGGGGGCCCCCTGGGTGTGGCATAAGTGCCTAATCTGATTTATATCTATTTCAATAGGGCTCGCACCCCTCCTTCTCATAACTTAACCTATTTACCATCTGAGTTATACTGAAATACAAAGAAATACGGGACTAGTCGTAGATGGAGCTTAGATAACTCAACGCAATGAGAATGAAACAAAAGACAAAGCAAAAGGGTGCATATAGAGGGAAAGCAAGCATAGGAAGGCACTGACGGGGGACCGATATAGAGAAAATTGGTTGAATGGCTGAGGAATAAGGTAACAAGTAGGGAAAGTTCTAGAATAGTTTAGGGGAACAAAGGAGATGACGAGAGATTCGGGACAAATGATACAATGGTTTGACGCCTGCAGTAATTTGAGAGCCAACATGAAATGAACAGGCTGTTGTGGGTGCAGGAGTTTGTTTTGCGATGTTTGTTGCCCTGCGGAGTGGTACACCGAGTGGATGGAGAGGGAAGTACCGGGTTTATGCTTGGTTATTAAACTGGGGGCCATTTTGGGAGAAGTTTCGGATAACTGGGGGTAGCGGGGGAGGGCGGCTCTGTTGATTGTCTGCTTTATGTATACCTGGGGGCCGAACACCACAGTTAGGCCTATCCACCTTCCCGTGGTTAAGGTTGCCAGGTACTAGAAAGAGCTCCCGATTCCCATCAGCGCAGTGTTCGACATCAGCTTCCTCATCTGTAGGTATTCGTGTGGTTCTGTTCTCGCAGCATCCTTACCCCCCCATGATGCCCACTGTTATAAGCCCACCATAATGGTGTTAGTCGGAAGAAATCCCGTTTGTGTGGATTGACGTCCTTCCGTTCTAGTAGCATCCTTGCGACCCCCTTATGCCCATTCCAGCAAGCCAACAATAGTGGTGTTTGACGGAGGATAGTTTGTTTGTCGGGGCTGATGTCGTCCCGTTCTAGCAGTATACTTACGACCCCCTCATGCCCATCATCAGAAGCGAGCGATAATGGTGTCCAACCGAAGAAATCCCGTTTGTTCGGATTCACGTCGTTCCTTTCTAATAGTATCCTTGCGACACCCTCATGCCCACCACTGGAAGCCAAGTGGAGTGGTGTTCGACGGTTCTTATCCGGTTTGTCTGGATTGACGTCGTTCCGTTCCAGTAGCACCCCTACTACACCCACAAATCCACTCTCGGAAGCCCACGAGAGTGGTGTTTGTTGCCTCCTATCCGGTTTATCTGGATTGACGTCGTTCCGTTTAAGCAGCATCCTTACTATACCCTCATGCCCACCACCGGAAGCCCACCAGAGGGGAGTTCGAAGGTTCTTATCCAGCTTGTCGGGATTGACGTCACTACGTTCTAGTAGTATCCTCACCACCCCCTCATGTCCATTCTTAGCAGCCCACAAGAGTGGCGCTGAGCCATATTTGCGGTTAGGTGCATCGGAGTGGACCCCGCGCCATTCTAGCAGTACCCTCACTACTTCTTCATTCCCCCTCTTCGAAGCCCAAGCAATTGCATTGTTACCATGCAAATCGGTTGCCAGCACATCCCCCTTATTTGTTTCTAATAAGGCAACTACCAGCTCAACGCACCCAAAGTATGCGGCACCGTGAAGCCCGGTAAATCCAGTGGGGACACCATATCTACTGAGTGGCTGCTCTTCAACTCTCACACAATGCAATAAGAGCACCTTCGAAGCTATGTGCTTGTCGTACCTATCGAGTAGTTTCAGTGCAAGGGTTCTCACACTCTCTGTGGTGTCCAAACTAGCGTGCGTGCCCCAGTGACAAGAAGCATATTGGAGAAAACGGGCGGTCGGTGGGATGGAACGAAAGGCAGGCGGAAAACTCCTCACATATGGAAAATTGAGGTAAGTTAAACAAACCTCGGCAATTGTCGAGTGGGGGTGAGGTAACAAGTTGGTGTTATTGAAGAGGTACTCTTGTAGAGTGTAGTGTACAAGCCGGACGGTATAGGAGGACTTCTCGACCGTGACGAGCCCCCGAGAGCATGATAATAGCGTTTTAATCGCCGGGATATTGCCAATACCCAAGTCTGTAGACCCTTCTACCCCCAGGGCGTGGCATAACTCATCGACATGTAATGGCCGCTCTGCATGAGATACCCACAGTAGAACTTCCATCCCGAGTTTTGGTCTACTTCTGGGCTGGGCCAGTATCCGTGATAAAGTTCTCTTGTATGCTTCTCCTAGACTTTCCCCCTTTGTCATCTCATTGAGCTTCTTTCTTCTCCGGAAGTGAGTAACCTCTCCCAGGATTGCATCCATATTTAGAGATATGAGAAGGAAGCTAAAAACACAACATTAGCGAATTACACCTCTGATTTGTCTTGGGAATGTGTTTGATATTCTTTCTTACATTTCCGAGATCTTCTCGGGGATGATTCTCATAATATCCGCCCGCAACTCGGCGTCCATTGCTTTAGGATCCCGATCATCGTCAAGCCTCCTCTCCAGATAACTCATAATATCGCCATGGGTAGGACTAAGGGGTATCCGGAGGGCCTTGCTAAAACATGCCATGATCTCGTCGCCGATATGGGGCCTTCCGGTGAGGAATACTCGCGCCCCCGGTAACACTCGAACAATTTCTCGCAATGACTCGATGAGCTCCCGCCGGTTCTTCGGGGCGCATTCGTCTAATGCGTCAATGCATATAAACAGCCGCCGTAGTGGTGCAATGGTCTTCTTTAGTATATTTAACATTTCCGGAAGTTGGAGGCCACGTCCACCAAGCTCCTTTTTGGCCTTCCTAAAAGCCTTCCTTGTAAGCTTGGAAATTCCCCCTCTGCTGGCAAGCTGCTTGAGCATGGCGCCCAACAGATTTGTGGGGGACTGTTCCTGTTGTGCATGGAAATCACAGTATAGTCCAACGACCGCTGAGTCTTTCCCTGTAACCTGATCGTACAGACTATCGATAACTAGGGAGCTGTTATTTATCGATGGTTAGCAGCATCTGAGTTATCTTGCTCCAGAGTCCTTCATACCTGACATAGGTTTTCCCCACTCCTGGACCCCCGCAACAGAACAACACTTGGTCCACACAACCATCTCCCGCATCCCTCCATTTTTCGAATTCGTTGGTTCCCAGTACCCAGCTTCCCACAGTATCGATTCGGTCTGTCCGCACACCTAGGTGCCGTTGCTGTGGTTTAAGTGGCGATAGCCATTGCAGAATTTGACCACCCTCGTCGTCTAAAATGGTAACGAAGTTGAAATTATTGTTGAACGAGCAGATATCACGGCTAGCCTTCTGGTCTTGTGGCGACATCTGTGCTATAGAGTTTGATCTAAATTCTATTTCTTATCAGTGAGAGAGTTATCTTGCGCAGTGAGAATAGGACTTCGCTCGGAACCAGAGAGGATCTCTAACACTTGAAGAAAGAGGGGGATGGTATAAGAATTTATGAGGCCCGGGCTGTGCGCATGTATGACAATGCGCTGGCCCAATCATTATTGGCAGCCCTCACCACCTGCAGGGCTCAACACCCGTGTAGGCAAGGCTTCACCCACTAATTTTGCCTCCCTAGCATCCTTTGATATCGGCTGTCAAAGTTTTTCCTGAAAGATTACATTTATCCCTACCACACCCAGCACTAATAATTACCGCTCTGTGCTGTACAGTCCTCGAGTAGAGTGAAATCTATTTCCACAATATACCAGCCGTATTCTCCTCCAAACACAACCGTGGATACACCAGCATTTTTTCACCAAGTTAAGGCCAAACTCCATATTTTTCTCAAGCGCGCGGAGTACCGTGCTTGCCGAAATCCGTGCCTGTTTTTTTCCTTCCCCTCCCGTTGGTCCGAGTTGGGCATTGGCCTGACGACATTCCAGACAGCACATTGATTGCTGTAGGGGGGTGACCATAAGTGAGGCGAACTCGTATTTACACAAACTCAAGTCTGGTGCATGAACATAAGGAGAGCCAATCGTGGCTCGATTTTTCGGGGTAGAAAAATGTCACGTAAAGAGTCGACATGATTAGTTCGCGATACTCGAGTACCAAGGACCAATTAGAGCAAGTTGGATTAGCCATAGCCCTAGTCGACGTATCTCGCTGCCGAGGTGAACACTTTCTTTAAAATAGATCCTTTGGCTTGGTTGCTGTGGCCTAAAGCACCCCACCTATGATAAAACATATTTCTTCTCAATTTGTTCAATTCCTTTCAGCCCCCGGATGCCCCCCATTCTCTCATCTTGTATCTTGACAAAATGCGCAGTTTAGCTCACCATCAATACTCGAGTAGACTCGCCCTTTTGAAAGAACGCAGCGCCAGCGACTAGGCTCCAGTCAAAAATGTGAAGCCATATAAAATCACCCCCGGGATCTGCTGACAAAAATACCCCAATCTCGGCTCAAGTAGGAAATACACAAGTTTATCTCAATTCTCGAAGTGGCATCTTGCATACGCGGGGGAACCCGAATATTGGAATAGCCGAATACGAGTATTCGAGGGCTATTTAACCGGGTATCTATAGTTTCACACACGTTCTCCACAAGAATTATTATTTGGGGGATGCTTGGTGGAAGAGATAAGCACCTCCGATTCAACACAGCCCCGTCTTCATGCACTGTGAAAACATACCAAATTTAATAAAATTCGCAATTATCTCCCGCAACTCTAACGCTTGGACTCATCATAGCATATCACTCGCTTAGGAATATCAGATATGGTTTGAAGTTGAAATTGTGCCCCAATATCTGAAAGCGGAACGGTAAAGACTTTGCGCAACTTGAACTCGCCGTACCATTCTTACTTATTTACCAAAAGAAAGAGCCAAATGGCCAAACATATATAGAGAACATAAGTGACCTCATCCTTCCTGAGAAGGAGCCGGTTTCCCACCTTCAGCCCAGAACGCATCATGAATTCCAACCAAGTATACGCCTCCAAGCCTGGAGAGCACAATGAAGCCTAGCCGATACGAAATAGCCGCCGAATAATCAAGACCCAACCAACGATGTCTCACCGCCACAAAAGATACAACCCAATAGGACGAAGTGATATAGGAAAGAAACACTTTAGACAAAGCCGTTGTTTGAGGACAATGGAAGACGATGACAAGAAATTCAACACGAAGGGTAAAATACGATCGGGTACCTTACAGTAACGCTTTTAAACGGATTAACGAAGTGCCGGCGACGACAAACAAACAACATCATACCGCGAAACGAAACGCCAAGAGTTCATTCAATGAAAAGAGGATCGCCAGCCCGCCACTCAGGAGCTGGGAAGTTCTTTCATTCAACATTCATCTCTCTCAATTAACAAATGATAAAGGCAGGGGTATATATAAATCACAACGAAGTTATCCTCCTATCTTTCCATGGATCACCACACCCCACCGTGTGTTCCCTATTTTTTTTTCTATCTCTCCTGCTAAGGAAGGAAAGACAATGACTCCTACTGTTCGCAGCTTCCGCGCGTCCGTCTCTCTTCCGCACTTGACTTTGTGTACTGTATATCAGACTCTTTCGCGCTTCCTTCCGCATTCCTCCAGCGGATGTGTCTAACACATTCCCGGAGCCAAACAATTAAACAAATATCGCTATCGTGAGAGCATGCAGAGCAGTATCCCACGACTTCCAACAAATATGCGGTAAACTTACCAGGTATCGTTTGCTGTCATAAAGCTTCGGATTATAATATTGGATCTTAGTGTAATGCTTGTAGTACCGCATTACCTGGTTTTTTTCGCCTGCCGCTAGTATGTCGAAATAAGAGTTTTCTTTGTAATCTGTCTCAAATTCGCAATAAAGCGCCTTCATCTAACCCTTTATGGCCCAAATCTGGCTTATTTTGGACTAGTCCTGACTGTGTTGAATATTTTGCTTCAGCCCCTACTTTATTTCAACGTACTAGCGGCAAGCGAAAAAAACCAGGTAATGCGGTACGATTGTCGAGGGTATGATACCCAGCCTATCGGATATTTTGTAGGAGTTGTCATTCTTTCATCAATTCTTCCATGCTCCCATCCATTTTTCTCCCCTTGAGTTTAGGTTTGCAGAAGTATTCACCAAAGAGACCATGGGTGAATGTCATTGCGGATGCCCCTTGTGACATCAAGTGGTATTCATGCAGTGTACTGCACTCCAATTTTGTATGAACGGTTTTTAAGTGTGCTGAATGCTAAATGTCTATCACACGAGGGTATACCTGGAAGGCTAGAGATTAAATTACTTCTACTTGAAGTAAACATAGGATGGAGGTCGGTGTTTTGGGTGGGGGGTGCTGTTCGGGGATATGTTACTTTTTTTTGGTGTAATTTACCGTATGGTATCAATCATGTAAGGCATGTTAAGGCACCATATTATCTAAACACTACCCAAGGCCTTAAGAGAATTTGAACCGTACTACAAAGTTGTATCACCGTCGATATCAAATTCTGTGATGTGGTACGTCAAATTTTGGCTGAGGTATGATACAGCTCCCAAGTTTGTATGATGCACAGGGTGTAAGAGCCGCAAACCTCGCTTGTGCAACATACAAGTACGGTACTGTACAAAACCTAGGCGCTGTACTACCTCCCTAAGCGATCAATGAATCGACTGTAACAACCAAACAAAACGCCAAGAGTTCGCTCGACAAAATATGATCGCCAGCTAACAACTTTGCAGCGGGGGAAGTTCACCCGTTTTCTTCTTCAACTGCGCTAACTATCGCTCATTCTATCGCAACTCGCGAACGGTAAAGACAGGAGTTGATATAAACCACAGTGAAATCCTCCCATCTTTCCATGGATCACCACACGTATCCGTTTGCTTCACCGTATGCCCCGCCCCCCCTTTTCCCTACCCCCGTTCAAACAAAGGAAAGACGACACCCCACTATTCACAGCCTACGGGCATCCGTCTCTCTCACGCACCTTTCCGTCTCTCCCTTTTTCCCTCCGGCGGATTCATCGACCCAGAACTTAAGCGCATTCCCGAAGCCTCCGCACATTCCCCGCAGCCTCGGCGCATTCCCGGAAATTTTGCGAACAATGAAACGATGGTGCGAGCGTGCCGAGCAGGGTCTCATGATTCCCGACACACAACCTAGCGTGAATTCATCGGAGGTCGTAACCCCGGCCGGGGTGAAAGGCACAGGGGCTAGCAATAGAGATGGTGGTGGTTGGGGGGGGGGGGGTTTACAGCGAAACCCCAAATTATATTCTCCTGAACACGATTAACCCCACCAGGTTGGATCAGGGAACGTGGATCCAGGGCAGTATCCTCCCTGCGCACAGCCGTCCTCACATGTTACCAAACTCGAGTAGTTAATTCCTCCGTGGAACCATCCCCCCAATCTCTGGTGAATTTATTCTCCCAAGCCTCACTTGGAATCAGGAAGCTTACGTAATCAGCTCTTTCCGCGACTTGGGCCCCCATGAAGATCCACTCCCCCCCATATCAAGCATCATGGGGGTTACCACCCGGGGGATTGTTTCATATTCTGAATTCTGGTACGACATCAGTGGTATACTATGTGGTAACTTCCCCCTCTCGTTCTCACTCCATGTAGAGTTAGTCCGGAGCTATAAATGTACCCATTGTGAATGATGATGCCATGATATAATATTAGTGCAGTTTGCCAACCTTCATTTTTAGGATGGCGTTGGGGCGATAAGGGGGTGTTAGTAGGAAGGGAGGCACAGTATATCTCGCAATGGAGTGGACAGATGAGTAGGCGTGGCAAGTGCCGCGGGGGCTGGGGGGAGGCGGGCGGAGGAGGAGAAAAATCTGAGAGGGGAAATAAACGAAAAAAATAGGGCAAATCAGCATCACGAACTCTGCGCTGTTGGTTCTTGCCTTGCGCCCCGTCTTGTGCGATTTCTATAAGTGTCTAATCTCATTTATACCCATATCAATGGAGGTTCTATCCATCCTTTTTATAAATTACCATCTACGCTATAGTGTAATACAAATGAATACGGATTAGCCGTAGAAAGCCCCTAGATAACTCAACGCAATGGGGATGAGAAGCAAAGGGAAAAATGGGGGGGTGAGTAGACAGGGGAAAGCGAGTATAAAAGGCACGAACGAGGCACGGATAGAGAGAAAATTGGCTAGATAGCTGAGGAATAAGGTAACAAGTAGGGAAGGGTTTGGAGTGGTTTGGGAGAAAAAAGGAGATAACGCGAGATTCCAGGAAAATGATACAGTGGTTTGACGCCTGCCCTGGTTCGGTAGTCAACCTGAACTGAAGATTGTGTGTGCAGGTCCTCGTTTTGCCATGTTTGTTGCCCTGCAGAAAAGTATGTCTAGAGAGTGGAGAAGGAAGTGTCGGGTTTATGCTTGGATATCAAACTGGCTCATTTTGGGAGGAGACTCAAATAGCTAGAGGAGCACGGGGGATGATTGCTCCGGGGGAGGGTCTCTCTGTTGATTGTAGGTTTAATTAATATTTGGGAGTCAAACCAGTTGGTTGGGCTTATCCACCTGGTCGGGATTGAGGTTGTTGGGTATCTCCAAGACCCCGCGATGTCCACCAGATCAGTGTTCGACGCCACATATCTGGTCGGTAGGGATTGGTATCGTTCTGTTCTAGTAGCATCCTTACCACCCCCTCATGCTTATTCCGGCGAGCCAACGACAATGGTGTTCGGCGGAACAAATCCAGTTTGTCAGGATTGACGTCGTTCCGTTCCAGCAGCATCCTCACGACCCCCTCATGCCCTTCCCGGGAAGCCAACGAGAGTGGTGTTTGACCCCACTTATTCTGTTTGTCGGGATTAACGTCGTTCCGTTCAAGCAGCATCCTCACGACCCCCTCACGCCCACGCCTAGAAACCCACCAGAGTGGTGTTGCCCCGCCTTTATCCGGCCTGTCGGGATTGACGTCGTTCCGTTCCAGCAGCATCCTCACGACCCCCTCGTGCCCACACTTAGAAGCCCACGAGAGCGGTGTTCCCCCGTGTTGATCCAGTTTGTCAGGATTGACGTCGTTCCGTTCAAGCAGCATTCTCACGACCCCCTCACGCCCATGCTTAGAAGCCCACGCGAGCGGTGTGTGACCCCATTTATCCTGCTTGTCGGGATTGACGTCGTTCCGTTCAAGCAGCATCCTCACGATCCCCTCATACCCCTTCGAGGAAGCCCACTTGAGCGGTGTTGCCCTGTCTCCGTCCGGCTTGTCGGGATTGACGTCGTTCCGTTCCAGCAGCATCCTCGCGATCCCCTCATACCCATTCTGGGAAGCCAACAGGAGCGGTGTTGCCCCGCGTCGATCCGACTTGTCGGGATCGACGTCCCTACGCTCCAGCAGCATCCTCACGACCCCCTCATGCCCACCCCCGGAAGCCCACAAGATTGGTGTGCTACCCTCCCGAGTCGGTTTGTCGGGATTGACCTCGTTCCGTTCCAGCAGCATCCTTACGATCCCCTCATGCCCACCTCCGGAAGCCCACAAGAGCGGTGACCCGAGCCACTGGGATCTGTCGGGATTGACATCATTCCGTTCCAGTAGCATCCTTACGATCCCCTCATGCCCACGACTGGAAGCATAATAGAGCGCTGTCGGTTTCGACATAGAGGTTTTCTCGGGATTGACATCGTTCCGTTCCAGCAGCATCCTTACGATCCCCTCATGCCCATTCATAGAAGCCCACGTGAGCGGTGTGCGACCCTCTCCGTCCTGTTGGTTAGGATTGATGTCGTTCTGTTCCAGCAGGATCCTTACGACCCCCTCATGTCCATACATGGAAGCCTGCAAGAGCGGGGGACCAAGCCACCTAGGGGATTTGTTGGGATTGATGTCGCTCCGTTCGAGCAGCGTTCTTACGACTCCCTCATGCCCATTCCAGGAAGCCCACCAGAGTGGTGTTCGACCCCTTGCATCCGATTTGTTGGGATTGATGTTGTTCCGTTCCAGGAGTATCCTGAGCACCCCCTCATGTCCATTCTCAGCAGCCCACCAGAGCGGCGCTGAGCCGTATTTGTTCTTAGGTAAGTCAGAATGGACTTCGCTCCATTCCAGCAGTACCCGCACCACCCCTTCATTCCCCCTCTTTGAAGCCCAAGCAATTGCATTGTTACCATGAAAATCAATTGCCTGCACATCTCCTATATTCGCTTCTAATAAGGCAACGGTTAGCTCAACGCATCCGAAGTATGCTGCACCATGAAGCCCGGTAAATCCTGTAGGAGCGCCATCTCCACCAAATGGCTGCTCCTCAACTCTCACACCATGCAATAGGAGCACCTTCGAAGATATGTGCTTGTCGTACCCATCGAGTAGCTTCAATGCAAGAGTTTTCACATTTTCTGTGGTTTCCGATCTAGCATGTGTACCCCAGTAACAAGAAGCATATTCGACGAAAGGGGCGGTTAGTGGGATGGAACCAAGGGCGGACGAAAAGCTCCTTACGTGCGGAAAATTGAGGTAGGTTAAACAAATCTCCGCAAGTATGGAGTGGGGGTTAGGGAACAAGTTGGTATTGTTAGAGAGATATTCTTGGAGAGTGTAATGGACAAGCCGGACTGTAGACGAGGCCTTCTCGATAGTGACGAGCCCTAGGGAGCACGCCAATAGCGTTTCTATGGCTGGAATATTCCCAGTATCCAAGTCGGTGGACCCTACTACCCCCAGGGCGTGGCATAACTCATCGACATGTAATGGCCGCTCAGCATGTGATACCCACATTAGAACATCCATTCCGAGTTTTGATCTACATTCAGGCTGGGCCTGTATCCGGGATAAGGTTCCCTTGTACGCACCTCCCAGACCCTCCCCCTTGCTGATCTCATCAACCTTCTTTCTTCTGCGAGAGAGTGTAGTCTCGTCCAGGATCGCATCCATATATAGAGAAATCAGAAGGAATCTGGACAACCACCATTAGCTAATTACACCTAGGACTTGTCTTTGGAATATATTTGATATTCTTTCTTACATTTCTGAGATCTTCTCGGGGATGATTCTCATAATATCCGCCCGCAATTCGTCGTTCATTACTTTAGGATCTGTGTCACTACCCAGCCTCATCTCTAGATAACTCATAATATCGCCATGGGTAGGACTGAGGGGTATCTGGAGGGTCTTGTTAAAACATGTCACGATCTCGTTGCCGATATGGGGCCTCCCAGTAACGAATACTCGCACGCCCGGTAATACTTGAACAATTTCTCGTAGTGACTTAATGAGCCCCCGTCGGTCCTTCGGCGTGCATTCGTCTAATGCGTCAATGCATATGAACAGCCGTGGTAATGATGCAATGGTCTTCTTTAATATATCTAACATTTCCGCAAGTTGGAGGCCCCGACCACCAAACTCCTTTTTGGCCTTCCCAAAAGCCTCCCGTGTAAGCTCGGAAATCCCCCCTCTGCTGGCAAGCTGCTTGAGCATAGCGCCCAACATATTTGTGGTGGTCTGGTCTTGTTGTGCATGGAAATCGCAGTATAGTCCAACGACCGCTAAGTCTTTCCCCGTAACTTGATTGCACAGACTATCGATAACTAGGGAGCTGTTATTTGCCGATGGTTAGCAACACCTGAGTTATCTTGCCCCCGAGTCCTTCCTACCTAACATAGGTCTTCCCCACTCCTGGACCCCCGTAACAAAACAACACTGGCTCAACGCAACCACCTTCCGCATCGCACCATTTTCTGAACTCGTTGGTTTCCAGTACCCACGTTCCCACGCTATCGAGTCGGTCTGTCCGTACACCTTGGTGCCGCTTCTGTGGTTCAAGTGGTGATAGCCATTGTAGAATTTGACGCCCCTCGTCGTCTAACCCGGTAACGAAGTTGAAAATATTGTTGAATGAATTATTATTGTTTAAATTATTGTTTTGCGAATTGTAATTGTTGTGCGAGCCATGGTTGTTGGAGAAATGGTTGTTGAACGAGTCGATATCACGGGTAACCTGCTGGTGTTCTGGCGACATCATCACTATAAAGGGTAATCTGTATTCCTTTTCTTGTGAGTTGGAGAGTTGTAGTGCGCGGTGAGAATAGGACTTCGCTTGGACGAGAGAGGATCTCTAACCCTTGAAGAAAGAGGGGGGTGGTATCCCTTCAACCGATGAGACATGCAGATTCAGCTCCTTCCGTATACGGTAACTCTATTCTGTGGCTCAGCAGCTTTCTACCAATAAGGGCTCGATATTTCATGATTTTTTGCTAGGCAAAGCCACTGAGCCACAGCATAGAGCTACCGTATACGTAAGGAGAGGAATCTGCATGTCTCATCCGTCCATTGGAGAATAGGTTATGAGGCGCGGGAGGTGCATATGATGATAATGCGCTAGCCCAATCATTATTGGCAACGCTCACAATCTACAAGGCTCCCAACACCGGAGTACGGTAGACAAAGCTTCACCCACGAATCTTGCCTCCCGAGCATCCTTTGATCTCGGTGGTGAAAGTTTTGCCGAAAAACTCGCTTTAACCCCACCACACCCAGCACCAGTAATTACAACTCTGTACCCGAGTAGAGTGAAGCCTATTTTTTACAATATACCCGCCGTATTCTCCTCCCAAAACACACCCGTGGATACACAAGCATTTTTCACCAAATTAAGGCCAAACTCCATATTTTTTTGAAGCGCGCGCAGTACTGCCCTGGCCGAAATTAGTGCTTGTTTTTTTCCATCGGTCTAAATTAAGCATTAGCCCAACGAGATTCCAGACAGCACCTTCGTTACCGTCGCGAGTGGGGCATAAGGGAGGCGAACTCGAGTTTACACAAACAAAAGTTAGGTGCATGAGCATGAGAGCCAATCGTGACTCTCTTTTTCGGGGTAGAAAAAAGTCATGTAAAGAGTCGGCACGATTAGTTCCCGATACTCGAGCCTTAAGAGCCAATTAGAGCAGGCTAGCTTAGCCTTAGCTCGAGTTCACTTATCTCATCGCCGGGGTGAGCGCTTTCTTTGGAATTAACCCTGTCTTTTGGTTGCTGTGGCACAAAGCACCCCACCTAGAGCCTATTTCTTTTCACTCTGTCCAATTCCTTTCAACCCCCAGACGCCCCCCACCCTCTCATCTTGCATCTCGTCTAACAAAATGCGCGGTTTTGCTCACCGTCAATAGACTTGCCCCGTTGAAAGGACTGGAGGGAGCACCAGCGACCAGGCTTCGGTCAAAAATGTAAAGCCGTATACAATCCCCTCCAGGATCTACTGACACAAATACACCAATCTCGGCTGAAGCAGGAAATATACACAACTTTATCTCAATTCTCGAACCAGAATCTATCATACACGAGGAAACCCAAATTATATAAGTTAGGAGTATAGCCGTATCCTTTTGATGTCGTGACGTTTGCAAAACGGACTGGTATCGCATCTATCAAAATCCTGATGCTCTGGGCAATTTTTGGTTGCATGCATTTGTAGTCTGTTTTGCAAACGTAGCAATATTACAAGCACTTTGAGGCAGCTTAACCAGGTATCAGGAGTTTCCTCTGGGGTTGCATCACTTGACCACATTCTACACAAGAATTAATATTTGGGGGATGCTCGGTGGAAGGGATAAACATGAACTCAGATGCTGCAACACATCCCAGTCTCCATACGCTCTGAAAACACACAAAATTTAATAAAATCAGCATTTCCCTCCCGTGGCTTATCTCCAAGACCCATCATAGCACATCACTCGTCCGGGAATCGCGTTTGAAGGGTGAGGCACGAGAGGCAAAACAACCAAACTGTCTGCGAAGCGAAGCGCCAAGAGTTCACGCAATGAAAATATGCTCCTAGTGTGCAACTCATCAGCGGGGGAGTTCTCTCATTCAGCGCTCATCTTAACTAACTGTAAAGGCAGCAGCATATATAAACCATAACGAAGTTATCCTTCTATCCTTGCTTGGATCACCACTCCCCTCTAATATTATACTTAGGAATCCCCCCCCTCCCCGGTTTTGACAATCGTGGGGTTGGTCGGGTTGCCATGCCCAATGTTTTCCCCTTTTTGCTGAAGCATGGTTAATTTTGTTCCTATATATTGTGCCTTAACAAAATTAACCGTACACCAACGAACATGAAAAACTTCGGCCACTACAACAACACTCCCCCATCAACCCCACTATCATGAAAATCAAAAAAAATATATAAAACATAAATACATAGTAGAATACATAGTAGAAATTAATATTTAATCTAGAGAAATATCTTCAGGAGGGTTGGAAAATGGGGGTGATCAGAAGGGTTGCGTTGCCATACCTGGGATGTGTACGGTTAATTTTGTTAACGGACAATACCAGATGTTAGTTATGAACGCGATCATGAGGGCAAGGGTGAATAGAAAGAAATTGTCCTCCTCGGCTTCACATTGGTGATTCCAGTGGTTTATAGATGTAACTTTAACTCTTGGCGTTTCATCTACTTATCTTATCTTAATCTCATCTTATCACTCGAAAGCATGCAGATATATGCAGTCCGGCCCGTCCCGGTCAAATAAGCCCTGAAAACCTGACTGTATCGTAGCTCACAGGCTGGCTTGGCTGGCTCGGAGAGGAGCCCAGGCGGCCGCCCTAGACCCCAGCCTAACCGGACTGGCCGCTTGCGAAGCCTGATTGGGTCCTAGTGTGATACTCATATTATTCTCGAGAGTATGATACCTACCTTAGCGGATATTTTGTAGGATTTGTCATCCTTTCATCAATTCTTTGGTGCCTCCAATCATTTTGTTCTCCGTGAGGTTATGTTAGTAGAAGTTTTCGGGGAAAGGCGACAATGTAGAAATATCCTGCGTGGGGGATTTTGTGAAACCGAGAATGTTATATGTAGTGTAGTCTACAGTACAGTACTCATTCGGCCGGAGTGAAGTCAGAAGGCCCTACTTTGGACTAGTGCATGTCCAGTGACTGCTAACCGCATATAGCATACACTTGCTAAACTTAGTGGAAAATTCCACTGCGCTTGTGGTGCCGCATGCATGACAGCCTTGGTTGCATAGCGAGTTTGGCAAGCTTATACCATACGTGGTTAGTTGAAACTAGACCCGCACTAGTCCAAAATAGGTAGCGCGAGTGCAGTACTGTACCGCGACTTTATATGAACCTTTTTTAAGCATACTGGATGCTAAATATATGGCCCATTGGGGTAGCCTTCCCAACGGCAGCTGCATCCCGACCCCACCGATGCTTCAGCTTCGCACCTGAGATAGCATCAAGGATATTGGCTACGCCATGGAGAGGGTAGTACAGCAACCTAGCCTTCTCTCGCGGGCTGACAATTAGTCCTAGCGCTGCCGTCTCTTCAAATCCTATATCGATAACCGCATCTTCCAATTCTCTCTTTATCTTGATTTAAGGGAGCCGTGAAATTGAGTCTCTACCGTGGGCGGATATCAGGACGTAACATTTTGCACCAGCTGCTTTGGGTGCCTTTGCTAAATCGAGATTGGGGTCGAAGTCAATTTTACGATGAGCCTCGCGCGAGCCGGCATCCCTGCATGTCGTCCGAAGGCTGGAGACAAAGACTGTCGTGGGGATAGAACCAACCCGTGCACACCACGTCGCCATATCGATCGAGATGAGGGGCTGAAGCTTTGATTCGGGGTCGGTAATGGGGTAAGGATAAGGACGGCGCATTAAGGAATACACTTGGGAAGCCTATTGGTTTGAGAGAAAGAATTGGGGGGCAAAAGCGCCTTTCTCAGAAGAGCGTTAGTGAAATTACATTATGAGTGTTCTTTTTTTTTAAAAAAAAACAAAGTTTCTCTAGGGGGCCTAGGGGATGAGATATGGGATGTGGTGACAAAAGCAAGAACAGTCATGAATGTAAATGTATGTATCATACTCACCGCCAGGGCTGTGCTCCCAGCAATCGAAACAGGCTTTGGGAAGCTCATGTCACGACCCATTTGCGCCCAATCGAATGTAGGGTTAATTCGTCGGACGTGCAGGACACTTTGACAAAAGAGTGCTGTCAAGTACTGGTGAAAAAAGGTGATCAGAGCGGGCGTTTCTTTACTAACAAATATGGTATGATATTGATTGAGGGGAACAGCCTGGCGCTAGTACGTTCCAATAAGATTTTTAATCTTGGTTTTGTCTTGAAATAGCATTAACGAGCCATAAGCTAGCTCTTCATAGCCAGCACCAAGTCTTTCAAGGCAATGATTTTGACCCAATTTCAAGTTACACCTCAGCCTTCCCCCATTCCAACGTGAAAGTTTTAGGCGGTTCTCCTCAGTAATGCATTATGTGCTGTTGCCTGCCGGCACTCCCACTCTTGCGTGTTTCTCCTCTACGTTAATTTTCTGGGCAGCATCCACCCAACCCTCCCCCCCCCCCCCTCCTCCATCGTCTTAGCTCTGGTCTCAATACACCCTTGGAACTGCTAGTGTAGAATTTATTGCCTCTCAAACACAAAAGGTGTGATATCCTAGCTTCTATCGCTTTTTTCGCCTTCAGATCTCTTGGAGTAGCCTGAGAAACCGCCTTCCGTGCCAAGTATGTTACAACCCCGTCTGTATTCACCTTGATGATGTATTCTTGGCTGTTGGATTATGATCATCACTCACTGTTAAAATTTGAGCTTTCAAGATATCATTTCCTCACTAAAGGAATCTGTTTTACCTGTAGCAAAATTTGTTAACCAAGTTTGAGGACGTCCGTCTCTCATAGGGCAGCACAGTACATACGAGGAATATAACAATTCAAATATTTGATCTTTGATCCTATTCGTTTAATCCCAGTTAGGCACTATGTGCTCCTTTTCCACTCGGCAATTGGTCGACACGAATAAAGAAGAGTCACCCCTCGCAGGCGGTGGTGGTTTGGGAAAACCCCTAGGATAGAAGTGTAGCGACTGCTGCAATTGCTGTGATTGCAAGTGTTGCTCATGCTGTTGGTAGGCTTTTTTTTACTCCAAGACCTTTCTACATTCTTCACTTTCCCGGAACGGAGTGCAAACATGTTTCTAACTGTTGTTGTGGGAATCCATGTAGTATCATCACATGAAAGAGCTGGGCGCTTGCTATGGGAAAGGCAATTAAAATCCTTTTTTCATGGATTATGTTTTTGTTTTTCTTCTTTGTTTTTGTCTTGTCTCTGGATTTGGATGTTTTTTTTCCGTGGGATTTGTAGGTACTATAGGTGCTGGGATTAAATCGAATTGAATTGCGTGGGACTCGATTTGGGTTGCTCGGTTTCGTGACGTATGAGTTGGGTTTGGGATTGCACTCTCGTGAGCTATAATAACGATATCATGATAAACTATGAGGCCGGATTGTATAATGCGTGCCATTCACAACGTGCTCTAGAAATTCAATGATTTTCAAATCGACAAAGCTTTGCAACTAAGAACCTTCTTGAGGGAAGTGGAAGGTGATGGAGAACAACCATGGTGCTTTCCCCCTCCCATAAAATTTCCTGTTGGAGAGCCTTGTGGATTTGGAAAGTGCAAGTTTGAGAGAACCTTTCGGATACCGGTGCTGCAACACAACCCCCTCCTTCATGAGCTCTGAAAACATATAAAATTTAATAAAATTCCTAGTTCCCTCTCGTAACTTAACGCTAAGACATCTCATAACACATCACTCGGCAAAGGATAGGGTTCCAAAGGTAGGATGCTGTGAAAACTCCTGAAATTTGCTGTCTCAGGAGGTCGCCAATCTCCGAATTTAGAGACAAAAGTTCCTGAGAAGGACTAGCGTTTCCGGGCACGTCTCACCTGAGTCTATAGAGATTCTGATCACTCATTCACATTATGTTGCCACGGCGAGGGTAGGGATCATGCAGGGAACAGGGGGGAAGTTAGAAATCCTTTTCTAATGTGCGCTAAAAGTTCTGTTACTTGTAACTTAGTGCAGAGATAATATCGCATTACCGTAAAAACTGGAATAATCGGGTCGTGTGCTATGTCGTTGGAAATTCCCTACTTTAGAAAAGGGGCGAAAGACAGCAAAAGAAGAGCTGCTCAGCCCCTCTGAGAGACATGAAAAAAATAAAAACATCAGACCTTACCAGAGGGGGCAACTCTGACTACATAGCGCGCGACTCGATTATTCCAGTTTTTACGGGTAAGCGAAACAAAACAGAAGCGATGATTGGTCTGACCTGGGTCTTGACAAGTACAAGTACTTGTGTGGGGTATGGAGCGACTGTATTTTTATCCTTTCTAGTCTTAGGGTAAAATATTTTGTGCTAGCTAACATTGCTGCCATTCTTAAATAGTTCTATCCGGAGTGATTTACAGTGAATATTCACAGTTGCAGAACCAGAAAGTTTATAGATCACACTTTCTCTTGCCAAACATTTAAAGATATAATGCACATGAGTGATCAACTAATCTCCCCACACTCTTGCATTTGGCAGTGCCGTGCCGGGCGCATTGGATTGGCACAAAGCACTTCAAGTGCCAACCACGCTAAGTTACCGTAGAATCTGGCCATAGAGACCATTGCCAAGGTGGTGGTTCGCACGACTATCCCACCTTTGGGGGAGATTTGGTTCCCCGGCGCAGCACAGCCCAGCACTCTAGCCAATTAGGGAGAGAATTCAGGGCTTATTACCAGTTCGCTTTGTTGTTTTTTTGCTTTTTCTTCCACATATCGTATACCGATAGTCCAACACCGATTCTAGCCACGGTTTCACTTGGCAACGGTCTCTATATGGCCAGATTCTAAGCTAACTGTACTCGAGTAGGGGGTGAGCATAAGTTAGGCAAAATGGCCAGCGGGAGTGGGAGTGGGAAGGGGAAGGGGAGAGGGTAAAGTTGGGACTCGACTGTCATTACTTTTTTCACGGAAAGATCTGGTTTAGAGACTGTGCGGCTCGTTTGATAATGCCATTGCTTTGTTCTAGTTAAGTGCAAGAAAGGGGAAAAGCATAAAAGAAAAAGAAAAAAGAAGAATGAGGCGAACTCGAGTTTACCTAAACCAAAGTTAGGTACGTGAGCATTGGGAGAGAGAAGCGTGGCACCATTTCTCGGGGTAGAAAAAAAGCCATGTGAAGTGCCAGCATGAAAATTTCTCAATACAGTATTAAAGTCCTGAGAACTAATTAGAGCAGGTTTGCTTGACTTAGGCTTAGCCACAGCCCACGTCTCTCATCACCGGGGTGAGCACTTTCTTTGGAGTAGAGTACTGTACTGTACTCGTACGAGTAATCGCCTGGCGTTTGCGGGAACAGGTGCTATTGCATAAGGATAGCTTGAAGAATGAAAACTACGGTTCCTTGCATATGGGCAAAATCTTGGGGCTTCGGGCAATCTTTTTGCCCTTATTCAATAGCAGTCGTTGTTACAAACCTCAGGCAGTTACGGGTAGACCCTCTGAACATATCAGGGCTAGACTAGATGCTACTTTTCTCAAGTTGGGGGATTTGTTTCTTAGCTAACTTACTGTGGTTGAGCGAGGAGACAGCGCTAACCCAGGGATACGGCTACCTACGCAGGGGCAATCGCGGGGTACGGTCTTGGCGACAAAAGTCGTCAGCACCCCCCATTTCACACAAAAAGTTGCATGTCCTAAGCGGTCACAACCCATCTGAAGGCAATATAGAATCAACAAAACCAATTCCATTGTGTGGGTAAATCCTTTATAATTTCCGCATAGAAATTATGAGAATTCTCCCACTCTACCGTGTGGGCAGAGAGTGTGGGATGCAGATCGGATGTTGCAATGTACCTTTTGTACAGGAACCTGATATAAAATTAGAGGTATCATATCTTTTGTCCACCATAATTCACTCTGGCATTTAGTTATGGGCATTAACTAAGAGAGCTTGCCACTTATGAATGATAATATCTACGTCACTCTAAAGCCTGTGGTGCACTTCGAATTTTTTTGCAATTAACCCAGTTGAGATTTTGTGAAACGAAAATGCCCATTTTTGGGGTAAAATTGGGGGGGGGGGTGCCGACGACTTTTGTCGCCAAGATCGTACGCTAGTTCATCCTATCTATCTCCCAGTACATACAGAAAGTACTATTGCAGATAAAATTCAGCTTTGCTTGGAAAATAAAATATGCGCTGGTTGTGGCCTAGATGAGGTGAATGGTTACTGAGGCTTAGCTAACGGGGGGGCGAGTATATATAATAGGGCGGTTTTTTTCTCTTCACTTCTCTCTCGCTCTTCCAACGGAGACGCAGTTTAGATAGTCAATGAAAGGGAATTGCGACAAGGCACAGCAAAAGGAGGGTCGCCTGTGGATAGATAGTCGGACAACCGAGCAAGGTTGGACATTCTTGTCGCTTAGATTTTTCTCCCTTTTTCTCTGGGTTCGTCTTGGGTGAAGGGCTTGTGAATTAGCTTAGGAGAGTTAAATTGCCCCCAATCCCAGATGCCACAATAATGGGGAGTCTCCCACGAAGGCCCCGTAACACAATACCACAAAGCGCCCCCACAATTGAGGGATTTCGGAGAACATAAGTTACGATATTGGATTTAGTTGCAGCAATGTTTTTTGTGACCATAAGCAAGAGACAAGGGTTGTTCTGGAGTTATAGGAAAAAATTAGCTTATAACTGAGCTTAATAAGCGGTGTCAGGATCTGAGAGAAAACAATCACATTGTACTCATGACAAAATGATATCTCACCACACGCGAAGACGTAATATCTCCGGTTTTTAATTCAAATTTATTTTTTTGACCAAAAGAACCAAGCAAGATGATCATAGGAAGTGTATCAGTTTCTTTTGTGCAGAAACTGGGTTAATTGAGTAGGTGTTTGAGGGCAGGATGAATCATGGGCAGATCGTGATTCCTTATGCGGCACTGATAAATTATGGATCTCTGCGCTTGGCTTAGCTAGGACTGAGAGTCCGGCATCTTTGAACTGAGGCTGCAACCCTAACTCTCGACCTATTGCTGCCCCAACCCGCTCGAATGAAGCTAAAACATCCCACCGAAACCACTCTAATGGTCGGCGGATGGATATTCTCGAATCCTCCATTGCTAGCGCCTGTAAAAAATGTGGAGAGAACTACCCTTTCCGGGTTGAACTAGTGACACTTCAGGCCCCGCCCTTAAACTGGGCGGGGCCGGGCGCTAGGCGTTTTTGGGGCCCTAGGGGCCCGTACCGAACTCTAATTAGGCTGGCATACCTCTTGGAACATACCGCTGTAGGTGGGAAAAACTGGATTCACAGTTTACCTTACGACTATAGTTAAATATATTATTGAAAACCCAACCAAGAAAAAAAGGTAAAAATAATTTAAATACATTGAAGTAATCAGTACTTAGTATAGCACCCATCAACCTTAATAACAAAGGAAAGGTATTATGAGACCTCTGTTGAGTGGTAATGATTTTTGCGGGAGCCCGCAAGCGATGGGTTGCCACGCTCACCGGACCGGGGTGTTCGGTCGATTTTGTCCACGCATAATACTAACAAGGCAACCTTACTATCGCTTTCTCATCGCTATCTCTAGGCTTGGTGTTGGCACGGGGGGTCCGAGCTTGAAGGGTTATTGGACTGGGTCGGGATTTCATCACAAAGTGGACTGCATCTGTGGACAGAAGAGCCAAAAGCCTCTGTCGCGTGATTCTCAGTGAAACCTATCGCTGAGTGGAGACTGGATTAAATGGTACATTGCGCGAAGAAGTACTGTACAAAAGCAAGCATTTCAATTGTAGACTCTCTAGAGAGGCGGGGGTTTTAGAATCTGCACGACAGCCGCCCCAGTGTGGTCCTAGATCGAGACGCCCAGTAGTCTGCGAGGGCACTTTTCATTAATACGGTAACATGAGAGCTGTGCCTCCAAATGCATGAACTACCGGTACCTACAGTAGGGGCCTTGTTATGCAGTCGAGTTTGGAATGTTGGATACGAACTTGCCATCCAGCTAAATTGGTTAACGATCACCCGTATCTTATTGGCGGCTTCTCCACGGGTTCCGTCCAACAATTAACGGTTCTGCATAAAATTCCGAATGCCAAGAGTTTATTCTAACTTTCCTTGACACAGACATCTATACGATAGAAGAAATTTTGATATTACTCGTGGAAGGCAGGAAATAAACGAGGATCGTGAATATGTAAGGCTCAGATACTCATTGACGGTTTTCCATATCTTTTGCCGATCCTTGTTTTCCTCCGATACTCTAGAGTGCTTCTAGCCTACTCAGGGCCCGTCTACCGATCCGTCTGGTTAGGCGATTTTGGTGTGGAAACTAGACGCTTGGGTCTCAACCGTCTAGTTTTCACACCGAAATCTCCTAACCAGACAAATCGGTAAACGGGCCCTAAGTATAGTACGAGCGCCACTTAGGCAGTAGGCCGGTTTTCTAGGCAGCTGCAGGTAGTAGTGCTTGTAGGATATGGCTGCTCTTGAGCGAAGCGCATGAGAGCGGGTGGCGAAGTTGGGTTTCACAGGCCCGTCTTATTGGCTGTGCGGGTACGTGAGGCCCTGCACCCCGTTCCATAGAGTTTCGGAGGGTGACACCGCTGTGTCGGTGGCTCGGGCTGCTCTTAACCAAATTTCAACGGGTAGAGTCAGCCTCGGCTACTAGAGTACGGTGCTGGCGCCCCAACATCTGGGTTGCTAACGCAGAAATTGGTCAGCGCCTAATAGTCAAGGGTATCAAAGTAATGTTAACAGCAATATGAGACGATAACTATCTTCACGTGTACTACCCCACTGGGAATCCTGAACTCCTTTCTCGGATCTCGATGGGGCTCAAAAGCAAAGATGTGGGTTTTAAGTTTAAGCATATATAGCAGGATGAACCTCCTAGGGATCTTACCTTATTTATTCTAGAGCAGACAGCTTCCGTTCTATACCCTAGCAGTCTCTTCTAACCTTGCATTTACTTTGGCCTACAAACTGTTTCATTCTTACTCACTGTCTCATTTCTTAAAACGGACCACAATCTTTGAGAATATCTTCAGGAAGCTATACTTTGAGATTGTTTAATTTCTTTATTTACTTTTGAATCTCCGAATATTCAACCAGATATGCGTGCCTCAGCATACACAACCATTCTTGGGGGCCTATTTGGGCTGTCCTCAGCAGTAGCTATGGGTCGTCCTACCATTGAATTGAAGCCTATTAGTCCTGGTTCTCTCGTTCCTGGTTTGGCACCAAGATCGGATGGAGGAGGACCAACGGTCCTGAGACCAATCAATTCAGATATCTTTGATGCGATAAATGGGTTGAAACCCAGAGCTGATGTCGACTTTTCCCGCTTGGATCCCGCCGAACAGGCCCAGCTCATTTTTGGTGCCCCCGGGGATAATGGCAACTACATGTTGGCAAACATGACGCTTTATGCTCCAGACGGACAACAAATTGTTATGATGGAGACCTTCGAGGGTCTCACTTCATCCGTGGATTGCAAAGGAGATGACGGTGAAATGGCTCTGACATTCAAGTCTCAAGAGGCTTTTGACTACGCCCATGCGAAGTGGTCATTTATCAACGAGAAGCCGGAAAACTCATTCCTGCTCATCGCTAACCATGATGGGTGTGGCCCGGATGATCAACGACAACCTTACAAGTATTAATTCCTCTTCATTTCTACGAGTGAGAATGTTGACAATTTCTTAGTGTTACCGGGATTGACAATGTTAAAGGAACATGGACCACTCTTCTTAAGGCTTCTCCTGCAAAGTGGAGCGATATTTCCGGAACCTTTGATCTTGATTTCGGTACTGCGTCTATTCGGCCCCATGTTGCCCAGCGCCTGAGAGAACGTGGACTTCTTGACGACATTTTCAAAGATATTGGGGATGTTGTGAACGGCATTAAGGATGGATTCAAGAATATCGAAGATATTTTCAAAAAGATTGCGAATGCCGGCCTTGATAAGACAATTTCTTTCAACATTAGTGCTGGAACTGAAGGAAAGAGGACCAATATTATCACTGATAAGCTCCGAACCGCTCCCCGCCTAGTCCTTGACTGTGTCGATTGCTTCATCACCGGACAATTCAAGGTCGTTGGCAGCCTATCAGTCGAGAACTTCGCCATTAAGCATTTGACCCTCGGAGCATCCCCCCAGGACTTCCGTGCTAAAATGGTCTTGGAAGCGAAGGTTGACGATAATATTGCGGATGCGACTATCCCAAGCCTTAGAGAGACAAAGGAGCTAGCTAACTTCCCAATCCCCGATGCCGGATTTGCAATTCCTAATATCTTCAAGCTTGGCATTGTCATTGTTTATGAAGTGGATGTCGAGTGCAGCATCAACGGTGCTGCAAACTTTACTTTCGGCCTCAGCGCCTCCCTCCCAGACACTGCTATCGTGGCTATCGACTTGGCAGATCCCTCTAAGACTAGGGCAACCGGTTTCGATAAAGGCACTTTCGACCCTGTCTTTGATATCCGCTCAGGCTCTGCTACGTTGAACATTGCCGCTTCCTCTCGTCCTAAGGTTACTTTCGGAATTGATGTCGTTAATGTCGCAAAGCTTGAGGCCGCACTCACGATGGGTCTTCCTGTGGTCAACGCTCAGCTCATTGCTGCTTTCGGTAAGATGAGAATCCAGGATAAGGATTCAGCAATTCGAGTACGCCGCTAACTCACTCTACAGATGAGGGAGGTGTTTGTGAAAAGAGTCCGACAGCTTCCAAGACTGGCTTCAAGGTCAAGTCTGGGGTTGCAGTTGAGCTTGGATTCAGTGTTGATGGAGGCCTCGGCTCTAGTTCCGCTCCCATTTTCGAGAGGAACATCTTTGTACGCTCTTCCTCTTGTCTTTCCAGGATTCGAGTAATCACTAACCAGCTGGAATATAGAGATTCAATCAAACCCTTTTCGAAAAGTGCTTCCCTGTCAGCATCCCAAACCCCCCCAAGACCTGCCCCAAGCTTTGAGATTTGGTTTCTAAACTCAGGGGGATATCATGGATGAATGGTGCTGTTTAGGGTTTTATACTAGCTTATTTAAATAGTTGGAGCCGATCCTCTTTGAGGTAGTGGCTATCCCCTAAACGACTGAGATATTCAGCCTCGTTTAAAATGTTGAACACTAGCCCACTTGAGTAACCGTGAGAGGAAAAACAGTGTTGTTGACTAGAGGCGTAGTACTCAGAATTCCGGGCAATCTGTATTTCTCAGTATGTCCATGATGAAAACGCTGAGGAGGGCGTAGATTTACTCCCGATTACTTAAATAGGCTAGTGTTCAAGATTTTAAACGGGGCTGAATGTTTCAGCAGTTTAGGGGATAGGCTTGTCTGGTGCATGCTAGAACGGGTTTTTTTTGTTTGCAGTGTCTGAAGCCGGCAAGCCTTCCAATGGGTCGGGTAGATTTGCCTTCCTTGGGTTGGCTTCGATTAGGTCGGGATAGATGTTTAAGCAGAGAAAAAGTATTGGCTATCCAAGAGTTTTCCATTTTCTTAATCCCAATAACAAGTCGCTATGCTGGTAGGTAGGATGAGAAGAGCTTTCATTGCTGTCAGCTGGAAGCATGTGGCACGCATATTTTTTAAAGTGTGAGAAGGACCAAGGCTCAAAATGTGCCCCAAATAATCATTGCTCCTATCTGGGTAATACATGTTTTGCATGCATCTCACCCCACTCGAACTCGCCTAGTCTTATCCACATAGTAGTAAAGATTGTACCTTTTGCGTTCACATTTTGATCACCTTCCAAGCATAGTATCACGACTAACTTGTAATCCTTTAATCAAGACCGATCAGAAACTGGTCTAGCCTAGTCTGGACTTCTTGGGATAGTCAAATCCAGTCAGGATAATAGGAGGATTTAGCTGGTTCAGCGCACTGGCCGCTAAGCCAAGAAAACTCTGTAAAGATTTTGGTGAGAATACCCGAATAGTTTTCTGTGACCCGGAGGGGGGTATTTACCCGCTTATGCAATGCCTTCCCATCAATACTTCTCAAAAAACAACAAAGGATCCTGTGATAGGTACCTCCCGCGGAATATAAAGCCAACAACCTGGGCTATTTATTGAAGTAAATTTGGCAAAAGGGTATGAAATTTTGATAAATTTACAGGGGAAAAGGGGAGACAAACGGTTTTGTTAGAAGACTAATTGAGTTTAGTGTGATCGTGGTGATGTGGGCTGAAAGAGCCTGGTAATTCAATTGTCAGTGGAGAAAAACTTATCGATCATAACTTAAATGACGCAAATGGACTACCGGTAAGGTTGCTAAATACACCTGGAGCATCCTAAACTACCGTTCCACCCTTGTTACCCTAGCCACTCTCTTGCCGAACCAGCTGAATCTCGTGATTGCCGGTCCATTCCCGCCTTCAAGACTTGACCTATCATTTAGAACCCGGATTCTACTTAGGCAGTGCAAATTTCTGGGGATCGACCATGACAACCAAACGAAACGCCAAGAGCTCACGAAACAAAATATGATCGCCAGCGAACAACTTCGTAGTGGGGAAGTTCGCCCGTTATCTTCCTCAACTTCCCTATTTATCGCTCGCTCTATCGCAACGAACAGAGAGGGCGGCAGTGTATATAAATCACAATGGGGTCTTCCCATCCATCCATGGATCTCCACTCGTATCCGTTTTCTTCACCGTATGCCTCATTTCCCTTTCCCGTACTATCGCACTTAGAAAGGCAAGACAAAACCCCCCACTGTTTATAGCCTACAGGCATCCCTCTCTTTCACTCTCCTTTCCGTCTCTCCCTCTTTCCCTCCGGCAGATTCATCCATCTAGAACTTAAGCGCATTCCCGAAGCCTCCGCTCATTTCTCAAAGCCTCAGAGCATTCCCAGAAACTATGCATACAATGACCAATCGCGCGGGTATGCCGAGCGGCATCTCACGATTTACAACCACTTACCGAATATCCCACCAGACGCCGTGACACGTGCCGGAACGAGAAGCACTTTAGCTGACAGTGGAGATGCTAGGGGGGGTACAGATCGACTACAGGGAAAGAAGCGAAACCCAAATTTAAATTTTTCAGAACAGACTTAACCACAGCATGTGGTAGTTAATTTCTTCGCGGAAACATCCCCCAGTATCCGTCAATTTGTTATCCCAAACCCACTTGGCATCAGGAAGCTAACATAATCAGCCCTTTCTGTAACCTGGGACCTGTTGAAAATGGTGCTGCTCGCCATACTCCCATGATACTTCCTTTGTTGTTTAGTTAGCTTCCGGGAGTGCGCTTGTTTGTGGCTACGGATATGTGCTGAGGATTCAGGCATATGGCTCGGCATCGGGCATGGGTTTGTCTTCGGGAGAGCATTTCGTGTATAGGAATGTCGCGACCGGACAGGAAGCGGATAGGCTGTAAGGACGGCCGGAAAGGAAGGGAAAAAGAGCGGGGGTTGTGAGCAGTAATGTTTGCTTTCCTTTTGTCAGCCGGGTGTGCTCATGATGGAAGGGACTCACAGGGAACAGCACGGTAGTTCATGGGGAGCATAGGGCCTTGTTGATATATGCTCCTGTCTACGCCAGTTAGTTAGTCGAGAGAGCACCGGGAGAGAGATAGAGAGCACCGTGGAGTTGTTAAGCGAGAGCCTGTGGTTATTAGTGAAAAGATTTTCCCCGCACCTGAGTGTGCGATCGTTTTCGTTGTGAGTTGCTTGGCATTTGTTTCGTTTCACCACCCGTCACTCGTGGTTCAATCGTATCGCCGCCGTTGAAGTTTAATAGTGTTATACGGAACAAATCCGGTTTCTCGGGATTGACGTCGTTCTAGCGGCGTCCTTATGACCCCCTCATCAGTTTTCCCAGCCTTCCAGTCCGTCCGTCTTCGGGTGAGGACCGGACGGACTACGGCTCATAATCCGTCTTTTTGGGGTGCTCGGACGGACTACCCCCGGGAAGGGGAGGACCCGACAGACTGTAGGGGGCTATAGTCCTAGCACTTGGACTTCCGGTACTAGCCAAGTTGATATCGTACACCTCCAAACTGGTTCTCCACGCATCATGAAACATCACTCGTACTGTTCCCAGCAGTCCCTGTTGGAGATCGCAGGATAGAGGCCGAAGTTGAGGTACAAAGTAGTGCGACTGATTAATGAGAGAAGAAGAAGAATTGTTGCTGTCTTGCTTGATTGTCTATCGGCGCGCCTAAGGCAGCCCTACTTATAGTAGTGCGTAACATGAATGTACATCAATATGACTCGGGTCGCTTCCCAGATTCTGACTTCGTAAGTGGCCAAGTAGTTGGCCCAACACTTTCGCATCTGCTATCATACGGAGATGATATTTCCGACAGTCCCCCACCGTCCCCCACGGTTATCAGGCGTTTTCCGGTGTTTTCCGTCGTTTTCCACCGTTCTCTGTCATCCCCCGCCACCCCGGCGGTTCTGCGAAGGCACCTGCCGTCACCTGCCTAAAGTTGTCTCACATCGTGGGGCTCATCGTCCCTCATAATTACAGCCGTCCTGCAAGTTCTTAGACGAGGACGGACTACATTGAGCCGTCCCGTCTCGTCCGAGGCCCCAGACGATTGAGAACGCTGAGCGGCGCTGAGCCATATTTGTTGTTAGGTATCTCAGAATGGACCTCGCTCCATTCGAGCAGTACTCTCATCACCCCTTCATTCCCCCCCCTCGATGCCCAAGCAATTTCACTGTTGCCATGGAAATCAGTTGCTAGCGCATCCAATTTATTCGTTTCTAATAATGCAGCTGTTAGGTCAAGGCACCCGAAGTATGTGACACCGTGAAGCCCTGTAAATCCTGTAGGGGCGCCATCTCCGCCAAATAGCTGTTCCTCAGCTCCCACATCACGCAATGAGAGCACTGTCGAAGATATGTGCTTGTCGTACCCATCGAGTAGCCCCAATACAAGGGTTCTAATACTCTCTGCGGTTTCCAATCTAGCATATGTACCCCAGGAACAGGAAGCATGCTCAACAAGCGGGGCAGCTGGTTGGACGGAACGAAGAGTAGGCGCAAAGCTCCTCACGTGCGGAAAATTGAGGCAAGTTAAGCAAACCTCCGTAATTATGCAGTGGGGTTAGGAAACAAGTTGATTTTATTAGAGAGGTGCACTTGTAGAGTCTGGTGAATAATCCGGACAGTGGACGACTTCTCGATGGTGAGGAGCCCTAGAGAGTATGCTTATAGCGTTTCTATGGCTGGAATATTCCTACTATCCAAGTCGGTAGACCCTTCTACCCCAGGGCGTGGCATAACTCATTGACGTGTAATGGCCGCTCCGCATGTGATACCCACATTAGTACTTCCATCCCGAGTTTTGACCTGCCTCCGGGCTGCGCTTTCATACGACTTAAGGTCCCCGTGTATGCATCCCCCAGACCCTCTCCCTTGCTCATCTCATTGAGCTTCCTTCTTCTCCTAGGGAGAGTGATCTCGCCTGGGATTTCATTCATATATGGAGAAACGAGAAGGAAACTAAGAATACCCCGTTAGCGAATAACGCCTGGGGCTTGGGTTGGGAACGTATTTGATATTCTTTCTTACATTTCAGAGATCTTTACCAGGATTATTCTCTTAATATCCGCCCGCCATTCGCCGTCCATTGCTTTAGGATCGGTGTCATTGTCCAGCCTCATCTCTGCATAACTCATAATATCGCCATGGGTAGGACTGAGAGGTATCTGGAGGGTCTTGCTAAAACATGTCACGATCTCGTCGTCGATATGGGGCCTCCCGGTAAGGAATTCTGGCGTGCCTAGTAACACTCTAACAATTTCTGGCAGTGACTTAATAAGCTCCCATAGGTCCTCCAGCGTGCATTTTTCTAATGCGTCAATGTATATAAACAGCCGCGGCAGTGATGCAATGGTCTTCTTTAGTATATTTAACATTCCCGGAAGTTAGAGGTCCCAACCCCTAAAAGTTAGGGAATAAATCCATCACGGATCTGGATGCTCGTTGCGAGAGGGAAGGAATAATGTGTATATAAGAGAGAGAGACGATTCACTGACTTGCCCACCGCAACAATCATCCAAGATAAATCTTTAAGTACGAAAAGAAGAATTTCTTGTCCGTAAGTATTCCAAACCCAATGACGCAATTTCCACTGCTTGGCACGCCACATTCCCCACCCCCTCTCTTCTTCACCGCTTTATCAGACCATCTACCCCTCTTCCCGGACATTTCACCAAGTGCCAGACTTATGGCAAATTCCCTGGTATCCTTCCAGTGGAGTTGCACCCCGCTGTCCCTGACCTCACCCTCCCGGATTCTTCATTGTCCCGGACAACTTTTCAGGATTGTGTTGGCTATATAGAAATACACATCAATGTCCCTGATTTTGAGGGTTTCTGGACTGGATGAAAATTTAAATATCTCCAATCCCTGTCCACATCAAAAGTATATTCAGTGTCCCGAATGCCCTCTTAATCCTAGCCTGAAATATCAGATCATGTTACCTAAGGGCTCTATTGATACCAACCTCCTCCAGTCCACCGAGTGGGCAACAAAAGTGATATATCTGTGGCAGGGTTAGGACAAGGTTCTATCGTGTTTTCCACTTTTTGTTTATGTACGCAAGTCCTGCTGGTGGAATTGGGTAGGTTGTCGGTTGATTGTTTGCGTTTATTGTTTGAGATAAAATCCTTCTGTTCAAGTTCAGGATCTGAAGGTTTCTTAAATTTCATCCACTCATCTCTCAGGCCTTTAATTTTTCACTCTAGTCCTCGTATAAACCTTATATGGAATAGCTGGAAGTCATATCTACACAATTACCACTCGCTTTTCAGTTTTTCCATCATTTTAATCACTATTTGACTCTCCTAGATGTTTCACTGTCACAGACCGTCAACTCCTGATTTTGGCTATCCGGGACAATGGGGTGCAACCGTATCTCCGCTCCTGCTCTTTGATCGATAATGATTGACAAAGGAAACTAAGGTCGGTGGGCGACGTGATAGGAAAGGTATAAGGAAAGAATCTTTCTGCACGGAATGATTCCCGGTGATATTCAACATAATTTGACTTGCTCATTTGAGATAAAACCCTTCTATTCAAGTTTGGTATTGGGAGGTTTCTTAAATTCTCTCCATTTACTCATCTCTGAGGCGTTTTGTTTTCCCCTCTACCCTCATCTAAATCTTATATGGAGTAGCTGGAAGCCATACCTACACAATTATCACTCGCTTTTCAGCCTTTTTAAACACCATTTTTATCAACTATTTCACTCTCCCTGGTTTCATTGTCCCGGACGGTTAAACCCTGATTTTGGCCATCCGGGACCACGGTGTGCGACTGTACCTAGTTAGTATAGTGTATGAGAGGATTCGCATATATGTCCGGAAGTGTCCGGAAAGTAGTGCGGGGGATTTTCGGAATACTGAGCGATAATGGGACCGGAACTCCTTGGTTAATGCACATTCCCGGAATGATTCCCGCAGGTTGGGAAGTTTGCAAATGATTTTTGTATTCGTTATATAAACCCCCTCTTCTCCGATAGCTACAAGTGACAAGTAAGCAGGAGACGAATCCCAAGAATATACAGCAGTTTCCTCCTTGACTTCTTTGTCCTTCTTCATCCTTCTAGCCCGTCCTTCTAGTTTCCACATCTTATAACAACTCTCAGAGCCTGCCAGATGCCACGGGCAAGACTTGAATACAAAGGCAAAAAAGCGGAAAACACCACAGAGCCTTGGCCTAGCACCACCCTAGATATATGAACTTTGTTGCCTACTTTGGGCAGCTGTGATGTGATATTTCAGGCTAGGATTAAGAGAAAATCCGGGACAACTGAACATACTCTCTATGTGAACAGGGGTTAGAGATATCTAACTTTTCATCCGGTCGGGAAACCATCAAAATCCGGGACAGTGAGGTGAATTTCCATGTATCATAGCTCGCACAAATCTCGAAAAACTGTCCGGGACAATGAAGAATCTGGGAGGGTGAGGCCAGCCCCACATGGGCGGCAGGGATAATGCCAAGAGGAAAGGAGGGGACACGACGGGACGGGACCGCTAGCCGTGGTCCGGTCCAGGGCAAAGCACCAAGGGAGACTGCCGGGCTAGGTTGGGACCGCCGGGCCCTACACGCTAGGCCTCCCTAAGCATAGCGAGACACATGTGACAGCGGTGTTTAGGCAGACGGCAGGGGAGATAGGAGGACGGCCGGGATTGTGCGAGGGACTGTAGGGGCATCAGAAGACGGTAGGGTGAAGCAGTGTTGCAAAGAAGTTCATTGATCGAACCCGGAGGGTTAGAAGGGGGAGGGGTTGAATCGGGGTTTCTGAAAAATGGTGATAGAAGGGGGGGTTCCTTAAAGACTTAGTAAGCCAAAAAAACCGGGAAATATTCATTCTTCAGAAGCCGGGAAGAGGAGTAAATTATCTAGAATTGTCTGCTTTGCTATAAATCCTAGTTTATCTGCTTCTTTTACCACACTTTGCCGCCTTTTACTATAATTTTCTTTTGTTTCTTTACTTTGAACTACCTTCAAATGTCATTATTTATTATCTTATTAGATAGGGTTCGATCTTATAACCCCCCGGTTCGAAAAAGCGCCTTCCAGCCCTTCGATCATTTATTAATCCAACCCCCCCTTCGTTGCAACATTGGAGTGAAGGTAAGGACGGCGGGGGGGAGGCATAGACCGCAGGTAACTGGAATGACGGCCGGGGGCGGCAGAAAAGGTATGAGTGATAAATGGTGATGCCCTGTAACCGAGATAATAAATAATATTCCCGCAAGAAAGAGAAGGTTGAATAGGTTATCAAGTGCTGTGAGTATTGGGATAAGACTGAATATATCATTCCACTTCAGGCCTTAATTTTCTTCGATCACTTCTCTAAGCTCTTTACCTTAACTCTAGCGGTTGTCTCAACAAAGCTAGACAACAGATGCAACCGAAGTTGACTCGCAGTCCAATACGTGGGATTTTCCAGGGCAGCTGCCAGGAAACTCAATTGACTCTCTTGGATCCGGATATCTGCAGCGAATATCAGAACCATGAGCGAGATGAAATCATGAATTTGATGTTTCTGAGCATACAAGCAGAAGAGATCCAAACAGCAAACCTCCACAGGGCCTACCGGGCCCGGTAGGGCGTCCCGTACCAACTCCATCTCCCCTAGTCCGTCCATCGACTCGAAAAAAGACGGACTACCACAGGCGGTCCGTCCGGTCCTACCTCCAGGACGGACGGACTGGACGGTTTGGAACACTGGGTGAGGCCCAGGACAACGGGGTGCGACTGTAAGTAGCCAGAGTTTGTACTATGGCACAACCCTTCAAATCGATATACCCGGCACGGCACTATGTAGTGCCCAGGCAAGACAGGCACAAATAAAGTGACTTTTTAAGAAGAAACTAAGAAACTACAAGCCCAATTGATATTGAATATCCCCCATTTTCCATCCTTCTCGGTTCTCACTATGCTGAGGAAGCCCAATAGTTGCTTGCTCAATAAAAGAAACCAACCCGTAACAGTTGAATTGTGCCAGGTAGTGCCATCAGCTAATCTCACTACACTCCGGTATTTCGCAGTGCCTTGCCGGGCATATTGGCATGGCACAAGGCACTTCAAGTGCCAACAACGTTAGGCGTATAGCGCACCCTGGCCTAATTATTATCGGCATTGCTCAAAAGCCTCGTTGTGCCGGGCGGTCGATACCCGAATACACAAGGCTTCACCGGCTCACTTCACCTCCCGAGCATCCTTTGATATCAGCTATGAAACTTTTACCTAAAAGATTCCGGTAATCCATACCACACCTAATACCAGTAATTTCTAGCCCTGTATCGTGAAGTATATTTTTACAATCATATACAGTACCACTACTCACAATATCGAAGCGTTTCTAAAAAAAAAGACTCCTACTGCATGCCACCAAAAATTGGCGTTTTCACTTGGATTTAGGAGGTATGCAATAGCTGTCTTTAAAAAAAAGCCTTGGACGTTGCGAGCAGAGTAAATTTACATTAGCATACAGTTCAATATACTTTTATTGCGGGCTAACGGGCGTCACCGCCAATCCAGCACAAGCACACGGTACTCACCGGGCTTTCCAAGACAACCGCGGAGAAACAAGCATTTTCTCCCAAGGTAGGCTAAACTCCCTATTTTTCTAAAGTGTGGGCAGTGCGGTATTTGCCGCAACTAGTGCTTATTTTTCTTTTCTTCTTCTCATCCTTAGGTGGTGCTACCGCATTATCTGGTTTAAACTCGTTTTCACCCTAAGAGGTCAAAAGAAAGTGTGGCGAAATACAGATAACGCGGTATCAGCTAATCTTCCCCACACTCTGGCATTTGGTAGTGACGTGCCGGGCGCATTGGATTGGCACAAAGCACTTCAAGTGCCAACAAGGCTTAGTTACCGTTTAACCTGGCTATGGACCGTTGCCAAGGTGGTGGCTCGCAAGCCTATCCCACCTGTGGGGGAGATTTGGATCGCCAGCCCAGCACAGCCCAGCTCTCTAGCCGATATTAGCGAGAGAATTCAGGGCTGATTACCAGTTCGCATTGATATTTTTTTCGCTTTTTCTTGCACAAATAGTCTAATCCAACACCAATTTCAGCCACCGTCCGTCCCACTTGGCAACGGTCTCCACACGGCCAGATTCTACGCTAACTGTACACGGGAACCGCATAAGTGAGGCGAAATGGCCAGCGGGAGTGGGAGCCGGAAAGGGAAGGGGAGAGGGTAAAGCCGAGATTATACGTTTTTTCACGGCAAGGTCCGGCTTAGAGAATGTACGAGTACGAGTAGGGTTTGTTTGATGGTGTCATTGCTTTGTTGTAGCTTAGTGCACGAAATGGAAAAAGTATGAAAGAAAAAAAAAAAGTGAGGCGGACTCGAGTTTACCCAAACCAAAGTTAGGTGCGTGAGCATTGGGCCAACCGTGGCACCGTTTTGCGGGGTAGAAAAAAAGCCACGTTATGTGCCGGCATGAAAATTGCGCAATAATCCAGTCCCTAGAACCAATTAGAGCAGGTTCGCTTAGCTTAGACTTAGCTCAGTCCACGTGTCTCATCGTCCGGGTGAGAACTTTCTTTGGAGTACGGTACAATACTCTTACGATTTTATTTCCCAAGCAAAGCGGAATTTTATCCGCAACAGTACTTTCTGTAATCACTGGGAGATAGACAGGATGAACGAGTGTACGATCTTGTCGACAAAAGTCGTCGGCACCCCCCCCCAATTTTACACCAAAAATGGGCATTTTCGTTTCACAAAATCTCAATTTAGTTAATTGCAAAAATTTTCAAAACGCATCGCGGGCTTTAGAGTGACCTAGATATTATCATTCATATGTGACAAGCTTTGTTAGTTAATGCCCACGACTAAATGTCCGAGAGAATGATGGTGAGCAGAAGGTACCTCTAATTTTATATTAGGTTCCTATACAAAAGATACATTGCAACATCCAATCTGGACCCCAAGCTCTCTACCCTCACAGTAGAGTGGGAGAATTCTCGTAATTTCTATGCAGAAATTCTAAGAGAATTACCTACACAATGGAATTGGTTTTGTTGATTCAATATTGCTTTCAGGTGAGTTGTGAGTGCTTAGGACGGGCAATTTTTGGTGTTAAATTTGAGGGGGCGCCGACAACCTTTGCCGACAAGATCGTACCTCGCGATTGCACCTGCGTAGGTAGCAGTATCCTTGGGCTAGCGCTGTCTTCTCGCTCAACCACAGTAAGTTAGCCAAGAAACAAATTCGTCAACTTGAGAAAAGCAGCATCAAGTATGGCCCTCAGAGGGTCTACTCGTAATTGCCTGAGGTTTGTATCATAAAAAGACTGCTATTGCATAAGGGCAAAAAATTGCCCGAAACCCCAAGACTTTGTCCATATGCAAGGAACCTTAGTTTTCATTCTTCGGGCTATCCTTACGCAATAGCAGCAGTCCCCCCAAACGCCAGGCGATTACTATGCGCTGGCTGTTGCCTAGTTGAGATAGATAGTTATGATACTAAAGCTTAGCTAACGGGGGGGAGGGGAGTATATATAAGAGGACGATTTTTTTCCACCCCTCCCTCACTTCTCTCCAACGGAGACACAGTCCACACAGCCAACGGATGAAAGGGAATTGCGACAAGGCACAGCAAGAGGAGGATCGCCTGTACATAGATAGTGGAACAACCCAGCAAGGTTGTATATTCTTGTCACTAAGATTTTTTTTCTCTTCCTCCTCCTCCGGGTTCGTCTTAAGTGAAGGGCTTGTGAATTAGCTTAGGCGAGTTAAATTGATTGCAATTGGAGTGACCATTTTTACCAGGCGGGTTTCTCATTCTGTGACAGTTGTTGACTTGTAGTTTCCCGGGCTCCCGAAAGCAGATACACTGGTCTCTGGTTGCTTCTTTCCAGTACAGTGCAGTACCACCCACGCGAGGAATAGAGGAAATCCACCACAGACATCCGAAAATCTAGCCATAACATAGCCAACCGGAATAGATAAAATGTAATAAACACGACCACAGGCAGCCCTGTCTTTCAACCTCATCACATACACAATTTAAGAATGATCCAGTCAAAAAACAAATTCACCCCACGTGGGATGATGGCCGACCATCGGCCCCATTTCTGCGGAGGCCTTGCGTTAAGCCTGTGGTACCGGCACAAGCAGAACTGGATATGGAAGGAAAAAAAAGAAATGTTCAGTCAAACTCAGACCCAGAGAGGGTACGGTTCTCGGAGTAGTCATGGGTCACTGGGCTAGCCGGAGGAGTTTGACGGACTTATCCTTAATACCCTGAACCCATAATTGAAAAGCATTCGTGAGCAACACCACCATGAATGATGTCTACATCCTGGCCAGAGGTCAGGATATTGAATTTATGCAACAGCAGTCGAGTTCACAAACCTTATTTGATTATGACTGGAGCGGTAAGTGCCTATAATGCATAAATTGTATCATAACACCCCCACCGGATTCCTCAGCCACGATTGTGCATGCACAACATTGGATAAACTTAGCGCTTTGACTTCTCGGACCATTCTAATGCCGGCGCAGCCTGTGCTTGTGTGGTGATAGCTTCTCGTAGCGTGCTGGAAAGATTGTAATTTTTAATTTTTTTGACACTCTGAGTACGAAAAAGAATCCTTAACCTAAGCCAGAATGTATTCAATGCTTTCACCCTAAGTGCCTGCAAGACTATATCCCCCCAGAACGAAACCCGCTATGTGTACGGTTAATTTCGTTAACAAACCATAGCAAGAATTGGCAAACCTTTTAAAATATATATACAGTACAAGTACAACATGATATGTAAGATAACATATCCAGATAGAATGTGGGCTGGGGTTATGGATCCTTAGTCGCGCGGGTATGATGAATACGCCCGTGCTCTCCCACCTCCCCACCTCTTTCTGATGCAATCTCCGATATCCCTGCTATATAGCGAGGCGGAGTTTCGGAAATGATATCGACCAACCCTCTTCCTATCCCCAATATCCTATTTCGGGTACAGTAGAAAAAACGTGGTATTGTAGGAGGTCACCGAACCCGGTATCCCGATATCTGGGTTAACCATTGCACTGGCTACGGAGCACACAGGAGTTTAGCGACTGTACCACCTGCAGCAAAAGTCATGTACTACCAAGGCAACCTTGCCATCTCTTTCTCATAGTTATCTCTAGGTTTGTTGTGGGGATGGGGGACTCCGAGCTTGGACCTGGTCAGGCTTTCATCACAAGGTGGACTGCATCTGCTGACTGAAGAGCCAAAAGCTTCTGTCGAGTGATTCTCAGTGAATCTTATCGCTGAGTTGGAGACTGAACTAAACGGTATGCTGCGCGAAGAAGTACAAAAGCAAGCATTTTAGTTGCAGACTCTCCAGAGAGGCGGGGGTTTCAGAATCTGCAGGACACCAGCCCCAGTGTGGTCCCAAATCGAGATGCTTAGTAACTTAGTCTTCGAGGGCACTTTTCATTAATAATATGAGAGCTGTGCCTCCAAATAAATGAACTACCCGTAATTTTCTGACGTTTGCAAACACAACTGCTATTGCATAACACCAAAATCCCGAGGTTCTAACAGATTTTCTGCTGGTATGCAATAGCAGTTGTGTTTGCAAACGTCAGAAAATTACGAGTACATACAGTAGGGGCCTTGTGATGCAGCCGAGTTTGGAATGCTCGATACGAACTTTCCGTCTAGCTAAATTGGTTAACGATTACCCGTATCTCATTGGTAGCTTCTCCTCTGGGTTCTGCCCAGAAATTAACGGTTTTGCATTAAATTCTGAATTCCAAGACTTTATTCTAACTTTCCTTAACACAAACATCTCGATAGAGGAAATTTTAGTATTAATCGTGGAAGGCAAGGAGTAAACAAGGATCGTGAATACGTAACGCTCAGATACTCATTGATGGTTTTCCATATCTTTTGCGGATCCCTGTTTTTTTTTCCGATACTCAACAGTGCTTCTAGCCTACTAAGTATAGTACGAGCGCAACTCAGGTAGTAGCCCAATTTCCTAGGTAGTTACCGGTAATAGTGAATGTGGGATGTGCTTGTTCTTGAGCGAAGAGTATGAGGGCGGGTGGCGAAGTTGGGTTTGACAGGCCCGTATTATTGGCTGCGCGAGCAGGGGAGGCCAGGCACCCCGTTCCATAGAGTTTCGGAGGGCAGACACAGACCGGGTTGCTCTTAACCAAATTTCAACGGGTCGAGTCAGCCTCGGCTACTAGAGTACGGTGCGGGTGCCAAAGATCTGGGTTGCTAACAGCAGAAATTGGTCAGCGCCTAATAGTCAAGGATATCAAAGTAATGTCAACAGCAATATGAGACGATAGCTATCCTGACGTGTACTACCCCACGGGAATCCTGTACTCCTTTCCCGTATTTCGATGGGGCTCAAAAGTAAAGATGTGGGTTTTAAGTTTAAGCATATATAACAGGATGAACCTCCCATGGATCTTACCTTATTTATTCCAGAGCAGACAGCTTCCGTTCTATACCCTAGCGGCCTCTTCTAGCCTTGCATTTACTTTGGCCCACAAACTGTTTCATTCTTACTCACTGTCGCATTTCTTACGACAAATCACGATTTTTGAGAATACCTTCAGGAAGTTATACTTTGAGATTGTTTGGTTTCTTTATTTTTGAACCCCCGAATATTCAACCAGATATGCGTGCCTCAGCATACACAACCATTCTTGGGGGCCTATTTGGCCTGTCCTCAGCAGCAGTTATGGGTCGTTCTGCCATTCAATTGAAGCCTATTAGTCCTGATTCTCTCGTTCCTGGTTTGGCACCAAGATCGGATGGAGGAGGACGAACGGTCCTCAAACCAATCAATTCTGATATCTTTGATGCGATAAATGGGTTGAAACCCAGAGCTGATGTCGACTTTTCCCGCTTGGATCCCGCCGAACAGGCCCAGCTCATTTTTGGTGCCCCCGGGGATAATGGCAACTTCATGTTGGCAAACATGACGCTTTATGCTCCTGACGGACAACAAATTGTTATGATGGAGACCTTCGAGGGTCTCACTTCATCCGTGGATTGCAAAGGAGATGACGGTGAAATGGCTCTGACATTCAAGTCTCAAGAGGCTTTTGACTACGCCCATGCGAAGTGGTCATTTATCAACGACAAGCCGGAAAACTCATTCTTGCTCATCGCTAACCATGATGGGTGTGGCCCGGATGATCAAAGACAACCTTACAAGTATTAATTCCTCTTCATTTTTACGGATGAGAATGTTAACAATTTCTTAGTATTACCGGGATTGATAATGTTAAGGGAACATGGACCACTCTTCTTAAGGCTTCTCCTGCAAAGTGGAGCGATATTTCCGGAACCTTTGATCTTGATTTCGGTACTGCATCTATTCGGCCCCATGTTGCCCAGCGCCTGAGAGAACGTGGATTTATTGACGATCTATTCAACGATATTGGGCATGGTGTGAATGATGTTGTGAACGACATTGAGAATGCAATAGGGCATGTCGGAGATATTTTCAAAAATATTGCGAATGCCAACCTTGATAATACAACGACTTTCAACATTAATATAGGAACTGAAGGAAAGAGGACCAATATTATCGATTCTGCCCCCAAAAATGGTTCCCACCTAGTCATCAACTGTGTTGATTGCTTCATCATCGGAAAATTCAAGGTTGCTGGCAGACTATCAGTCGAGAACTTCGTCCTTAAGACTTTCACAGTCGGAGCATCCCCACAGGACTTCCGTGCTAAAATGGTCTTTGAAGCGGGGATTGACGGTCAGATTGCGGCACTTCCCTCAAGCCTTAACCTAACAAAGGAGATAGATATCCCGCCCCCTATTGCCGGATTTTCAATCGACGAAATCTTGAATCTTGGCCTTATCATTCGTTATGAAGTGGGTGTCCAGTGCACCCTCAACGGTGCTGCAAACTTTACTTTCGGCCTTGGCGCCACCCTCCCAAACACCGCTATCGTGGCTATCGACTTGGTAGATCCCTCTAAGACTAAGGCAACCGGTTTCGATGGTAGCACTTTCGATCCTGTCTTTGATATCCGCTCTGGCTCTGCTACGTTGACTGTTGTCGCTGTGTCTCGTCCTAAGCTTACTTTCGGAATTGAAGTCGTTAATGTCGGAAAGCTTGAGGCTGCGCTCAAGCTAGGTCTTCCAATACTCACAACTCAGCTCATTGCGGTTTTCGGTAAGATGAGAATCCAGGATCAGGATTTCGCAATTCAAGTATGCCACTAACTCACTCTACAGATGAGGGAGGTGTTTGTGAAAAGAGTCCGACGGCTTCCAAGACTGGCTTCAAGGTGAATTCTGAGGTCGAAGTTGATGTAGGGTTCAGTGTTGATGAAGCCCTTGGCTCTACTTCAGTAAACCTTTACCAGACGAACCTCTTTGTACGCTCTTCCTCCTCTCTTTCCAGGCATCGAGGAATCACTAACCAGCTGGAATATAGAAAGCCAATCAAACCCTTCTCGACAAGTGCTTCCCTCTCAACATCCCAAAGCTCCTCAAGACCCGCTCTAAGCTTTGAGAATTGGTTTCTAAACTCAGGGGGATATCATGGATGAATGGTGTTGTTTGGGTTTTTGTACTAGTTTATTTAAATATTGTGCGTGGACAAAATTGACCGATCAACGAACGCTCATAATTTCGCTGTGAGATTGTCAACCTCCTCGATGCAATCCCCCAACCCAATTATGAAAAAAAAGTAAACATAATTTAAATACATGGCAGAGATCAGTAGGTAGTATGCTATCAGTCAGCCTTAATAAAAATATATATATAAAAAAGGCATTATGAGGTACCCGTTGGTGGTAATGATTTTTGAGGGATCCTGTAAGCGATGGATTGCGATGCTCATCAGGGCCTTTGGTTAATTATGTCCACACACAATAGTAAGAGCCGATCCTCTTTGAGGTGGTAATAATCGACTTGCCTGGTGCATGCTTGAACGGGGTTTGTGTTTACAGTGTCGAGAGTCAGCAAGCCTCCCAATGGGTCGGAGAGGAGATTAGTCCTCCCTGGGTCGGGCCGGATTGGGTCCGGACAGACGTCCAAGTGCGGAGAAAGTGCTGGTTGTGCCAAGAGCTTTCCATTTTCCCAACAGTCCCTATGCTGGTAATTTACTATAGTTAGGATGAGAAGAGCTTTCATAGCTGTGGGCTGGAAGCATATAAGCGTATTTTTCAAAGGGTAAGAATGGCCAAGGCTCAAAATGTGAACCCCAAATAATCATTGCCCATGTGGGTAATACCCGTTTTGCATGTAACACCCCCTCGAACTCTCCTAGTCTTAGGGCGCGTTTACCTAGAGACGGCCGTCTAACAGCCTTAGACGATGGCGACCGTTAAGGGGCGCTTGGCAGTGGAGGGAGGTGCGACAAAGTAGATGACCTTTACCTACTCGTGTAGAGTAGGCAACTTAACCTTTTGACGGTCTAGCCACACGAATCTAGGACCATGGAAAATTGGCCAAACACTCTTACCATTTATCGGAAAACGCTCGAGACGCCACCGTCTACTCGAGTAGTTTAACCGAGACAAGGTTGTGACTCCGCCACAACCTTGGCACTGTTAGTAGTAAAGATTGTGCATTTGGCGTTCACATTTCGATCACCTTCCAAGCATGGTATCACGACTAACTTGTAATCCTTTCATCAAGACAGGTCAGAAACCGGTCTAGCCTAGTCTGGACTGCTTGAGATAGTCAGGCCCAGTCAGCATAATCTATCATGATTGCCGGTCCAGTCCCGCCTTCAAGACTTGACCTATCATTTGGAACCCGGATTCTACTTGGGCAGTGAAAATCTTTGGGGATCGACCTTGACAACCAAACGAAACGCAAGAGCTGACAAAACAAAATATGATCGCCAGCGAACAACTTCGCAGTGGGGAAGTTCGCTTGTTCTCTTCTTTAACTTCCCTATTTATCTCTCGCTCTATCGCAACTAACCAACAGCAAAGACAGCAGTGTATATAAACCACAGTGGGGTCTTCCCGTCCATCCACGGATCTCCACTCGTATCCTTTTTCTACACAGTATACCCCATTTCCCTTTTCCGTACTATCGCACTTACAAAGGCAGGACAAAAAACCCCACTGTTTATAGCCTACAGGCATCCCTCTCTTTCACTCTCCTTTCCATCTCTTCCTCCCCCCCCCCCGGGCGGATTCATCCATCTAGAACTTAACAGCATTCCTGAAGCCTCCACACCTTTATCGAAGCCTTGGAGCATTCCCGGAAACTATGCACACAATGAACAATCGCCCGAGTATGCCGAGCTGCATCTCACGATTTCCGATCACCAGTGTTCCCAAGGGGGGCCAGGTAGGCAAGCCCGTGGTAAAGCCGGGCCGGCCCGGGACCGCCAACAGGCCGAATAGGCTTAATATCATACCGGCGTACATGGCCTAGGCTAGACCATTCTTAGCGAGAGGCGATATAAACTCTATGGCAAAAATTCGAAGTAAATGTCCGCTATTACCAAATAACTTTGCAAATGTACTATCTCCTTTTATTAGAAAAAAATTGTTGGAAATGGATCATTCGAGACTGCTCACCACATACATATTTTCCCATTTCCGCAGGACGAGAAATGGAACTACAACTACTCGAAACGCATCGTTACCTCACAGGTGTTCCACCACCATTAGCTTCTCACCACCTTGCACCTAACCCTGCATGCCAAATGCGACAGTATCCAAACACCGATTCACCTACAATGAAACATCAATATGCAAGGTGATTGCCGAACAATCAACCTCGTCAACAGCGATATTCTCTACCGATACCCGAGGCAGGTGACCTATCCCTATCCTCGGCCATGAAGTCTGAACCTCGGAAGTACTCTGGAGAAACCGGCAGAAAGATGATCTGCGATGGAAGGGAAGTGAGAGTTTTGGCATGCACTGGAAGTATGCCCGGAATGAAGGTTCACACTTGAGAAGGATATAAGAGGGCCTGTTATTCCCTTTGTTTGTTTCTCAGTTTATCATCTCATCTCACTGCCAGTTCTACGGTCATCTGTCAAGGTCATTCGTTTTCGCATACGATTTGTTTATTCTTATTCTTTATTGTTCTTTGATATCTTTTATCTATCTACATTGTTCATACCAATTAAAGTTTTGTGTCGTACAGTAACTAAGGATTGGATCCGCTGTGCACCGCTACCTATTGTTGTTTAATAAAAATACTAGAAAAGGTACATTAATTAGTTAAATTAATTGTACAAAAAACATCTGTTATGATGGATCAACCATGCCGTACTGTATCGGTAAGGTGACGACTGAATCTTATAGGGCATCGATACAATAGCGATTAACTATCCCATCACACAACAAGATCTAAAATACTAGAAAGATTTCCTTCCTCAGCCTAGGGAAATCATGTAATTATGGCTGAAGAAGTAAACCAGAGGGAGGAATTGTAAGATTTGACTTTGTGATTGTTAAGGCATCCTTGAGATCCATTATTTGCTTATTACTCGTTGTGTGATTCCTCAATAGCCGAAGGTAAAGACGAAAGGAATTAAAGATGAGGAACTTGAAGCAGATGCATGAGCTAAGATATCCTCAATGGGATCCATACTCAATGCTGGTCACCAGGCCTATATGTCGAAAGTCACCGGCGATCACTCCATACAAGGAGAAGTTTCCTTCGTACCTTTCCTATCTTATTAGTCTGTTATCGCTAGTTTCCTTTGTCAGTGGTTATAAATCAAGAGGAGGGACGAATAGGTATGAATTCACATCTGTGGCCGGAAACCATCGGAGGGTAAAGCGAAGGTTGCACAGGAGTACTAAGCGGACGGGACGCCGAAACTCCCCGGTGTGTGAAAGTCTGGAAGGATCTCCGGGAATGGAGAAGATTGGAAACTCTCATGTATTATCTATATAAACCCTCAATTCCGGCGTAGATAGAACAAGTAAGATAGACACACATCCGATGGAAAATATACTCGTTTCCTCCTCATGTTCTTTGTTCTTCCTTATCTACCACCGAGCGCTTCTTTTTCTCTATTCCCATCTCACAACAAAACTATAGGCGCCTATCGGACCTGATAGGCTCATCGTTCCCAAGCGTCCCGTCCGCCCTGTAGGCACCTACAGGACTCCAGTCCCGTCCGTCCCGGGCGTGTGTCTCAAGCTGTAGGGCAAGGGCGTCCGTCCTTTGGGAAAGACTACCGTCTAAGAGGGTGACTGTAGGTACCTATAGTCCTCTACGGATCGGTAACTCCCGAACGGTACATGCAGTCCTCACCCGTCTTCTGCAGTCCTCGCTAATTGCCTGTAGGGCCCGTCCATTACCTGCAGTCCTCACCCGTCTTATGCAGTCCTCGCCAATTACCTGCAGGACCCGCCCGTCATCCGTAGGGCCCGCCCGTCCTTCGGGGTTACTCGCAAAATACTCGCAAAATTGCGCCACCTGACACACCTGTAGGGCCCGCCCGTCCGTCCTGGGCAGTCATCCGGATGGACGCCAAGATACCCGTCCGCCCCGGGCGCCCTGCCAGGAACTGCCGTCCGTCCCGTCCGGACCCGAAGACGGACGGACTGGACGCTGGGTTCACTGGATAGGCTTTCCCAGGACGACTTAATTCGGTCTAGATCGGCCTAGGCTGATTCCTGAGCGTCCTGCCTTGGCCTGGCCCGTTGGGAACACTGCCGACCACTTACCTGCAATCCTACTAGATTCCGTAACACGTACCGGAATGAGAAGCACTTTAGCTAACAGTGGAGATGCTAGAGGTGGGGGGTACATATAGACTATAGGAAAAAAAGCGACCAAATTTAAACTTTCCAGGACAGAATTAACCGCACCATGTCGTCGCTAATTCCGTGGCAGAACCATCCCCCAATCTCTGTCAATCTGCTATCCCAAACCCACTTGGCATCAGGAAGCTTACATAATCAGCCTTTTCTGTAACCTGGGCCCCTATCAGTGTTCCGAATCGTCCAGTCCGTCCGTCTTCGGGTGAGGATGGGACGGGCTACCGCACGTAGTCCGTCTTTTTGGGGGTGCTGGGACGGACTACGCTCGTGATGGTGAGGACCGGACGGACTATAGAGGACTATAGTCCTAGCGCTTGGACCTCCTGTACTGGCCAAGTTGAGATCATACACCTCCAAACGGATTCTGTTCACTTCATGAGACATGACTCGTGCAGTCCCCGGCAGTCCCCCCGCCGTCCCCCACCATCACCCGCCGTCCACCCCCCTGCCTTGAACTAACATGTCTCACCTTTTAGGGCCCGCCGTCCTGCCCTTAGGCTGCCCTGGACGGACTACAAATAGCCGCCCCGTCCCGTGCCATCCCGTCCGGGGCTCTTGGTAGTCCCCCCGCGGGGCCCCACCGGGCCCCCGCACGGTTTGGAACACTGGCCCCTATGACAAGGATTAAATCCCCTGCCATCAAGTCCAATGGGGGTACCATACTGTGAGTTCCTGTATCAGTGGTATGATATAAGGTATGATAATCCCCCCCTAACTATATAGAGTTAGTTCAGAGCTATAAATATACACATTGTGATCGATGATACCAGAATAGAACAGTAGTATAGTTTGTATACCTTTACCCCATGATAGCGTTGGGGCGATAGAAGGGTGTTAATAGGAAGGGAGGTATATCTCATAATGGGGTGGGTTGATACATTGGCATGGGAAAATGGCGGAGGGAAGGAAGGGTGGGGGCGGGGGAGCTGAGAGCAATGTGACAGACATGAGAAATAGACGAAGAAAATGCTGCTAATCACGCATCATGAACTCAACTCTGTTGGTTGCTTCCATGCGCCAGGCTTCGTGCGTATGGTATAAGTTCTTAATCTCATTTATATGTATATCTATGGGACCTCCCTCCATCCTCGTTATAAACTAATCTGGTTGCCATCTAAGTCATGGTGTGATACAAAAGAACACAGGGTCAGTCGTAGACAGACCCTAGATAACTCAACGCAATGAGAATGGGAAACAAAGGCAAAACAAGAGGATACATGTGGGGGGGAGAGCGGGGATAGAAAGACACCAACAGGGCACGTAGATAGGGATAATTGGTTGAACAGTTGAGGAAAAGGTAGCAAGGGGGGAAGGGTTTAGGGTGGTTTGGGGAAACAAGGAGATAACAAGAGATTCCAGACAAATGATATAACGGTTTGACGCCTGCAGTAACTTGGCAGTCTACATGAAATGAACAGTCTGTTGTAGGTGCAGGATGTCGTTTTGCTATGCTGTCCAGAGAGAGGTAAGCCTAGTGGATGGTTCGGGAAGTGTCGGGCTTATATTTGATATTAAACAGGGGGTCATTCTAGGAAGAAATTCAGATAGCTATGAGAGCTCGGGGAGGACCGGCTCGGTTAATCCAAGGCCTGCTGTATATTTGGGAGGCAAACACGTCGGCTACGCTTATCCGCTTCGTCGTGATTCAGGCTGTTGGGTATCGGCAACCCCTCGATGCCCACCAGCCCAGTGTTCAACGCCGCCTATCCGGTTTGTAGGGATTGGCATCTTTCCATTCCCGCAGCATCCTTACCACACCCTCATACCCATTGTGGGAAGCGCACGATAGTGGCGTTTGACGGAAGAAATCCCGTTTGTTCGGATTGACGTTGTTCCGTTCTAGTAGCATTCTTACCACCCCTTCATGCCCATTCTGGCAAGCCTGCGATAGTGGTGTTGAGCGGAAGAAACCCGGTTTGTCGGGATTGACGTCATTTCGTTCCAGCAGTATCCTTACCACGCCCTCATGTCCATTCCAGGAGGCCCACGATAGTGGCGTTTGACGGAAGAAGTCCTGTTTTTTCGGATTGACGTCGTCCCGTTCTAGTAGCATCCTTACCATCCCCTCATGCCCATTCTGGCAAGCCTGCAATAGTGGTGTCGAATGGAAGAAACCTGGTTTGTCGGGATTGACGTCGTTTTGTTCCAGCAGTATCCTTACCACGCCCTCATGCCTATTCCAGGAAGCCAACAATAGTGGCGTTTGACGCAAGAAAACCCGTTTGTTCGGATTAACGTCGTTCCGTTCTAGTAGAATCCTTACCACCCCTTCGTGCCCATCACCGGAGGCGCACGATAGTGGTGTTAAACCTAACATGGCCGGTTTGTCGGGATTGACTTCGTCGCGTTCCAACAGTATCCTTACGATGCCCTCATGTCCACGGGAGGAAGCCAAAAATAGTGGTGTTCGACGGAATAAATCCGGTTTGTCGGGATTGACGTCGTTCCGTTCTAACAGCATACTCACGACCCCCTCATGCCCTCCTCGGGAGGCCCAGGAGAGGGGTGTTCTACCCCACCTATCCGGTTTATCGGGATTAATGTCCTTCCGTTCCGTCAGTATCCTTACGACACCATCATGCCCGCTCCGGGAGGCCCACGAGAGCGGTGTTCGACCCGACGATCCGGTCTGTCGGGATTGATGTTCCGTTCCAGCAGTACCCTCACCACTTCCTCATGCCCATTCTCAGCAGCCCACAAGAGTGGCGCCGAGCCATATCCCTTCCCAGATGAGTCTGAATGGACCTCGCTCCATTCTAGCAGTACCCTCACCACCCTTTCATGCCCCCTCTTCGAAGCCCAAACAAGTGCTGTTTTACCATGGAAATCAGTCGCCTGCACATCTCCTTTATTTGTTTCCAATAAACCAACTGTTAGCTCGAGGCACCCGAAGTATGCGGCACCATGAAGCCCGGTAAATCCTGTAGGGGAGCCATCTTGACCGAATGGCTGCTCCTCAACTCTCACACCATCCAATAAGAGCACTTTCGAAGATATGTGCTTGTCGTACCCATCGAGCAGCTTCAATGCAAGAGTTCTCATACTCTCTATGGGTTCCAATCTAGCATGTGTACCCCAATAACAAGAAGCATATTATATGAAAGGGGCGGTTGGTGGGACGGAACGAAGGGCAGGGGAAAAGCTCCTCACATGCGGAAAATTGAGGTAGGTTAAACAAATCTCTGCAATTATCGAGTGGGCGTTAGGGAACAAGTTGGGGTTATTGGAGAGGTGCTCTTGCAGAGTGTAGTGGACAAGCCGGACGGTAGATGAGGACTTCTCGATAGTGACGAGCCCCAGAGAGCATGCTAGTAGTGTTTCGATCGCAGGAATGTTCCCAATATCTAAGTCGGTAGACCCTTCTACCCCTAGCGCGTGGCGTAGCTCATCGACACGGAATGGCCGCTCCGCATGTGATACCCACATTAGAACTTCCATCCCAAGTTTTGATCTACTTTCGGGCTGCGCCTGTATCCGTGACAAGGCTCCAGTGTATGCATCCCCCAGACCCTCCCCCTTGGTCATCTCATGGAGTTTCTTTCTTCTCCAAGACAGAGTAATCTCGCCCAGAATTGCATCCATATATAGAGAAACGAGAAAGAAACTAGAGAACAAAAAGTTAGCGAACTACACTTCAGACTTGGCTTGGGAAGGTATTTGAGATTCTTTATTCTTTCTTACATTTCCGAGATCTTCTCGGGGATGGTTCTGACAATATCAGCCCGCAATTTGTTATCCATTGCTTTAGGATCTGTGTCTATTAAACTAGGATCGACGGCGACGATAGTATGGCGACAATGGAACGAAACGGCGATCGGAACGAAATGCCAAGGAACTCACACCTAAACAATCGCACACAGGAAAGGGGAAAAAATCTCTTCACTAACAACAACAACAGTCTCTCGCATCCACGACACTAATATCAACCATCTAACTAAGGACAAAAGGATAAGTATATATCATCCTTTCCTATCAGGAAAGGATGTGCCCCTGTCTCCTCCTTTCCCAACTTTTCTCAACTTGTGCGAAATCTCATGCTAACAAAATGCAGGAACAAACATCACTGCATACAACCTCTGCTCTTTTTCCCAACTCCCAAGTATGAACAAACACCGTTGTCCATACATCCTCATACCCATTTTCCGGGTGTCAAACCTTTCCGCTTCCTTTCCTCCTCTTGTCCGATCGTGACATTCCTACTTAGGAAATGCTTTCCTCGACCGTACAAACACACGCCCGAACCCGAAGCCTCCTGATTCCCGAAGGCAAAGCGCGTTCCCGGAAGCTATCTAAAGACAAAGGAAGTATCCTGAGAGTATGGCGAGCAGCATGGTTTCCAACAGTGTCACTGTCTAGTCTTCTCTCAAGATAACTGATAATATCGCCATGCGTTGGAGTGAGGGATATCTGGAGGCTCTGGCTAAAATATGTCACGATCACGTCTTTGATATGTGCCCTTCCAGTAAGGAATACTCGCGCGCCTGGTGACACTCGAAGAAGTTCTCGTAGTGACTCAATGAGGTCCCGTCAGTGCTTCGAGGTGCATTCGTCTAATGCGTCAATGCATATAAATAGACGCGGGAGTGATGAAATGGTCTTCTTTAGTATATGTGTAACCTACTCCTAAGTATCTCGAGAATCCCAAATGGAACTCTGGAGATACTGATAGGATAGGAGGGAAAGTCTCGGTGGAATATCTTCAAGAGATATATGATAGATGAGGGACAAATAGAGTGACCGTTCAACTTGTAGTATATTAAAGAAGAGCGTTCCTGTGAGGCTTAAGAGACTGAATCCTTATGGGATAGCAGGCTCTTTAAATACAAATAAAACATAACCAAATATCCTGTGCCTAATGCAAACACTTACTATACTGAGATAGTATCAAAGCAAACAACTAAGTCCTAGAACATAGGTATAGAGGCGACAGGATGTAACTAACAAAACAAGTAATGGAATCAAACAATAAGGGATCGCTACTAATGTACTAATCCAGTAGTACTAGTAGGAAAGCACAAGGTTGCCTAAAGGGTACAAGGGTAGCAAAAGAAGCTATAAGTGAACTTAAGAATAAATAACCAAATAGGAAACTATAACAAATAAGGAAAGTACAAGGTAAAAGAGCGGCGCTACTATTGTAGAACCTAAATAGGAAACATGCAACATCAGGTAGGTACAGTAGCGAGAACAATAGGCAGATTCCGTTACATTCCCCCTAACAGAAATGACTATTCCTGCTAGGTTTCCATCTCGGATTCGTCAAGAGGTGGTAGGGTACTTGCTTCGCTCTCAGAGTAGTCTGAGTCTTGTATAGGCTTCCAAAATCCGTCAGGATCGAGTTCAGGGGAAAGGGGAATAAATTCGGGGTCTTGGAGTGTCAAGGCAGACTATACATCGTTATGGGTCCATGGAAGTTCAAAGGGGATGGCCTGGTTGTAGGTATTAAACCAATAGGTCCTAATGTCATCTCTGATGGCTTCGAGATGTTCAAGTGGTTCCCAAGTGGCTTCGATTTCATCATATCCTTTCCAGTGAATTAGGAATTGGCGCTTCCTGCTATAGATTCTGTCATTGAGGATTTTTTCAACTGCCCATAACTCATTGCCTGAGGCATCGATGATGACATGCTGTTGAGGGTGTGGTGTAGGAAGGCCTGGGAACGCTTCGAGGTTTGGTCTGAGGTATATCCTGAGGTGGCTTCGATGAATCCATGGGTGAATATGTTTCATGATATCTGGGAGGACGAGCTTGTAGTTGTGATGTTTGTCTGGTCCTTCGCTAACATTGAAGAGTCCTAGCCATGGTCCAACTAGTTTATGGTTTCGTCCTATTTTGTGTACATATGGGGAAGACTTTAGGATGACTTCTGTGGTGCCTGGGATGATAGAGGTTCCATCCTTTCTTCTGTTTTCACGAGTGGTAGTCTGGCGGGCTCTGGCTTTCTTGAGTGCTGTCCTGGCGAGTTGCTGGTTCTTAGTGATTTGTGTGGCGATTTCGTCAGCAGCAGGGTGTAACGACCCTACGATAGGTAGCTACAATGACTATCACCTTAGCCCCAATGGTATACCAAGTGGTAACCAGAGGTGGTATGGTCTGGTATACTTAGTATACAAATAGCTGGTTAAGATAGGACAAGGCCTAGGACATAGTAGAGTAGCCTTGGGAACTATATGAGGAAGGGTAACCTTTCGGGAGTAAGTTCGCATAAAGTCAAGAGATTTATGGGAACGTTACACACACCTCCGAGACAATATTTGGTGTTGACAGGAGGACTGCCGGAGCGGTTAAAGACATATGAAGGCAAAGTTACCCTACCTGGGGAATTTGACCTTTATGCCAATGGACTCCGGTTACCCTACTGTGGAGTCCAAGTTACCCTACCTTCACCGGCAAAGTCATCCTAGAACTTAGAGGTTGATTGTCTCACATTCTATGGGCTCTTAGATGTTCTAAGGCACACACGCATCTGCGCGGGGAGGCCCTACGCCTGTGTGAGGGTGGCCTGAACATGCTATTGAACTTGGGCGGGTTTAGCTAACACCCCCCTGTGGCCCCAGCATTGGGACAGTGCGTCATAGGCAGACAGCTGTGTAGTTGCTCGTTTGCTAGTTAAAAGAGGTCATTGGAGCAGCTGCCGTAACACAAGATAAGTCGTCGCCGTCCGTCCGACTGAATGTTCGTTCACAGGATATATAAGGGGAGTATGGGTAACCGCCAAAATGGAGGTCACTCACATATGGTCTCTCGGGCACCTAGGAGTCTATTCTTGCCTACGGGTAGTAGGGTAATCTTCCTAGTGGTACTCAGGTAGTTGCAGAAGGCCAGGGTGCTTTCGAGACGAATACCTCAGTAACAAGCCCGGGCCTCCTCCCCTTGATTTGTAGCATTACTATGGGTTGTTATTGGACTCTAGAGGTATGAGTCTTATCACGGTAGTGTATGTCTCGAAAGGCTGGCTATCGGTAGCGCCCGCTTAGCCAACCATCGGCTACATATCACCGGGGGAGCTTGCATGTCAATTTATCACATTGGATAGTCGCGTAGATTAAATGATGGACTGCATAGCTTGTATAGACGAAACTGCCACTGGGCCAGTGAGTCCACCTCCTAGGTATTGACTCCGGTTGTTGTCATGACAGTTAGCCACTGGTATGACTTCGATAGGAAGAGTTTTTCCACCTGTGGTTGTATTGGAGATGCATTGCAGAAACTCAAATCCCATTGACGGAGTTAAGTGTACCCGAGCTGGTCCGACAGGTCCAGCAGGATAATTCCTGATGGAGAGTAGACCTCGGACAAACCCTGAGCAGGACAGGGTGCTCGCACAAAGGTCGGAGTAGTGGTGAATGTCAAAAGGCTTAAATCTGATATCTACTTAAGTTTAAGTGTTTGGCATTCTACTTAGAGAACCAACTTTCCTCAAGAGAACTTATTGAGTGAAGCTTTCAGCTTAACGATATTAAGTTTAACCGTTTTTATTCTTCGTGAATTATTTACTCTATCTTTATCTTCTACTTTGAGTTTTGGTGCGGTCGCAACCTTAGAGTTCACCTCTCTCTAGGGTGCCCCCATTACACAGGGACAGCTGTGGGCGAGACTTTGACACTTGGAAGAAGGTTGATGATTCGTCCAAAGGTAATCTCGAAGGGCGATAGTTCTGTACTGTCACTGGGGGCAGCATTGATTGCAGTCTGGACATGTGGTACATGGCGAACCCACTTTGATCCTTTTGGTCCTATGTAGTTCCTAAGGCATTGGCGGACTGTCCTTATCCTGCGTTCAGTCTGGCCATTGCTCTGGTGGTGGTATGCTGTAGCCATGTTAAGATCAATCTTGATATTAGCCATGAGTTGTATCCAGAAGCGTGAGGTGAATTTTGGGTCTCTGTCAGAGACAATAGAGGTTGGGAAACCGTGGATCGAAAAGACTCTTTCGATGAGGAGAGTTGCTGTCTCCACAGCCGTGATATTTTTAGAAACTGGGATAATCTATGTGAAGCCAGAGAATCGGTCAAGGACAAAGAGGATCAGGTCCTTGTTGCAGTCGTGAGGGAAGGGACCTGCAAAGTCGATAGCTAAGGAGGAGAAGGGTTCTCTGGGGACAGGGAGAGGGGTGACGGATCGCCCAGGGACAGTGGTAGGTTGTTTGTTCATCTGGCAAAGGTGGCATCTGCGGACATAATCTCTAAAATCGTTTCTCATAGAGAACCAGCAGAAATGTCTGGAGGCGTACTTGTAACACTTCTGGGCTCCCATGTGTGCCATCTGTTCATGGGCAATTCGAATAATTTCGCTTCTTATGTTGTGTCCCTGGTGGGCGGCTTCATAAGGGACATATGGACAATCTCTATTGTCATCCTCCCCCTTTTTGATCAGAATTCCGTCACAGAGTAACCAATCAGAGTGCTTATCATTTTGGCTAACGATATCGAAGAGGGGATCAGACTGGGTGGCTTTTCTGTTACTGTGGTACCATTTTCCTTTGAGGTATGTGGTGAGCTGGAAGGCGCGGACATCGAGGGCCTTGGTAGGTTCATCAGGAAATGGATCGCTGTAGTCCATTGGGGCATCAGGGGTAGGTAGGTCCTCTTCACCAGAGGTAGAATAAGCGACAGGTAGGTTTCCAGAATCAATCACAGTGTGGAAGACTGGATATTAATCGTCATCATTCAGAGGGGGTGATACTGCCCATAGATGTTCGAATCTTTGCTTTGGATGGTGAGGGGAGACATAGCTGGAGGTTGAGTAGAGGGGTCTCCTAGATGGAATATCTCTGGGGCCTGAAGGGTAGTAGTGTCGGTCTTTTCCTTCCATATGTGCATCGCATTCATCCCATACACACGATGTCCAGTGTTTAGCTGTGTGGCTAGCTAATTGAAGAAAAGCGTCAAGTTCCTTTCTGGGAGGAATGGGGGTGATTGGAGGTGCAGGGGAACTGTATCCAGCATTGGCGATAGTGATAGTGGAGCGAGACCCTTTGACAGCCATCTTTAAGTTGATAGGGGTTTCGAGGTTTTTTGTAGGAATGTTGTAGGTAGAGACGAATTTCGCAGATATGAGGTTGTCTCCTGTAACAAACCAGCCTTCCTCGTTGGTGTTTGTAACGGGAAACGACTATCTTACTATCATAGGCTATCGACATAGCCTACGTAGTTTGCTTCGTCTATCGTTATAGACTAACATCGTGGGTTCGTAGTAGGTATAGTGATCGTAGGAGGTCTTATCGTATAAGAATAGAGTTCTCGCATACAAGCGAGGTAGTATAGAGATAAGGACATTAGGTATCTCGAACATATTGCACCTATGGAAGGTCACTGTCAATGGGCTTGGCCCGTGCCCCAGTATCTGAGTGGTGTATTACTTAGATGGTTGCGTGAAGAG